>Ga0207684_10001539_pt1 | contig 24694 bp, 25 predicted proteins | sample KBSK5501metaG_FD_184342 | JGI IMG/M metagenome (GOLD analysis project Ga0207684, IMG submission 184342) | Corn, switchgrass and miscanthus rhizosphere microbial communities from Kellogg Biological Station, Michigan, USA - KBS K5-50-1 metaG... | ecosystem: Host-associated > Plants > Roots >...
GCCGTAGAGCGCAGCATCCTGGTGCGGATTTTCGCCATAACGCAATTTGGTGACGAGTGGGAGCGAAAGGGAAAACGAGGCTTCGGTAATCTGCTCGCGGTTGAGGTAATTACCGATTGTGCGGTCGTAATCGGAAGTCTTGATGAAAGCTTTGATCGCGAGGTGCTCGCGCAATTTCAGCGTCGTCTCGCCACTGTTCTCGCGCATGTTTTCCAAGACGCTGTCGTAATCAGCCGGGTCGACCACTACCGTGACCGATTCGTAATTTTTGGCGGCGCTTCGAATCATCGACGGGCCGCCGATGTCGATGTTCTCGATCGCCTCGGCTAGCGTGACGTCGGGCTTTTGGATTGTTTTTTCGAACGGATAGAGGTTCACGACGACGAGATCGATTGGCTCGAAGCCACATTCCCGCGCTTCGGCTTCATGTTTGGGATTGCCGCGTTTGTAAAGCAAACCTCCGTGCACGCGCGGATGCAAAGTCTTGACCCGGCCCTCAAGCACCTCCGGAAAAGCGGTGAAGCTGGAAATGTCGCGGACCGGAATTTTTTCCTTTCGCAGCAATTCGGCCGTACCGCCGGTCGAAATGATGTCGACACCCTGTCGTTCGAGCGCGCGCGCAAATTTGGCGATGCCGCTTTTATCGGAAACGGAAATGAGAGCGCGCGTGATTTTCATTGGGTCGTTAAAAGGTCACAAGAGTTACAACGTTAAAAAGATGCAACCATTGTAACTATGTAACGTTTGTAACTTTTCAACGCGATCGCCTCAGCGATCGAGAATCACGTTCCTGGCCGCGGGATACAACACCGGACAACAGCCGATCGTTTCGCAAAATGCTTTGCTGAAATGACTGAGGCTGGAGTAGCCGACTTCGGTTGCGGCTTCGGTCACATTGTAGCGACCGGTGCGCAACAATTCGGCCGCGCGTTCCATTCGAAGCTTCCGCAAGTACTGCGGAATGGTCAGACCGACCTCGCGCGAAAACATCCGGCTCAAATAAAACGGACTGCAGCCAACTTCCTGGCCGAGCGCTTCGAGCGTGAGCGGATTAGTTAAATTGTGGGACAGCAATTCCTTCGCGCGTTCGACCCTTTCGCGCGCCACCCGTTTTTGGCGCATACAGAAAAATTCGGGGTCCTTCGGCTCAAAAAGGAAATGCGCCATCAGTTCGAGCGCTTTGCTTTGATACCAAAGAATTTGCGCTGCTTTCGAAACCGGCGGCTCAGCCAGACTGGCTACGACCGCGCGTTGTTGGATCGACATCGGACGTGTCGGCGCGACAATCGTTTCGTCTTTCTCGCCGAAGATCACGCGGCGTATTTGCGGCTCGAGATCGTCTTCGTTCTGCACGAACTGCTTTCGCAAATGCGCGCGGGAAAATTCCAGGGTGGCAAACTGGTGATGATCGTTCGCACGGCGCGATGCCGGAAGCGGTTCGTCGCCGATCGCGTAGTAACCCGCCGCACTGGGCGCGTACTGCGTTTTTCCGGCGCGACCGACTTCGCCGTGTCCTTCGAGATTTAAACAAAACTCAAGGCTGCGCGGATGAAAAGTCCGGCCCCAATTGAACGAACGCGCCATCCGAAAATCGTGCCACTCGACAGCGACGCCCATTGAATCGACATCGCCGTAAAGCGGCCGCCAACCGTCTTTCACGTCGCGCCAGGCGTCGTGCTCGGCAGCGCATTGAGGATTCATCGCGCCAAATTACGAATGTTGCCGCGCCAAATGCAAGGAAGGTTTCCTTTCCTCCAGGGCACCGCGATCCCAGTTACTTAGAGTCGACGCAGCATCGTATGTGCTTTGAGCAAAATCGAGGATCGCATCATCCGGAGACTTTGAAGTGCGAACCGCATCGTAGGGCAAGACGAATTCATGAAACTGCGCATTATATGAGGCAGCACCGGGTTTTACTTTCGCTTCCGGAAATCCGGCCGGTTCGGGATAAGCGTAAGAATAAAAAATCGCCATCGGCATCACGTCAGCTCCGGGCCAGAACCCAAGGCTACTGACCTCCTGCGAATATGCTTCTCGCGTGACTGCATCCGGCAGATGCGGGAATCCGCCGGGATGCGGCGGCGCGGTGCGGCCGGAAAAACGCGTGACGGCGAGATCCGGCGCGCCCCAAAAGAAATGGACCGGACTGCATTTCCCGCAGAAGCGTGAACGAAATTCTTTGAACACGCGGTCCGCCTGGACGAGGACCCGCCAGAATCGATTGGCATATTCGGGATCGTAAGAGCGATGCTGCTCGTCGCGATCGAATGAAATCGGATTCGGGATTTCATTTGGCATGATGTCGATCTTGACGGGTAAGCCCAACTCATCCAAAGCGGTCATGACCGCCTTGTAAAAGGCCGCCACGGTCCGCGGCTTGAGTTCAAGCGAGCGCTGTCCGCCGTCACTTTTCAGGATTCGAAGGTGGTGATCGATGAAATCAAAGTCGATCTCAAAAGTGGAATTTCCGTGTGGAATCGGCGAAGTCGTTAGGCCGCGAGCAGTGACGTAAAGCGTGACGTGCCAGGAATGATTGGTCCAGGGCGTGAGAGTCAGTCGAATCTTACCGACAATCTGCGTCCACATATGGAGCGTGGCGCAGGTGTCTTTCCAGTCGGCATAATTCAGCTCCAGCCAAACTTCAGATGCTGCGGGAGATTTTGGCATGAACGATTGTCGACCCTATCCGATTAGCGATTGATGAAATCGGAGAACGAACGCCGGACGCGATCGAACATGCCGCGCGCTTCGTCTTGCGTGCGCCGAAACATACCCCTAATGCGCGACCCAACGCCGTGAAGCGGTCCGTGTCCTCCTTCTTCATCGCCCGGCTCCTGAGCGACTTCGCGCTCGGTCTCGACGTCGTTCATGTTCGTCCCGGCAAACATTCCTTCGGTCCGGCTGACGTTTCCGCGATTGGCGCCGATGTAGATCGTGCCCACCGGGCGCCCGGACTTCGCGTGCAACGTCACGATCCAAGTCGGATCGCCGCGTTCATCTGTCCGCAAAGTGTAACTGGCAGTTTCAAATCGGGTTCCGGACTTGTCCGCCGTATGACTAGCGACGGCGAACGCGCCGCTCGAATCGAGATTCAGCCGCGCGGTGTTGATGGTCGCGCCTTCGCTTGAACCAACAACTGAGCTCGGCCGTTCGGAGGCAATTTGCCCGTTTCGTACTTGGATTTCGCGAACACCGCCGTTGCCGCGTTGATCGGCGATCAAAACTCTCCAGGTTTCGGGTTGCGGATCTCCGCGCACGCCGGTGATGGAAATGACATGGTTAACCGCTTCGCGGTTGAGGTGCACGCCCACGACCCGAAGCGCGTCGTAAGCGGTCGAACGTTCCTGCGCCAGAGCTGGCGTGACGAAAAGCACGAGTGCGGCCAACGTTCTCCACATGCGCGAAACTGAACAACCTCTTTGCGCCGCTGTCCAATTTGGTTTTAGACCGGCACTTGATTGAGCGCCAAGCTGTGCTCAGCGTTTGGTTTGGCTCATGAAGAAAGGAAAGCTCGAGTTCACCAGCCATACGGCAAATCTCGCCTTGATGCGCAGTTTCGTGAGAAGATTTCTCGCGCGGCATCCATTTTCCGAAAAGGAGCAGACGCTGATGGTGCTGGGCGTCGATGAAGCTTGCACGAACGTGATCCGACACGCTTACGATCTGCGCGACGATCAGCCGATCGCGTTGTCAGTGGAAACGCTTCGCACCTGCGTCCGGGTGCGATTGCGCGATTACGGCGAGCAAGCGCCCGCCAGCAAAATGCGTGGTCGCGCCCATAACGAGGTCAAACCGGGCGGTCTCGGCTTGCATTTGATTCGCAACGCGTTTGATAAAGTCGATTACATTTTGAAACCGCGGGGAACCGAGCTCGTGCTCACGAAAAAATTAGATTAGAAAGATGAAAGTGAAACCGCCGGAACCAGACGCCGCTTTCGAGATCTCGCTGCGGCCGCCGATGTTCAGCGAATTCACCGGCCAGGTGAAAGTGCGCGAGCGTTTGGAATTGATGGTGGAAGCGGCGAAGAAACGCGGCGACGTGCTCGAACACATTTTGTTGAGCGGCCCATCCGGTCTCGGCAAGACCACGCTCGCTTACATCATCGCGAACGCGATGGGCGTAAACGTTAAAAACACGAGCGGGCCGGTAATCGAGAAAGCTGGCGAGCTGGCAGGTCTGCTCACGAGTCTGGAGAAAGGCGATGTCCTTTTCATCGACGAGATTCATCGGTTGCAACCGACAATCGAAGAATATCTTTATCCGGCGATGGAAGATTACCGACTCGACATCATAATCGATCAAGGGCCGCAAGCGCGGAGTCTTCGATTGCAACTGCCGAAATTCACACTGATCGGCGCAACCACCCGCGCGGGAATGGTGAGTGCGCCGCTGCGTTCGCGATTCGGGATGACGGCGCGGCTCGATTACTACACTGCCGACGAAATGCAGAAGATCATCGTGCGCAGCGCGCGTTTGTTGGGCGTCGATATCGATCCCGCGGGCGCGGCAGAGATCGCCGCGCGCGCCCGGGGGACACCGCGAACTGCCAACAATTTGCTCCGATGGGTCCGCGATTACGTTCAAGTCAAAGCGCAGGGGAAAATTACCGGCGAATTGGCCGATCGCGCGCTCGCGATGCTCGAGATCGACCGCGACGGGTTCGATCAATGGGACAAGCGCATCATCGAAACATTGATCCACAAATTCAACGGCGGCCCGGTTGGTCTCAATTCGCTTGCGGTCGCGATTGGCGAAGAAGCTGGCACGCTCGAGGAAGTAAACGAGCCGTATTTAATTATGGAGGGCTACATCAAGCGCACACCGCAAGGCCGCGTCGCCACTGCCAACGCTTACAAAAAGCTTGGGCTAAAACCACCGGCCGGAATGCAAGCGGAACTTCTGTAGCGGCGCTCTGCCAGCGCCGAATATAAAGGACGCGAGGCGCGCGCTCCTCGGTCAGAAAATCGTCAAAACGCCGTTGTTATAAGTTCCGGTGCGCGCCCAGCCGTAGCTGCCATTCTCAAGCCGGACGGCCCAGAAATCGAAATCAGCCTTGAGCCGGTCTCCGGCAGAATCGAGCGCAGTCGATCCCGTCACGCCTTCATACGCGTTAGCTTCATCGACGAACGCCGCTTTGAAGCCGGCGAAATTCTGCACGCCGCCCGCATCCCCCAGCGCGAGTTGCACAACAAATAGCGTGTCGTAAGCCGACAGCGCGAAAGCGTCCGGCTGGATCCCCGTGCACGCTTCGATCGCGTCAGCGATTGGTTGCCACTCGCTTTGCAGCGAATCATCAAGGCCAAAGATGGGATTAGGGTAATCGACGCTGGCTGCAAAGGCCGCCGCAGTCGCGTCACCGGTTAAGGCCGCGGAAAGCGCCACGCCGTCACTGCCGTACCAAGTGGTTGACGAGAGCGTTAAATCACTTTGCGCGCTTTGAAATACGTCCACGACTTCATCGAACGCAGCAAGATAAACCGCAATAGTAGAAGCATCGGCGCCGCCGCTCACAAGGGTTGCAATCTGTGATGAGACCGATGACGTAGCAGCGGAAAAATCAGTTGTCGCCGGTTGATACTGATATCCCGAAGTCACCGCGCCTCCGAGTGTTTGAAAAGCTGCTTTGACAGAATCGTGCAGACCATTGTTGCCCGCGTCATTTCGCCAGAGGGGAACGATCGTGCGGATCTCATCATGCCACATCAAAGCGACGATCGCCGCGGCCTCACGCGTGTCATTTGGGCAAAAACGAAAGATGTTGTCCCCCAGCGATCACGAGCGAAGATGCGGTACTGCCCTGGCTGATGACGAGAATATTGTGGGCATCCACGTACGGCTTGATCATAGCCACTTCTGCGCTCGATTGCGGACCGATGACGATCTTGACGCCGCGCTTGTCGAGGTCCTTGATCGCTTCAAGCGCCTTCGAAGGATCGAGCTCCGTGTCGCGGACAAAAAAATCAACCGATATCCGCCGTGATGGCTAATCGCTTCTGCTTCAAGTTGCTCCTCGGCGATCTGCAGCGCTGCAACCGTGTTTTGCCCAAGAGACGACCAAGAGCCTGTTAACGACGCCAGCACGCCAACCTTAAACACCCGCTGGGAATGTGATTGGGCAGGTGGGGTCCCCTCCTGCCCGACCAACAAAAGCAAGGACCAATCCACAAACGATGACACAAAAGACGACGCGAATGTTCATGAGTGCGCGATCATCCCGGCGCCGGCGACACACTGTCAAGCGCGATCGATATTTGATGTGCGATGTTGGATGTTCAGCGTTTCCGATAGCGTTATGCAACCAACGTTTTTTCCGTCGTAACTCAGCCGTGTAACTGAGCAGCAACCTCTTCCCACAAACAATGAGAGTTTTCACCGTCTCCGAGCTGACGCGGCAGATTCGCGGCACGCCCCACTTGTCATTCCGAGCGAAGTCGAGGAATCTCTAACTGCTAGGATTATTCCGTAGGACGAGAGACCTTCACTGGAATATGAGAATGACCGCCGATTTGTTCCAGCAAACATCGAAAGTCCTTACTGTCTCCGAGCTGACGCGCAGCATCCGCGGCATTCTCGAAACGAAATTCGGCGCGGTCTGGGTGCAGGGCGAAGTTTCCAATTACAAACTGCATCCCAGCGGTCATCAATACTTCACTTTGAAAGACGCGCGGGCGCGGATCGCTTGCGTGATTTTTCGAAACACAATGGCTCCGCTCCGGCAACCACTCGCTGATGGGGCGCAAATCCAGATTTACGGAAACGTTTCCGTCTTCGAAGCGCGCGGACAATATCAGCTCAGCGTCCAAATCATTCAGCCAATCGGTCTGGGCGTTTTGCAGGCGAAGTTCGATGCGCTCAAACGCAAACTCGATGCCGAGAGACTTTTCGATCCGGCCCGCAAGCGACCGCTGCCGAAATTTCCGAAGCGAATCGGAATCGTGACGTCCCCGAGCGGTGCGGCGATTCGTGACATTCTGAATGTGCTGCGGCGGCGCGCACCATGGCTGCAAATTCTAATTAGCCCGGTGCGGGTCCAGGGAACCGGCGCCGCGCAGGAGATCGCAGTCGCGATCCGCGAGCTGGCGAAGCCGAATGAAAATTTCGCGCCGGTTGAACTAATCGTCGTCACGCGCGGTGGCGGAAGCATGGAAGATTTATGGGAGTTCAACGAAGAGATCGTTGCGCGCACGATCGCTGACGTGACCGTGCCAATCATCTCCGCGATCGGTCATGAAATTGATTTCACGATCGCCGATTTCGTGGCCGACTTGCGAGCGCCAACTCCGAGCGCGGCTGCGGAGCTGATCGTGCCCGACATTGTCGATCTTCGGCGGCACGTGGATGCGTGCGCGCGCGGACTCGGACGCGAGCTATTCAATCGAATCCGCGATGCCGGACAGCGGCTCGATCATTCTCGAGAAACGTTGCGCCGCGGCCTTACCCACAAGATCGACAATTACCGGCGCGGCCTTGTCCACATCATCGCCGCATTGCAGGCCCGCAGTCCGGCTCGCGAACTTCTACTCCGCCGAAATCGTTTCGGCGATCTGGAACGTCGCTTTGTTGAACTGCCGGCGCGCGCGCTTGAAAAAGCGCGTCACCGTTTTCAGCGGACCGAAGGAATTCTGCGCGTGCTCGGACCCGACGCGACCTTGCGCCGCGGCTATAGCATCACCAGAAACGAACGCGGCGAATTAGTCCGGACCGTGACGGCGGTTCGTCCGAAAATGAAAATACGCACCCGCGTCAGCGACGGCGAATTCGAATCGACGACAGATTAGCTGAGCAAATTAGACGCCTTGCGCGAAAAAATTCCGTATTACGGAAATGCCAAGACGAGGGTGGCGCTTTCTGTGCCGAGCGTTCCATCGACGTCGCCAGTGAGCTTTCCGACTGCTGATTGAAATGCTGACGGATTGGGGTAATTAGCGGCCAGGGCGTTGTTCTTTCGGAGTGAAAGGCAATCGCCGCCTTTACGTATCACCACGAATCCTTTGTCGCCGAAGGGTGATTTAGTGGGGTCGAGCGCCGTGTTGTAGGTGTAGTTGTTGCTAACGGCGAAGATGGTGTTGGCAGAGTCGCCATCCTTAAGCTCGTAGACTTTGAGGCCGGGCGTGCCGGTAAGGGTAACCGTAACTACGCCAGTAGTCGCGTCCGTCACTGAAGTAGCCCCGACAATTGCGCCAGGCCCGCTCAAGAGCTTGGCCAGGTCTCCGGTTTTCAGGTACTGGTTTGTCACCAATTTGCTGGAGTACACTTCAAGCGAAGTGATGGCGGGGGTTGAATAGTCTCCCGGCCATTGGTAATTTACGTCCGCATTGGTGTTGCCATCGAGCGCCATCTGGTAACCTGCCAGATAGTATTGCCGCGCGTTGTTCACAGTTCCTACCAACTGCCCCTTGGTCAGTGCACTGGTAATCGCCGGCACGGCGAAGGAAGCGAGAACGGCGATGATTGCGATAACGACCAATAACTCTATCAAAGTAAAAGCGGAGGACGTCTTTCTTTTCATAAGACCTCACCTTTTAGAGGAAATCGGCCCAATAGTCAAGCTAAAACGCGGCCCGGGTCCGGCTTGAACGCAAGTGTCGCCAGCGGTGGCAGTTGCATCAAAATCGAGTGCTCGCGACCCATCCATGGTCGATCTTCGCTTTGGATCCCTCCGAGGTTCCCGACGTTGCCGCCGCCGTAGGTTTCCGCATCCGTGTTTATGATTTCGCGATAGAATCCGGCGCGCGGAACGCCGAGACGGTAATTGGGACGCACGATCGGGGTCGCGTTGACGATGAAGACGATCATTTCGCCTTCGCGCGATCTCCTAACGAATGACACGACACTGTTGTCCGCGTCATGAAAATCGATCCACTCAAAGCCCTCATAAGAATCGTCCTGTTGCCAGAGCGCGGGCTCGCTTTTGTAGATGTAATTCAGATGTTGCACCAGCCGGCGCAATCCATCGTGTTTCGGAAGATCGACAAGGTGCCAATCGAGGCTCGAGTCGTGGTTCCATTCGCGCCATTGGCCGAATTCACCGCCCATGAAGAGCAATTTTTTGCCGGGATGGCCGTACATCCACGCGTAAAACATTCGCAGGTTGGCGAACCTCTGCCATTCGTCGCCCGGCATCTTCGACAGCAACGAACGTTTGCCGTGCACCACTTCATCGTGGCTCAACACCAAAATGAAATGTTCGGTGAAAGCGTAGAGCAACGAGAACGTGATGTTGCCGTGATGAAAACGGCGAAAGATCGGATCGAGACTCATGTATTCAAGAAAGTCGTGCATCCAACCCATGTTCCATTTGAACCCGAACCCGAGTCCCCCGAGATAAACAGGCCGGGACACGCCGGGCCAGGCGGTTGATTCCTCGGCGATAGTGACGATTCCGGGAAAACGCTCGTAACAAACTTCGTTGCACCGTTTCAAAAAATAAATCGCGTCGAGATTTTCGCGGCCGCCGAAAACATTCGGGATCCATTGACCTTCTTTGCGCGAATAATCGAGATAGAGCATCGACGCGACAGCATCCACCCGCAGCCCGTCGATGTGATATTTGTCCAGCCAGAAGAGCGCGTTCGCGATCAGGAAATTGCGCACTTCGTTGCGGCCATAATTGAAAATGAGCGTCCCCCAGTCCTGATGCTCACCCTGACGCGGGTCCATGTGTTCGTAGAGATCGGTCCCGTCGAACTCGGCCAGCGCGTGCGCGTCTTTCGGAAAATGCGCCGGCACCCAATCCATGATCACACCGATGCCGGCCTGATGGCACTTGTCGATGAAGTGTCGGAGTTCATCCGGATTTCCGTGCCGGCTCGTCGGCGCGAAATAATTTGTGACCTGATAACCCCACGAACCTTCGAACGGATGCTCGGCGATCGGAAGCACCTCAATGTGGGTGTAACCCATCTCCAGCACATACGGCAGTAGCGTCTCAGCCAATTCGAGATAACTCAGAGGCCGGTTTCCGTCTTCGGCCTTCCGCCGCCACGAGCCGAGATGCACTTCATAAACGCTAATTGGACTTTTTGGCCAGTCGCGTTTGCGTTGTTCCATCCAATCCGCATCACTCCAGCGGTAGCGCTCCAAATTGTAAACCAGCGACGATGTCGACGTCCCATGCTGATTGAAAAACGCGAATGGATCGCTCTTGAGCAAAAGCGCGCCGGATTGCGCCCGGATTTCAAATTTGTAATGCGCGCCTTCCCTGATGCCCGGTAAAAATAATTCCCACACGCCGCTCCCGAGAAGTTTGCGCATCGGATTAACGCGTCCGTCCCAGCCGTTGAAATCGCCCACCACGCTCACGCGCTGCGCGTTCGGCGCCCAGACCGCGAAGTAAACGCCGCCGGTGTCGCCGATTGTGCGCAAATGGGCGCCGAATTTTTCATAGAGCTGCCAATGCTGGCCTTCGCTAAACAAATGCAGATCGACTTCGCCCAAGATCGGTCCGTACTGATACGGATCGCGCATCACCGACTCGGACCCGTCCCAACTCGTCAGGCGCAGATGATAATCGAGGTCCCGCGACGCGTTCGGCACTTGGGCTTGGAAAAAACCGTCCCGATGAATTTTCTCCGCTTCAATTGTTGCCTGCCCATCCCGCACGATGTCGATCTTGCGCGCGTCCGGACGAAAGGCGCGAATGGCGAGATCGTCTCCCATCCGATGCGGACCCAAAATTCGGAACGGATCGGAGTGCGTGCCGGAAAGAAAACTGTTCAATTCGTCTGGAGGCAATCCGGCCACGACAAAAGGTTTCATGATTATTCGTTTAAGCGTTGAAACGTTAAAGCGGACAAATCTCTATCGCTTCAACTCTTTATCGGTTCAACCCTTCATCGAGTTTGTATTTTGATCCCGCCCGAAGGCGGCGCATACTTTGATTGCAATGCACAAGAGCGAGGACGACGCAGTCGACGAGCTGCTGCAAACCTACGGCGAGACCGGGGGCATTAATTATCTCGATGCTGCCGCCACGCTTCCCTCGCGCCTCTCCATTGAAACGGCCTGCACGGATCTGATGAGCCTGATGTTTCCCGGATTTCGCAGCGAACAAGTTGTGAGCTCGGAAGATTTGGCCGAGATCACGCGTGTCCGCGTGCGAAATCTGCGGGCGCGACTCAAAACCGAAATCTGCCGAAGCCTGGGAAAAATCCCGCCGAACGAAGCGACCGAATTGCAGGCAGATAAATGCTTATCTGATTTCTTCGCGGAACTGCCAAATGTCCGCCGACTCCTTTGGACAGACATCGACGCTGCATTTGAAGGCGATCCGGCGGCGAGAAGCTACGAAGAAATCATTCTTGCCTATCCGTCTCTGGAGGCGATCGCGATCCAGCGAATGGCGCACGTGCTCTATGAAATGCATCTGCCGCTGATTCCACGGATCATGACCGAGTGGGCGCACAGCCGCACCGGGATCGATATTCATCCCGGCGCGAAAATTGGTTCGAATTTCTTCATCGACCACGGCACCGGCGTTGTCATTGGCGAAACTTCCGAGATCGGTTCGCGGGTGAAGCTTTATCACAGCGTTACGCTCGGGGCTCGCAGTTTCCAAAAAGACGAGCACGGCAAAATCAAGAAAGGGGGAAAACGCCATCCGACCGTCGAGGATGACGTGACAATTTATCCCGGTTCGACCATTCTCGGCGGCCAAACCGTGATCGGGGCGAGATCGACAATCGGCGGCAACGTCTTTCTGGTGCAAAGCGTTCCGGCCGATTCGTTGGTTTATTATGAGGAGAAACAGCTCCGCATTGTGCCTAAGCGAAAAAAGAAACCAACCAGCAGCCGCGACGAATTCAGCGAATGAGGGAGAAGACGAAGACTAAGAGGGAAAGGAAGAGTTGATGATTTATCTCGATTACAACGCGACCACCCCGCTCTGCGATGCAGCCCGCGAAGCGATGCTGCCCTACTTCAGTCAGCATTTCGGTAATCCATCCAGTATTCACCGGGCCGGACGCAACGCGCGCGCCGGCGTCGACAACGCGCGCGACAAAATCGCGGCGCTCATTCACGCCAAGCCGAACGAAATCATTTTCACAAGCGGCGGAACAGAATCGTGCAATCTGGCCGTGCTCGGACTCGCCCGATGCGGAATGGACGGCAGCGGCCACGTCATCTCCAACAAAACCGAACATCACGCCGTGCTCCATGCGGTCGAGCATTTAGAAAAGCACGAAAACTTCGAAGTCACCTGGCTCGACACTTCCAACGACGGAATTGTCGATCTTGATCAGCTCGCCAAATCGATTCGTCCGGAAACGCGACTCGTTTCGATCATGGCGGCCAACAATGAGACCGGTGTGATTCAGCCGTTAAAGGAAATTTCGAAAATTTGTCGCCAGCGCGGCGTGCTGCTGCACAGCGACATGGTCCAATCCTTCGGCAAGATCGACATCGATCCCGCAGGCGCGGGACTAGTCGATGCCGCCAGTTTCGCCGCGCACAAATTCTACGGACCTAAAGGCGCGGGTTTTCTTTTTCTCCGGAGCGGTTTGTCGCTTCAACCGGTTCTGTTCGGCGGCTCGCACGAAAATCAGCGCCGGCCCGGAACGGAAAACGTCCCGGCGATCGCGGGAATGGCCGCGGCGGCTGAATTTGCCCTGACGAATCGTCAGACGGAACAGGATCGACTATCGAAGTTGCGCGACGAGTTTTGGAATTTGATTTCGCAAAATATTCCGGAAGCAAAACTCAACGGTGAAGACGCGCCGCGACTCGCCAACACGCTGAACGTCAGTTTGCTCGGTCTCGATTCCGAAATGCTTCTCATCGCCCTCGATTTGAAGGGAGTTTGCGCCTCGAGCGGCTCGGCCTGCATGGTCGGTTCAGTCTCGGCATCACACGTTTTGCTCGCGATGGGTTTGCCGGTGGAACGTGCGCGATCTGCCGTTCGGTTTTCGTTAGGCAAACAAACGACTGCTGACGAGATCGAGGCGGCCGGAAAAGTGGTCGCTGAAATTGTCGAACGCTTGAGCAAGCGGACGAGTGCGCATGCGGTTGCTTAGGCAACTCGAATTCATTTTTCGGGATACAGATTCCCTCACCTCAATCCTCTCGACGCTCCATCCAGTCGCGAGCCCGGGGCGGACGACGTCGTCGCTTGGTGAGGGCAATTCGAATGCATTTCGCCTTGGGCGCGATCACGCGCTCGAAGAAAAATCGAGAAATCTGCTGCGCCAACTCGGCGCCGCGAAACTTGCGCGCCAGATTCGCGTTGAATGGAACCCGCGCCTAAAAACCACTGCCGGCCGCGCCGATTATCGGGAAAAATTAATTTCACTGAACCCGCTGCTTTACGATCACGGCGATGAAGAGATCGATCGCACGCTTCGACACGAGCTCGCTCATCTGCTCGCGCAATTTCGCGAAAGAAGACGACGCCGAATCGCTCCGCACGGCGCGGAATGGTGCGACGCCTGCCGCGATCTCGACATCGCCGACGAAGTGCGCTGCCACAATTTGCCTTTCCCGACCAAAGTTTGCGCACCGCGCTACGTTTATCGTTGCCCGAATTGCAAAGGGAAATTTCCGCGCGTCCGCCGCGTCCGCCGCGCGATCGCGTGTCTCGCTTGCTGTCGAAAGCACAACGGGGGTGACTTCGACCCGCGGTTTCGGCTCAAGCTTTGCAGCGGCGGTGCCGTATCAGCGTAAATCTGGAAAAAATTCTGCGCGCTTCTTCTCGAATTCGTTACGATCAAGGCATCCGTCAGATGATTTACATAATGTGTCGAAGCTTCGCTGCGCTGACGGATCGCTGTAGCTAATGTGATAATAGATGTTCTTGTTCGTTAGCGTATCGACAATGTTGTACGATGTGCCGGCACCAACTTCGGCGACTTCAAAGTAGAGCAAGCACGCATTCAGAGAATTACTGTAAGTGTATTGCTCGTTTCTGACTGATCCATTGATGCCGTTCGATGGAGTATCAATTGTTCTCTCCCGGCGAAGGTATGCTTCAGCTCGTTCTGCACAGTCCTTCTTGTTCTTGAACTTCGTGGCCGTCTCAGGATTCTCGCGAGAACACCCGAATGAGAGCAGGCTGATCGTAAGCACAAGCGGCAGCTTCATGCTAAAAAGATCTCAAGGTCGGACAATCTTCGTCAAGTTTTCCAGTCGTTAACGCATTCGGATTCAAAGCGGCGAAGAAATTTCGTTTGTGGCAAATACCGACCCAACGCGACTTAGTCGAATCGACAAAGTATTCGACATCGTCATCCTTTTTGAACTTTTGCGACAACACGGATGGCACGAACCCCGGCCTAACGAGTGACTGCGTGTTAACATGCTGCATCTGATGTTCGGGGATGTAATCGGCAATTTTCAGCCCCTTGCCCGCTTTTTGGCCGCGCAGTTTCGCCTGGATGAAGATGTCGATCTTGCCGTCCATCACTTCCTGGACGTTGCTCGTCTCCGCGCCGGTGCGGTGATCTTTCACCATTTGATACGGCTGAAAAACGTAGGAGCGAATTTGATTGCCCCACGCGATCTCGCCTTTCTCGCCGTATTGCCGGTCGATCTCGGCGCGTTTCTTGTCCTGTTCGATCTGATAAAGTTTCGCTTTTAACATTTTCAGCGCGAGATCGCGGTTGCGACCTTGACTGCGTTCCGCCTGACAGGCGACGACGATCCCGGTCGGCTTGTGCACAATGCGGACTGCCGTTTCGACCTTGTTCACGTTCTGTCCGCCTTTGCCGCCGCTGCGGAAAGTGTCGATCTCGAGATCGGCCGGATTGATTTCGATCGGCGCTGTGTCCGCGATCTCAGGGACAACGTCGACACTGGCAAACGAAGTGTGGCGGCGTTTGTTGGCGTCGAACGGCGAAATCCGCACCAACCGATGGACGCCGCGCTCGGTTTGGAGATAACCATAAGCGTACTCACCGCTCACCAGCAACGTGACCGATTTGATCCCAACTTCTTCGCCGGTTTGAACATCGACAATCTGCGATTTGAAACCGCTCCGCTCGATCCAGCGCTGATACATGCGAAGCAGCATGTCTGCCCAATCGCACGATTCGGTCCCGCCGGCGCCGGAATGAATTGTCACGAACGCGTTCGATTGATCGTTCTCGCCGGAAAGAAACTGGCGCAGCTCAAATTCTTCGAGCTTGTGGACGAGACGATCGTGTTCCGATAAAACTTCGCGCTCGGCTTGCGCGCGATGCGACTCGTTTTTCTCTTCCGCCGCAAGTTGATGCAGCGCGTCGAAATCTTCGATCTCGCGTTCCAGTTCGTAAAACGGATTAATCAGCGAACGCAGCCGCGAGACTTCATCGACATCGGCCTGGGCGCGCTCGCGGTTGTTCCAAAAATCGGGCGCCGCCATCCGCGCCTCGAGCGCGGTCAGTTTTTCCTGCAGTTTGGGCAGGTCAAAGAAACCTCCGCAGCTCGCGCACGCGCGATTTCAAATCTTCGGCGTCAACGGTGGAAGTTTCAGTTGGCATAGGAAAAGATAGCGGCGCACCTCCTATTTGTCATGTCGAGCGAAGCCGAGACATCTCTAGATATTTCCGGTGCTGACTAGCTGAGGTCGACAGAAATAGTAAGAGGTCCCTCCACTTCGGTCGGAATGACAGAGAGCAAAATTATCTGCGCGCCGACTCTTTGCGCTTGTCGGCTTGGGCCGCAGCCGATTCGACCCGGAAAATTGTTTCGCCTTCCTTCATCAGATCGAGCCGATCGCGCGCGATCGTTTCCAAATAAGCCGGATCGGTCTTGAGCAAATTCACTTCGCGCGTTTGCTTTGAAAGCAACACCTGCTGCTCGTCCCGTTGTGCTTGCAGATTGTCGATGTCGGCGTGGCCAATCTTTAATTTTTTGTAAGGCGGCACGAACAAGCTCACGATCACGAGCCAGACCGCGAGCAGGAGCAACAGAAGAAGGACACGGTTCCATCGCTGCCAGACAGAAGCTTCGCGCCGCGCGCGGAAATCGCCGTAACTTTGATCCACTTCAGCGGACATTACGGCCGTAAATCGCTTTGTCACCAAGTTCTTCGGCGATTCGCAGCAGTTGATTGTATTTCGCGACGCGATCGGTCCGAGAAAGCGAACCGGTTTTGATTTGGCCGGCATTGGTCGCGACCGCGATGTCGGCGATCGTCGTGTCCTCGGTTTCGCCGGAACGATGACTGATGACTGACGTGTAGTTATTTTTCCTGGCAAGATCGATCGTCGCCAACGTTTCGGTGAGCGTGCCGATCTGATTGACCTTGATCAAAATCGAGTTGGCAACGTGCTCCGCAATTCCTTTGCGCAAAAATTCCACATTCGTTACGAACAGATCATCGCCGACCAACTGAATCTTAGTGCCGAGTCGCTTCGTCAATTTCTTCCAACCGTCCCAATCGTTCTCCGCGCAGCCATCTTCAATCGAGACGATCGGGAAGCGCGCGCAAAGCTCGGCGTAGTAATCGACCAGTTCGGCGGCGGATTTTTGCGAACCATCGGATTTCTTGAAGACGTATGCGTTCTCATCGCAGTCGAAAAACTCGGACGACGCCGGATCGAGCGCTATAAAAATTTCTTTGCCTAACGAGTAGCCGGCCTGCTTGACCGCGGCCGCGATCGTTTCCAACGCGTCCTCGGCCGATTTCAGATTCGGCGCGAAACCGCCTTCATCGCCAATCGCGGTGGAAAGATGTCGATCTTTCAAAACGTTTTTTAGCGCGTGAAAAACTTCCGCGCCGTAACGAAGCGCTTCCGGAAAGTTCGGCGCGCCGCGCGGCATGATCATGAACTCCTGAAAATCAATCGGCGCGTCGGAATGCGCGCCGCCGTTCAAGATGTTCATCATCGGAACGGGAAGGACGCGCGCTTCAGCGCCGCCGAGATAACGAAAGAGCGGAACATTTTCTGCGACAGCGGCCGCGTGCGCGACCGCGAGTGAGACCCCGAGCAACGCATTCGCTCCAAGATTTTTCTTGTTCGGCGATCCGTCCAGTTCGATCAGGCGATTGTCGATCTTGGCCTGGTCGCGCGCGTCCCAGCCTTTAATCGCGTCCGCGATTTTCGCGTTCACGTTCGCGACCGCTTTGGTCACGCCTTTGCCACCGTAACGCTTCTTGTCGCCGTCGCGCAATTCCCACGCTTCATGTTCGCCGGTGCTGGCGCCGCTCGGGACCGCCCCGCGTCCGAGCGCGCCATTTTCAAGACGCACGTCTACTTCGACCGTTGGATTTCCGCGCGAATCGAGAATCTCGCGCGCATGAATCTTTTGAATACTGGTCTTCGCCATAATCAGAGCGGCTAATGATGCGCACCTGTTCCGCATTCCGCAATCCGCATTCCGTATTCGACAGATTCTTGCTGGCAATCTTGCCGAGCGTGCGTACGGTGGGCGGTCATGAGGCCTGTCAGGCGATTCTTCGCCGTCGGATTTTTATTGGTTTGCTGCGCCGTGATCGGCGCGGAACCGGCCCGGCTTCCGGCCGAGCAAATGGCCAAAGCAATCCGCAACGATTCCATCAGCATTCCAACTCCCGGCGAACTTTTCGCGGCTCTGGAAAAACCGGGCAAGCCGAATTGGGTCGGCCAAATGCGCGGACCGGTCGCGACCAGTTACAAAAATCGCCCCCAGATCGCGCTCAATCTTGGCAGCTTGATCGCAGACGGATTTATCGCGGTCGAGGCGAAAGACAGCCAGCAAGTCAAAAACATCGGCACCGACATTATCAAGCTGGCGAAGGCGCTCGGCGTGAGTGAGCACGTGCTCAGCCGCGGCAACAGCATCAACGAGTTCGCCGAGAACGACGAGTGGGATGCGCTTCAGGAAGAACTGGAGGCGACCCAAAACGAAGTAAAATCGTCAATGCAATCGCACCGCGACCAGGACTTGATCATTTTAGTGAGCGTCGGCGGTTGGATCCGCGGCACTCAGGTTGTGAGCGCGGCCGTGATGCAAAATTACGACGAGCGCGCCGCAAAAGTCCTGCGGCAACCCGCACTGGTAAATTTCATCCAATCAAAGCTGAACGAAGTCTCGCCGGACGTTCGCGACGAGCCGCTGGTTAAAGAAGTGAGCGGCGAACTTCCCGGACTTGAAAAGCTGGTAACGTTTCCCGTTGGTAAAGCGCCGACTGCCGACGAAGTGCGCAAAGTGAACGAAGCCGTCGGCAAGATCATGAGCCAAATTCAGTCGAAGGAAGCGAAATGAAGACCTCGATGTCGATCTTCGCGACGATTGGCTTGGCGATAACGACGGCGGTCGCGGCACTCGAGAGCGACACCGAAGTCGCGGCGCGAAAAGCTGCGCTCGATCTGGCGGGCGCGTTTTCAAACGAAGGTTTCAAAATGCGCGACGGCCATTGGTCGGGCACGATCAAACCAAAAGAGCACGCGTTGATCGCGGTGAATCTTTACGCCGGAAATCAGTATTGGTTCTCGGTCGGAGCAACGGAGCCGGCCAAGAAAATCTCAGTCAACGTTTACGACGAAACCGGCAAGTTGGTTCAAACCGAGAGCTACAACGAAGGCGAAAAGGCTGCGGCCGGATTTTCGCCCACGAGCAGTGGCCAATATTACGTGTTGCTTGATCTGGTCGAAGGCAACGAGAGCAGCGTTTGCCTCGTCTACTCGTACAAATAAACCGGCCGCTCTGCGCCGAGCATTAGACTTTTCGCGCGCGTGTCATTTTGTTTAGGATGATCTGCTACGGGCATGATCTCGCTTCAGGTTTTTTACGAAGGCAATGTGCAAGGCGTCGGTTTCCGGTGGACGATTCGTCAGATCGCCAAGGGTTTCGATGTGATCGGCTGGGTGCGAAACTTGCCCGACGGCCGCGTCGAGCTCCAGGTTGGCGGTCAAGAGAGTGAGGTTTTTGCGTTCCTCGATTCCGTGATGGAAAGCGAGTTGCGTTCGCACATCGATAAGCAGACCCGATCGGCGCTGACCGAACCGGTGAAGGCGCGCGGATTCGATATTTGCCATGACTGAAGAAGCCGTCGCGGTGGAGGGACTGACGAAAGTTTTTCCCGTCCCCTTTCATCGAAAAGCGATCGTCGCCGTGCGCGATCTCAATCTGCGTGTCGGACCCGGAGAAGTTTACGGACTGCTCGGACCAAACGGCTCCGGTAAGAGCACGACTTTGAAAATTATTCTCGGGCTCGTTTCACCGACGCACGGGCGAACAAAAATCTTTGGGCGCGACAGTTCTTTAGTGGAAAGTCGCGAAGCCGTTGGGTTCCTGCCAGAGAACCCTTACTTCTACAGATTTCTCACCGGCGAAGAGACGCTCAGATTTTTTGGCAAACTTTGCCGGCTGAATGGTTCACGGCTGAACGATCGCGTTCGCGAATTGCTCGAGCTCGTCGGCCTAACGAATGCGCGCGATCAAAGATTGAGCACTTACTCGAAAGGAATGCTGCAACGGATTGGTCTCGCTCAAGCGCTCGTTAACGAACCGAAGCTGGTCGTCCTCGACGAACCGACCGCCGGCGTCGACCCCGCCGGCTCGCGTGACATCCGCAATCTTATTGTCGATCTTAAGCGGCGTGGCATCACCGTGCTGTTATCCTCGCACTTGCTTACGCAAGTCCAGGAGATTTGCGATCGCGTCGGAATTCTTGCCGGTGGCACTCTCGCTCGCGAAGGGCGGCTCGAGGAATTGATCGCAATCGAGAACCGGAGCGAGCTCGTTTTAGAAAACGCGTCCGACGCGCTGGTGAAGGAAATCGAAAAGCTCGCCGCAAATTCCAACGCGAAATTGATCGAGCGCCGAAGATCGACCACCACTCTGGAGCGGCTATTTCTCGACGCGACCCAAAATGCCGAAGCTCGAATTTCGAATGACAAAGGAATGACAAGACCCAAATGAACGACTGCGCTACGATCCCGGCGGCGTTCGAGAAATCGTCATTCGGATTTCCTCCGTCATTTGTCATTCGTCATTCGTCATTGGCCTGAGCCATGGATACTCCGCATCGCGCGTTCTCGCTCGGCCGCATCGGCGCGATCACCACCAACACGCTGACCGAGTTAACTCGCCAAAAAGTTTTTTACATTCTTCTCATTTTCGCGCTGGTCCTGATCGGCAGTTCCGTTTTCATGGCGCGGTTCAGTTTCCAGCAGGAATTCCAGATCCTGAAAGACGTTTCGCTCGGCGCGATGTCGATCTTCAGTTCGCTGCTCGCCATCGTCGCAACGGCGCGTCTTATCCCGCAAGATGTCGAAGACCGCACCGTTTATACGATTCTGGCAAAGCCGGTGCCGCGTTTCGAATATTTGCTCGGGAAACTTTTCGGCGTCCTTCTTTTGCTGGCGATCAGCATCGCGCTGATGAGCGCGATGTTCATTGCCGTTCTTTACACGCGCGAACACACTGTGCTCAACGAAACGATGCGCCAAATGAGCAGCGCGCCGCGCGAAGAGGTTGATGATGCATTAAACGCAGTCCGCGCCGCCGGGCTCAAGATCGACATCCTCGCAGGCGTCGCGGTCATTTATCTGAAAGCATGTCTTCTCACCGCGTTGACGCTTTTTGTTTCAACATTCGCGACCACAAACATTTTTACGGTTGTCGTGATGGTGTTCGTGTATTTCATCGGCCATCTCCAGGCGACCGCGCGCGAATACTGGCTGGAGCAACAAAGCGTTAGCTGGATTGCGCGCGCGTTTCTCGCGATCATCGCGCTGATCTTTCCCGATCTTCAGGCCTTCAATCTAGTCGATGAGATTGTCGCCGGCGTGGCGATTCCCCTCGCGTTATTCGCCAAGACAGCGTTGCTCGGAATTTTTTACACTGTCATCTACACATTGGCGGCGACGTTCGTCTTTTACGGCAAAGAATTATGAGCCGCGTTCTTTTCGCGTTCGCGATGCTTCTCGTTTTTGGCGTGATGAAACGTCCGGCTGAGCGAGCAGTTTCGCTGCAACATCGGCAGTTGCATTTTGAAGATGTTGAATTGAATCTCGATCTTCGCGAAAAAATGGGGCAGCTCGGGTTCATCGCCGCGTTGAGCGGCTTCCGCGCGATGGTAGCCGATTTTTTGTTCATCGAAGCGCATGTGGCTTGGGAACAAACCGAGTGGGGACGCGTCCTGTTTTTATTTCGGCAAGTCACAACTTTGCAGCCGCATGTCCCGCTCTTTTGGGACATGGCCGCCTGGCATATGGCCTGGAATGCCAGCGCCGCGGCAATGAATGACACATCACAGTCGCGTCTGGCTCTTCGCGTAAAAGCGCAGCGCGAATATTTCGCGCTTGGCAAAGATTTCCTCGAACACGGAATCAAAAATAATCCGGACAAACCGCAACTCTATGAAGCGCTCGCCCGGCTTTATCGCGACAAATTTGGTGATCACGCCAGCGCCTCGGAATTTTTCGCGAAAGCAGCCGCGTTGCCGGGCGCGCCGAGTTACGACAAACGCTTTTCGGTGTACGAACTTTCGCATTGCGAAGGGCGCGAACGTGAAGCCTACGAGCGTTTACGCGCGCTTTACGACGAAGGCGAAAAAGAACGTCTGCCGACTTTGATCAAACGCCTCAAGTTTCTCGAAGATAAACTGAACGTCCCGCCAGACCAACGGATTCCCTGACGGGAATGTCAAAACGTTAAAATCGTTGCAGTGTTACATTGTCGATAGATTGATCGCCCGCTTTAACTTTGTAACCTTTGTAACTCTTTTAACGTGTCGTCCATGCGCTTTGCCATTTTCAGTGACATTCACGCCAATCTCGAAGCGCTCGAGGCCGTGCTCGCCGACGCGCGCGAAAATAAATGCACCGATTTCGTTTGTCTCGGCGACGTCGTCGGGTACAACGCAAACCCACACGAGTGCGTCCAGCGCATCCGCGAGATGGATTGTCCCATCGTCAAAGGCAATCACGACGAACAGGCGTCGCTCGTGGAATCGTCCCGCGACTTCAACGAAATGGCCGAGGCCGCGATCCAATGGACGCGCGACAACTTGACCGACACGGACAAAGAATGGCTCCGCGCGCTGAAGTTGCAGCGGCAGGTGCGCGATTTCACGATCGTCCATGCGACCCTCGATACGCCCGAGCAATGGGGTTACGTTTTCAATAATCTCGATGCCGCTGCAAGCTTCACCTATCAGCACACCAGCGTTTGTTTTTTTGGCCACACCCATGTGCCGACGGCTTTCGTTCGCGATGATGGCGTGCAAAGTCAGAGAATCGACAAGTTGCGCATCGATTCGAGCAAGAAATATTTTATCAACACCGGTAGCGTCGGCCAGCCGCGCGATGCTGATTGGCGCGCCGCGTATTGCATCTATCACATCGACGATGCGGTGGTCGAACAACGGCGGGTAAAATATGATCTCGCGACCGCGCAGAAAAAAATCATCGATGCCGGCCTGCCCCGTTTGTTAGCGGAACGGCTCGCGATCGGAAGATAAGTAACAAGTGACCGGGGACCAGCAAGCCATATCCAATCAGTTTACCTTTTCAGATGCTCAACAATTTTGAATTCCGTTGTGTGTTTTTTCTCCGCTGAATTAACCTTCGTGTCCTTCGTGGTGAAACCATGGATTCGATTTTGATCATCAAGCCAAGTTCGCTCGGCGACATCGTTCACACGCTTCCGGCAGTGGCCGCGATTCGCGATGCGCACCGGAAAGCCAGTATCACGTGGGTGATGAATCCGGAATTCACGCCGCTCCTGCGGGGAAGTCCCGACGTCAATCACATCCACGTATTTCCGCGCCGTGAATTTGGCGGACTCGGCGCGCCGGTTAGCATGATGCCGTGGCTCAAAGAAACCAGAAAGCTGCGTCCCGATCTCGCACTCGATTTTCAGGGACTGCTTCGGAGCGCGTTTATCGCTCGGGTCAGCGGCGCGAAAGAAGTTTATGGAATGAGCGATGGCCGCGAAGGCTCGCGTTTCTTTTACAGCCGCACCGCCAAAGTGAATCGGCGGGAACACGCGGTCGAGCGATATCTCAAACTCGCCGAGCTCGCCGGCGCGACAATTGGCGATGCTTTACGCTGTCCTCTGCCAACGGGCGATACCTTGCCGCGATTCGATGAATTTCCGCCGTTTATTTTGCTGCACCCGTTCGCGCGCGGAAAGGGCAAATCATTGACCGACGGCGTGATCGAGGAAATTTGCCGCGCGTTCGCGCCAACCCGCGTCGTCGTGGTTGGAAAAACGAACCGCAACCTCGACATCGCCGAGAATTGCGTCGAGCTCACCAACCAGACTTCACTTTTACAGTTGATCCGGCTAATCCGCGTCGCGCGTTTTGTCATCAGCGTCGACAGCGGCCCGATGCACATTGCCGCCGCGGTCAACGATCGCTTGCTGTCGATCCACACCTGGACCAATCCGCGCCGTGTCGGTCCTTACAATTCGAATGCCTGGATTTGGAAAGACGGAAAAATTCTTCGCGTCAGCGAACTAGAAAACAAGAAGCTCAAACGCCATGGCCACCCATTTAAAGCCAAGGATATCCCCGCCGTCGTCGAGCTTATCCGGCCCCTCGTCCCGATCGACCCGATGCTGGCTTAGCTCGACGGAAGTGATGCGCGTTGGTTCAAAACAAATTCGGCGAGCGGGAGGTCGCGCGGATAAGTGATTTTGAAATTGAAGTCGTGATTCGGGACGAGGACGACTTTGCACCCGAGAAGCTCGACGGCTGAAACTTCGTCAGTCACCGAGACGTTCTTTTTTACGACCAGGCGGTACGCTTCTTCCAGCAATTTTCTCGCAAAAACCTGCGGCGTTTGCATGGCGTAAACGCCGTTGCGATCGACCGATTCCTTGACCGCAAGATCGAGATCGGCGCGCTTGAGGGTGTCATTAATTGGCTCGGCGAGCGCGGCCGCCCCGCCAGTTGCCCGGCAAACGTCGAAAACACGCGTGATTTTTTCCGGCGTTATCATCGGCCGCGCGGCGTCGTGCACGGCGACGAAATCGGATTTCAGATTTAAATGATCGAGTCCGGCGCGCACCGAATCGCTCCGTTCTGCCCCGCCCGCGACGATCTGTTTCACTTTTGTCGGTTGGCCGATGATCTTTTGCAATTCGCCCAGGCCGTCGGCGCGGCCGACCAAAATGATTTCTTCGACACAACTCGTGCGCTCGAACGCCGCGATAGTGTGAGCAATGATCGGCTTGCCGCTCACCAGCGCAAACAATTTGTCGAATCCCATGCGTTCGCTGCTGCCGGCGGCGACGATGATGGCGGTAAGCATGGATAAATCGTTAAATCGTCAAATCGTTGAATCGTCAAACCGATTCACGAATCTCGATCCTCGAATTACGAGCCCAGCTGCTTTTGCACTTCGACGCTGAGCGTCTTGCCGTCGGCGCGGCCGGCCACTTTGGCTTGCAACGCTTTCATCACCGCGCCCATTTGCGCTTTCGAACTGGCGCCAACTTCGGCAATCGTCTCCCGCACAATTTTTGACATTTCGTCGGCGCTCATCGCTTGCGGTAAATACGATTGCAAGATCGATAATTCCTCTTTTTCTTTCGCGGCCAGCTCTGGGCGCCCGCCTTTTTCAAAACTTTCGATCGAATCCTGACGTTGCTTCACCTGTTTGCGAATCACCTGGGCCGCATCGGCGCCACTCAGTCCACCCTGCGCGCCTGACTTTTCGATCGTCGCGTAACTGAGCGCGGACTTTAGCATGCGCAGAACGCCCAACTTAACGGCGTTTTTCTCGCGCATCGCCGCCTTCAATTCTGAATCCACACGCTCGAATAAATTCACGTAGGAAA
>Ga0207684_10001540_pt1 | contig 24650 bp, 26 predicted proteins | sample KBSK5501metaG_FD_184342 | JGI IMG/M metagenome (GOLD analysis project Ga0207684, IMG submission 184342) | Corn, switchgrass and miscanthus rhizosphere microbial communities from Kellogg Biological Station, Michigan, USA - KBS K5-50-1 metaG... | ecosystem: Host-associated > Plants > Roots >...
CGACGCCGGGCAAGTACTACCAGAACGTGCCGATGCTCGGGCGGCTGCTCGCCGAGTGGAACGACAAGCCCGCCGGCTGCCTCTTTCTGCTGCCGCTCTGGAATCCGGTGCTGATCGCCGAGCAGGTGGGCACGCTGGCGGCGATCATGCGCGGGCGCTTCATCTTCCAGTGCGGGCTCGGCGAGGACGACGCCCAGTTCCGCGCGATGGGTGCCTCGCTCAAGAGTCGCGTGGCCGCGTTCGAGGAGTCACTGGCCGCGCTGCGCCGGCTGCTCGCCGGCGAGGCCGTGACCTCGTCGGGAATCTTCTCGTTCGACTCCGCGCGCGTGGCCCTCAAGTCCGCGGAGCCAGTCGAGGTCTGGATCGGCGCCACCGCGCCGCCCGCGATCGATCGCGCCGCCAGGCTGGGTGACGCGTGGCTCGCCTCGCCGGGTCTCACCATCGACGTCGCGCGCGAGAAGATCGCCTATTATCGCGACGCTTGCCGGGCGCACGGGCGCACGCCGAGCGCGATCGCGATCCGGCGTGACGTCTATGTCGGCGAGTCGTCCGACGAGGCGAAGACGACGCTGGATGCCGCCGTGGCCAAGGGGTATCGCGGCTTCGATCCCAAGGCGCTGATCGCGGGCACCGTGCCGCAGGTGGCGGAGCGTTTCCGGGCGCTCGGCGCCATGGGCTTCACCGACGTCATCGTTCGCCATCTCACCATCGATCACGCGAAGATCCTCGGCTCATTCGCGCGGCTCGGAGAGGTTCGGCGCGCGCTCGCCTGATCGAAGTCCAAAATCCCGTCGGAGGATCAGATGGCCGACCTGCGAATCAACGGGGCCGCCCGCACGGTGGCGGCCGACGACGACATTCCGCTGCTCTGGGTGCTTCGCGACGAGCTCAAGCTGACGGGCACGAAGTTCGGCTGCGGCATCGCCCAGTGCGGCGCGTGCACGGTCCACATCGATGGTCGGGCCGCGCGCTCGTGCGTCATGCCGGCGGCCGCGCTCGGCGGCCGCGAGATCGTCACCATCGAGGGCATTTCGGGTGACGTCGGGCGCGCCGTTCAGGACGCGTGGCGACGGCTCGACGTCGCGCAGTGCGGCTACTGCCAGTCGGGACAAATCATGTCGGCCGTCGCGCTGCTGTCGGAAATCCGCCGGCCGTCCGATGCCGACATCGATGCTGCCATGACGGGCAACGTGTGCCGGTGCGCCACGTACGTGCGCATCCGCGCCGCGATCCACGAGGCCGCGAAGGCGCTGGGAGGCTGAGCATGCTGACGCGTCGTCGCTTCCTCGAGACCACGGCGCTCGCCGGCGCCGCGCTCTTGGTGGGATTCCGGCTCGAGAACCGTCCCGCCGCGGCGGCCGACGAAGTCCTCGCGCCGAACGCGTTCGTCCGCATCGCGCCGGACAACACCGTCACGATCATCGGCAAGCACATCGAGATGGGCCAGGGCAGCCACACCGGACTCGCGACGATCCTGGCCGAGGAACTGGACGCCGACTGGGCGCAGATCCGCGTGGAGCCGGCCCCCGCCGATGCCGAGCGGTACAACAACCTGCTGTTCGGTCCGCTGCAGCTGACCGGCGGCAGCACGGCCATGGCCAACTCGTGGGAGCAGATGCGTCGCGCCGGCGCGACCGCGCGCGCGATGCTCGTGGAGGCGGCGGCGCGCGAGTGGGGCGTGCCCGCCTCGGAGATCACCGTCGAACGCGGCGTCGTGTCGCACGCGCCGTCGGGACGACGCGCCACGTTCGGCGAGCTCGCGTCGAAGGCGGCGGCGCTCACGGCGCCGGCCCAGGTGACGCTGAAAGACCCGAAGGACTTCACGCTCGTCGGCAGAGACCTCCGTCGAGTCGACGGCAAGGCGAAGACCGACGGGTCGGCGCAGTTCACGATGGACTTCGCGCTGCCGGGGATGCTCACCGCGCTCATCGCGCGGCCTCCGCGCTTCGGCGCCACCGTCAGGTCGTTCGACGCGACGCCCGCGCGTCGCGTGAAGGGCGTGACCCACGTGGTGGCGGTGCCGGCGGGTGTGGCCGTGGTGGCGGAAAGCTTCTGGGCCGCACGCAAGGGACGCGAGGCCCTGCGCGTGACCTGGGACGAGAGCCGCGCGGAGACGCGCGGCACCGACGAGCTGTACGCGGCCTATCGCGTGCTCGCCGGACAGCCGGGGAGCCCCGCGCGGCGCGAGGGCGATGTCGACGGCGCGCTGCGCGGCGCGGCCAGAGTCCTGGAAGCGGTGTACGAGTTTCCGTATCTGGCGCACGCGCCGATGGAGCCGCTGGACGCCGTGATCCGCATCGGCGCCGACGGCGTCGATTTCTGGGCCGGCTCGCAGGCCCCCACGCTCGATCAACAAGCCATCGCACGCATCCTCGGCGTGCCGGCGAACACGATTCGCATCCACACGCTGCTCGCGGGTGGCAGCTTCGGCCGCCGCGCCACTGCGGACAGCGACGTGGCCGGCGAGGTGGCGAGCATCGCCAAGGCCGTCGGCGGCGATCGCGCCGTCAAGCTCGTGTGGACGCGCGAGGACGACATCCAGGGCGGCCGCTATCGGCCGCTGTACGTGCACCGGCTGCGCGCCGGGCTCGACGCCCAGGGCAACGTGGTCGGCTGGGAGCACCGCATCGTCGGGCAGTCGATCATGCGAGGAACTCCGTTCGAATCGGCGCTGGTGAAGAACGGCGTCGATCAGACGTCCGTGGAGGGCGCGGCGAATCTTCCGTACGCCGTGCCCAACATCGCCGTCGATCTGCACACGACCGACGTCGGCGTGCCGGTACTCTGGTGGCGCTCGGTAGGCAGCACGCACACGGCGTACGCGACGGAGACGTTCCTCGACGAGCTCGCGCAGGCGACCGCCCGCGATCCGCTTGCGCTGCGCCGCACCCTGCTGGCGAAGCATCCGCGCCACCTGGCGGCGCTGAATCTCGCCGCCGATCGCGCCGCGTGGGGCCAGCCGCTGCCGGCAGGCCGCGCGCGCGGTATCGCCGTGCACGAGTCCTTCAACAGCGTCGTCGCGCAGGTCGCCGAGGTCTCGCTGCGCCCCGACGGGTTGCCCCAGGTCGAGCGCGTCGTCTGCGCGGTCGACTGCGGCACCGCGATCAATCCCGACATCGTTCGCGCGCAGATGGAGGGCGGCATCGGCTACGGCCTGGCCGCCGCGATGTGGAACGAGGTCACGCTGGTGCACGGCCGCGTGCAGCAGAGGAACTTCGACGGCTACCGGCCGCTGCGGATTGCGGAGATGCCGGCCGTCGAGGTGCACATCGTGCCGTCCGGAGCCGCCCCGACGGGCGTGGGCGAGCCCAGCGTGCCGCCCATCGCCCCCGCGGTGGCCAATGCGCTCTTCTATCTGACCGGCCAGCGCGTGCGCCGGCTGCCGTTCGCTCGGCTCGCCGCCGCCGGGACCAGAACGTCGTGAGCGCGCGCGCCGCGCTCGCGGTCGCCGTGGCCGCCGGGCTCGTCGCGATCGCGCTGGCGCCGGTCGCGGTGCGGGCGCAGGCCGGCGGGCCGCTGCGCGCGCCGAGCGCGTTCTCGGGGATCCGCGACCCCGCCGCACGGTCGGCCGCGCTCTTCACCGAAGCGGGTCGGGTGCTGCAGCACCCGCGCTGCCTCAACTGCCATCCCGGCGGCGATCGTCCGTCCCAGGGGGGAGGCTATCCGCACCAACCGGCCGTGCAGCGCGGCGCCGATGGCCTCGGGGTCACCACGATGCGCTGTGCGACCTGTCATCAGGCGGCCAACTTCGATCCTGGCCGCGTGCCCGGCAACCCGAAGTGGCGGCTGGCACCGATCGAGATGGCCTGGCAGCAGCGCACGCTCGGCCAGATCTGCGAGCAGGTGAAGGACCCCGCGCTGAACGGCGGCCACACCCTGGCGGAAATCGTCGAGCACATGTCCAGGGACGAGCTGGTGGGCTGGGCCTGGAAGCCGGGCGTGGGCCGCGAGCCGGTGCCGGGCACCCAGGCGGCCTTCGGCGCGCTCGTGAAGGCGTGGGCGGATTCCGGCGCCGTGTGCCCGACGCGCTAGTCGAATCGACGGACGTCCGCGGCGCATCGAACAGTCGGGAAGGAATGGCATGACCCGCCTGTACGAGCCGCTCGCGACCGACGCCGAGCGGGAGCCAATCGCTGGTTCGCCGACCACAGCGCGCACCGACGCCGATCTGCTCGACGCGTACTCCGAGGCTGTCGTCTCGGTCGTGGAGGCGGTCGGGCCGTCGGTGGTGAGCATCCGCACGAACACGCGCGCGGGCCGCCGCGGCGGCGCCGGCGCGGGCTCGGGCGTGATCATCGCCGCCGACGGCTACGTGCTCACCAACAGTCACGTGGTGCATGGCGCGAGCGATCTCGAGGTCTCCCTCACCGATGGCCGGCGCTTCTCGGCCGCGCTGACCGGCGATGATCCTGGAACCGATCTCGCGCTGATCCGCGTCGACGCGCCGGCGCTGGCGGCGGCGCGCTTCGGGCAGTCGTCGCGGCTGCGCGTGGGCCAGCTCGTGATCGCGATCGGCAACCCGTTCGGCTTCGAGTCGACCGTCTCGGCCGGCGTCGTGAGCGCGCTCGGACGCTCGCTGCGCAGCACGACCGGCCGGTTGATCGACAACATCATCCAGACGGACGTCCCGCTGAACCCCGGCAACTCCGGCGGGCCGCTCGTGGATTCGCGTGGCCGTGTGGTGGGCATCAACTCCGCCGTCTTCGCGATGGCCCAGGGCATCAGCTTCGCCGTCCCCATCGACACGGCGACGTGGGTGATCCCGCAGTTGCTCGCGCGCGGGCGCGTCTCGCGCGCGTATCTCGGCTTCGGTGGCCAGTCCCGCCCGCTCGACCGACGACTCGTGCGCGCGCTCGGCGTGCCGAATGCGCGCGCGATCGAGATCGTCAGCGTCGAGCCCGACGCCCCCGCCGCGCGCGCCGGCTTGCAGGTCGGCGATCTCGTCGTCGCCATCGGCGACCGGCCGGTCGAGACCGTCGACGATGTCCATCGCCTGCTCGTGACTTGGCCGATCGGCGAGGCCGTCACGTTGACGACCGTGCGCGGCGCCGAGCGCCGCCACGTCAGCGTCACGCCGATCGAGACGCCGTAACGATCTCGAGCGGCCGGTGCTTGCTCCGTCGTCTACGCTGTGAGAAGGCGACCGATGGAGGTGAAGACATGGCAGGCAAGGTCAAGCCGATTCCGGACGGCTATCACGCGATCACGCCCTACCTGAGCATCAAGGGCGCGAGCGACGCCATCGAGTTCTACAAGAAGGCCTTCGGCGCCACAGAAGTCATGCGCATGGCGCAGCCCGATGGGCGGATCGGCCACGCCGAGCTGCAGATCGGCGACTCTCGCTTCATGCTGGCCGACGAGCATCCGGAAATGGACTTTCGCAGCCCGCGCGCGATCGGCGGCACGCCGGTCTATCTCCATCTCTACGTGGAGGACGTCGACACGGTGGTCGGCCGCGCCGTCGCCTCCGGCGCGAAGGTCGTGCGACCCGTGCAGGACCAGTTCTACGGCGATCGGTCAGGTAGCGTGGCCGATCCCTACGGCCACGTCTGGCACGTGGCCACACACAAGGAAGACCTCTCGATGGAGGAGATCGGCAAGCGCGCCGCCGCCCAGCACAAGAGCTAGCCGAGCTCTTTTCGCACCAGCCGCGCGCCCTCGACGAGCGCGTGGAGCTTTTGCTTCACCACCCAGCGCGGCGTCTCCCAGAAGCCGCAGTCGGGGTTGAGCCACAGCTTGTCGGGGGCGACGTGGCGCAGCAGCGCGCGGATCCGGTCGGCGACCTCCGGTGGGCTCTCCGACTTGAACGCCTTCACGTCGATGACGCCGGCGCCCAGCTCCTTGTCGCGGGGGAACTCCTTCCAGCGCGCGGCGTCGTCGAGGCCGCGGTTGGCGAACTCGAGCACGATCTGCGAAGCGTCGATCTCGTGTAGCGTCGAGAAGACGTTGGCGTAGTCGCGCACGGCGCTGAACGGGCGGCCGTAGAGATTGCCGAAGCAGACGTGCACGGCGATCTTGGCGTCCACGCCCTCGACGGCGCGGTTGATGCCCTTGGACACGTCGTGCGTGGCGCCGTGATACATCCCGTGGTGGGGCTCGTCGATCTGGATGAAGTCGGCGCCCACGGCCACGAGCGCCTTGCACTCGGTGTTCACGATCTTCACGAGGTCGGCCAGCAGCGTGTCCTTGTCTCGATAGCCGCCGCCGAGCTTGAGCGGCACCAGCAGCGTGTAGGGGCCGGGCACCGTCGCCTTGAGCCGCTTGCCCGTCAGCTCGCGCGCGAGCTTGAATTCCTCCACGATGCCGAGACCGCGGGGAGCCGAGAGCTTGTCCGTCACTTCGAAGGGCGTATTCGTGTCCCACAGCGGCTGGCCCAGCCGCCGGGGCGCGGGCAGGATCTTGATCCCGTGGATCGCCTCGTAGAAGCCGATGATGAAGCGCACGCGCATCATCTCGCCGGTCGAAACGACGTCGACACCGGCGCGCTCCTGGTCGAGCAGCGCGACCTGCGTCGCGTCCTCCATCAGCTCGCGCACGTCGATGACGCCGAGACGGCCGGCCTCCATCGCCTCGCGCGCGAGCCATACCCACCCCGGCAGCCCGTGGCTGCCCACCACTGTCGTCGGGAGCTTCGGCAGCGCCTGCGTCATGACGGCGCTCCTTTCCGCGCGTCCCAGGCGCGGCCCAGGTAGGCCTCGGCCACGCGCGGGTCGCGCAACACCGTCTCGGGAGGACCTTCCGCGATCTTCTGTCCGAAGTCCAGCACCACGACGCGCTCGGCGAGATCGCCCACCAGCTCCATGTCGTGCTCGATCCACAACATGGTCGTACCGAGCTCGTGCTTGATGCGCAGCATGAAGCGCGCGAGGTTTTCCTTTTCCTCGCGGTTCATGCCGGTGGACGGCTCGTCGAGCAGGAGCAGGCGTGGTTCCATGGCGAGGGCGCGCCCGACGCCGACGAGCTTCTGGACGCCGAACGGCAGGCTGGCGACCGGCTCCATGCGGTAGCGCTCGAGCTCGAGGAACTCGATGACCTCTTCGGCACGCTTGCGCTCACGTGTCTCCTCACGGAGCGAGGCGCCCCAGAACAGGCTGCCGGCCAGCACGCCGGCGCGCATGTGCCGATGGCGTCCGAGCAGGATGTTGTCGAGCACGCTCATGTGACGGAAGAGCTCGACGAATTGAAAGCTGCGCGCGACGCCGGCGGCCGCCACGCGGTGCGGCGGCAGCCCCGAGAGCGGCGCGCCGCAGAACGTGATGCGCCCCCGCGTCGGCGTATAGAAGCCACCCATGCAATTCAGCAGCGACGTCTTGCCGGCGCCGTTGGGACCGACCAGCGCCGTGAGCGAGCCCTCGTCCACGCCGAAGCTCACGCTCGACAGCGCGCGCAAGCCTTCGAACTCCAGCGTGACCTCCTCGACGCTCAGAACCACCGGCGCCGCCTCCGGTACTGCTTGACGTCGGTGTACCGCGCGCGTCCGGCGCCGTGCCCGACGCCGAGGTAGAACTCGCGGATGTCCTCGTGGGCGAGCAGGCGCTCCACGGAGCCGTCGTAGACGATGCGCCCGTGCTCGAGGACATAGCCGGCGTCGGCGACGCCGAGGGCGGCGGCCGCGTTCTGCTCGACGAGCAACACGGCCAGGCCCAGGTCGTCGCGCAGGCGTCGCACGAGGGCCATCAGCGTCTCCACGATCGACGGCGCCAGGCCCAGCGACAGCTCGTCCACCAGCAAGAGCTCGGGCTGGCAGAGGAGCGCCGTCGCCAGCGCGAGCATCTGCCGCTCGCCGCCCGAGAGATACCCGGCCAGCTGTCGGCGGCGCTCGGCGAGCACCGGAAAGTAGTCGAACACCTGCTCGCGCGAGACGAGGCGCCGGCGGCCCGGCACCACCGCGTCGAGGTTCTCCGCCACCGTCAGCGTCTCGAAGACCTTGTCGCGCTCGGGCACGAGCACGAGCCCGCGCCGCACCACCTCGTGCGGCCGGCGGCCGGTGATGACCTCGCCGCGGAAGACGATGCGCCCGGCCACCACGCGCGCGTCGTCGCCACCCAGGAATCCAGACACCGCGCGCAACGTCGTGGTCTTGCCGGCGCCGTTGGTCCCGAGCAGCGCCACGATGGAGCGCTCCGGCACGCGCAGGGACACGCCCTGCACGGCGGTGGCGACGTGATGGTAGACGACCTCCACGTTGTCGAGCTCGAGCAGCATGCTCACGACGCGCGCAGCGGGCGGTGGCGAAACGGCCACAGGGCGAACCAGTTGCGGACACGCCGCCAGATGCCGACGAGCCCGAGCGGCTCGAAGAGCAGGAACAGCGCCATGAGCAGTCCGAACGCCCCGAACTTCGCGGGAAAGACATAGTACTGCGCGGCGTCCGGGCTGACGCCGGCCACCAGCGCGTCGATCGCATAGGGCAGCAGCGTCACGAAGGCGGCGCCGAGCACGGCGCCAAGCGCCGAGCCGAGGCCGCCGATGATGATCATCGCGATGTACTCCACCGCGACGAAGAAGCCGAAGGCCTCGACGGAGACGAAGCCGCGATGGTAGGCGAAGAGCGCGCCCGCCAGCGCGGTGACCACGCTGGACCAGACGAACGCGGAGAGCTTGTAGCGCGCGACGTCGATGCCCACGGACGCGGCGGCGACGTCACGATCGCGGATCGCCATCCAGGCCCGCCCGGCTCGCGAGCGCTGGAGGTTGACGACGAGGACCAGCACCAGCGCGGCGAGCGCGACGAGCACGTAGTACCACGTCACGGTGCCCTTCAGGACGAACCCGGCGAGCCGCGGCGCGGGAATCGTGAAGCCCGTGTTGCCGCCCGCGCGCGCCTGCATCTCGCCCGCTCCATAGAGCACCACGTGATGCATGGCGAGCGTGCCGAGCGCCAGGTAGAGTCCCTTGAGTCGCAGCGATGGGATCCCGACGACGAAGCCGAGCACGCCGCCGACCAGCGCTGTCGCCGGCAACGTCACGAGCGGCGAGACGAGGCCGCGATCGACCAGCGCGGCCGTCGTGAACGCGCCCGCCGCGAGGAAGCCGGCGTGACCGAGCGAGATCTGGCCGGCAAGCCCGGTGAGCACGTTCAGCGCGAGCGCCCCGATCGCCGCGAAGGCGGCCTGGCCTACGAGGTCGAGGAGGAACCCCGAGGCGAATCGCGGCAGCGCGAGCAGCATCAGCACGAACACCGCCAGCATCACGCGACGCAATCGCGTGTCCACAAGGGCGAGGTCGGCCTCGTACGACGTCTTGAAATACCCGCCCCCTCGCACCGCCATCACCGAGTCTCGCGAGTGTCGGTGGTTGGTACGCCGAAGAGTCCGGGGCACGGGTACTTCGTGACCGCCGTATGGCTCGCCGTGTCGCCATGCGAAGCGCAGGCCGGGGCGAGCGCCCCGCCAACGGTTGGTTGTTCTGGCGCGACCCCCTCTGGGGGATGGGGGGTGGCGCGAGCCCCGGCCGAGCGAGCGACGGCGTACAGGCGAGCCATCGTCGGCGGGAACGGAGTACCCGTGCTCCGGAGCTGACGGCGTGCCGACCGGCGGATCACACGCGCTCCAGCTCTTCTTTCGTCCCGAACAGCCCCCACGGCCGCACGAGCAGCATCACGAGAAGGCACACGAACGGCGAGACGTCCGAGAGCAGCGCGTTGCCGTACCGGACCGACGCGACTTCGACGGCGGCGACGAGCAGCGCCGCGGGAATCACGCCGCCGAGGCTGTCGAGCCCGCCGACGAGCGCCACCGCGAACGCGCGAAGCCCGAGAATGCCGAGCGATGGCTCGAGGCGCACGTTGCTCGAGTAGATCATCCCGGCCAGCCCGCCGGCGAAGGTGGCCAGGGCCCACGATAGCGCGAAGACGCCGTGGAAGTTGATGCCGCGCTGCGAGGCGAGCAGCGCGCGCTCGCCGGCGGCGCGCATGCGGATGCCGAGCGGCGAGACCTTGAGGAAGACAAAGAGCGCGGCGAAGAGAAGGACGGCTGCGCCGACCATCACGAGGTCGAAGGTCGACACCACGGCGCCGCCCACGAGGGCTCGAGGCGGATTCGTCAGGCCCAGCTGCTGCAGCGGATGGCGCGTGCGATCGGTGAACACGAAAACGATCGCCGCGCGGAGCAGGATGCCGAGCGTCACCGTCACGAGCACGGCCGCGAAGATCGGATGGCCGGCCATCGGCCGCATGAGGGCGACGTACACGAGCACTCCAGTGAGCGCGCTGAGCGCCGCCGCCAGCGGCAGGGCGATGGCCGGCGCCCCGGGAAACGTGGCGGCGGCCGCGAACAGGAAATAACCGCCAAGCGTGAGCAGGTCTCCCTGGGCGAGGTTGAGGACGCGCGAGGCGCGATAGACGAGCACGTACCCGGCCGCGAGCAGAGCGTACAGGCTCGCGACGACCAGCGTCGTCGCCAGCGCCTGCGCCATCTACTTGATGTCCAGCTTCGACCAGCCGCCGACGGACACGATGGCCGACCTGGCGGCGTCCCAGCGATAGACCTTGTAGTAGGTGACCTTGCGATAGTGGTTGTCCGCCGTCATCTCGATCGGCCCGCCGCGCAGGCCCCTCGTGTCGACACTCACGCTCGACAGCGCCTGCGCCAGCTTCTCGCGCGAGCACGGCCAGCCGCACTTGCGCAGGCCCGCGTCGAGCACCATCGCGGAGGTCCAGCCCTCGGCCATGTAGTGCGCCGGATGATTCGTCTGGCCCTTCACGAGATTGGCGATCTCGGCGTGGATGGGCAGGTTCTCGATGAACATCGCGTTGCCGGTCAGCGCGTGCAGGTTGGGCGCCTTCAGCCGCGTGAGCTCGTCCTGCGCGGGCTGATGGCCGTACAGGATGTAGTTGCCCTTCCAGCCGATGCGGTTGAGCGCCTCGAACACGCCGATCTCCACGCCCCACGGCGCCCACGAGAAGACCCAGTCCGCGCCCGCCTCCTTGAGATTCTGGGCGAACGGCGTGAAGTCCGACGCGGCGCCCGGCACCACGACGACGGGGATCGTGTCCATCCCCAGCTCCTTCGCGTGCTGCTCGGCGAATTCCAGCTCGATGCGCGACAGCGGAATGTCCTGCGCGGCGAAGCCGACCTTGACTTTCTTCCCCGCCGACTGCTCCTTGATGAAGCCCAGCGCCATACGGCTGTCCCACTTGCTGCCGTACGACGTCGTGCAGAAGATCAGCGGTTGCGCTGGCGGGAACGCCTCGCGCGGACACACGCCGCCGCCGAACAGCAGCGGCGTCTTCGTCGCCTCCGCCTCGGTCATGACGGGCTTGTAGGTCGGCGAGATCGACGCGTTGATCAGCAGGAGCGACCCCTCGGTGAGCTTCTTGGCGGAGGCGGCGGCGCGCTGAGGCTCGCCGCGGTCGTCCTCGTACGTGATCGTGACGGGATGGCCGTTGATGCCCCCCGCGTCGTTGACGCGCTTGAAGTACGCGCGGTACGCCTCGTAGGTCGGCGCGTAGCCCGCGGAAAACGGCCCGGTGATCGCGGCCGTCATGCCGATGCGGTACGGCTCGGGCGCCTGCGCACGGGCCGCGTGCGCGGCGACCAACCCGAGCACGCCCGCGGCGGCGATGAGGATGCGTCCTCGCATGTCACGTCTCCTTTGTCATCGCGGCGGTCATTGCGGCCACCTCGGCGGTGATCCGCCGCTCTTCGTCCGAGGCGAACATCGACTCGACCAGATCGCGATAGCGCTCGAGCATCAGCCGGCGCTTGACCTTGCGCGTGGGCGTCACGGGCTCGCCCTCCTGCTCGGGATCCAGCTCGCGTGGCAGGAGACGAAAGGCCTTCACCTGCTCCACGCGCCCGAGCGAGGCGTTGGCCCGCGCGACCTCGCCGTCGAGCAGGCGCGTCACCTCGGGATGCGCGGCAAGCGATGCGTAGCCGGTGTGGGTGAGCCCACGGCCCCGCGCCCACTCCGCCACCGTTTCATAGTCCATCTCGATCAGCGCGGCGAGGTACTTGCGCCCTTCGCCGAACACGACGGCGTCGCTCACATAGGGGCTGGCGCGGAGGACCGTCTCGATCTGGCCGGGACTGACGTTCTTGCCGCCGGCCGTGATCACGAGGTCTTTTCGGCGGTCGACGAGTCGAATGGTGCCCCCGGCCGTGTGCTCGGCGACGTCTCCAGTCAGGAGCCAGCCATCGCGGTAGGCCGCCGCCGTCGCCTCGGGGTCGCGCCAGTAGCCCGCGAAGAGATCGGCGCCCCGCACGAGCAGCTCGCCGTCGCCGCCGAGCGCAATCTCGATGTTGGGCGCCGGCGTGCCGACGTCACCGGGAGGCGGGTAGGGGGAGCACTGGCCCGACACGAGCGCGCCGCCGGTTTCCGTCTGGCCATAGGCCTCGCACAGATTGACGCCCCAGGCCTGCCACAGCGCGGCCACCGCGGGCGGCAGCGGCGCGCCACTGGAGATCAGCAAACGCACGCGCGCGAGGCCGACTTTCTCCAGCAGCCAGCGAAATACGAGCGCGCGCGCGAGCACCACCGCGATCCGCGCGCGGGGCGCAGGCCCGCCGGCGCGGCGGGCCTGGGTCGCGCGCCGGGCGAGGCGGAGTGCCGCGCGGTACGCCGCCCGCTTGAGGGGCGACGATGCGTCGATGCCGACGAGCAGATGCGCGGCGAACTTCTGAAGATAACGCGGCACCGTGAACACGAACGTCGGCGCCACCTCATAGAGGCTCTCGGCGTACGTCTCGAGGCTCTCGGGATAGTGCGGCACGATGTCGGCGAGCAGCGGCATCGTGATGACCGTGTTGCGCCCCATCGTGTGGCAGAGCGGCAGCATGGCCACCGCGCGATGCTCACCCTCGGTGAGCACCGGGTAGTGCGCGAGGATGTTCGCGCAGGCGGCGAGATGCTGGCCGTGGCGGTACAGCGCGCCCTTGGGAGGGCCCGTGGTGCCGGACGTGTAGACGATCGTCGCGGGGTCGTCGGCGCGCACACCCGCGGCCAGCCGCGCGAGCGCATCGAGCGACGCCGCGTCGCGCCCCGCCGCCTCGACGTCGGCGAACCGGTGCACGCGCGGGCTCGTGTACATGAACAGCGCGCGCGTGTCGACGACGATCACGCCGCGCACGCCGGGACACTCGTCGAGCACGGCCAACGTCTTGTCCAGATGCTCCTGGTCCTCGACGACGACCACGCGCGCCCCGCCGTGCTGGAGGAGATAGCGGACCTCGCCGGGCGCGCTCGTCGGATAGATGCCGTAGGTGATGGCTCCGAGCGCCTGTCCCGCAAGATCCGCGATCGTCCACTCGGGGCACGGGTCGCCGAGGATGGCCAGCGTGCTGCCGTGCTCGACGCCGAACTGCGCCGCGAATCCGTGCGCCACCGCGGCGACGCGCGCCGCCAGCTCCGCCCACGTCGTCTCGCGATACACGCCGAGCGTTTTCGCGCGGAACGCGACGCGGTCGCCGCGCGTGCGCGCGCGCTCGACCAGCAGGCCGGGAATGGTGGACGCGCGCAGGCGGCTGAAATCCATCGCGGTCTGGCGATTCTACGGCGTGGTGCCCCGCCCGCGGAAGGCCGTATAGTGGGGACCCTCATGGCCACGGACGCCGTCGTCGATGCGGTGAAGCGGGTTGGGCTGGACGCCGGCGCGCGTGTCGTCGGCGTCGCGGCCGCCGACGCGTTCCGCGCGGGGGTCCCCGAGGGCTTTCGGCCGGAGGACATCCTGCCGGGCGCGCGCAGCGTCGTCGTCGCCGGCGGCGACGGGCCCACGGCCGGCGCGTGGCGGTGCCCCGATCACCGCGTGATGGAGATCACCGGCTACGACCTGCGCGAGAACGTCGCCATCCACGCGATGTGCGATTACATCGAGCGCGAGCTCGGTCACTACGCCGTGCAGGCGCCCTCGCTGCCGGTGCACGGACACGAGCCGCCGATGAGCATGATGCACGCCGCCGAGCTGGCCGGCCTCGGCACCCGCAGCTTCGCCGCGCACATCATTCTGAATCCGGAATACGGACTGCTGTACTATGCCGCGCTCATCACGACCCTGCCGCTGCCGGCGGACCCGCCGCTGGCCGAGCCCGCGTGTCCGCATCCAGGCTGCGCCGCGATGTACAAACGGATCGGCACCACGCCGTGCCTGCGCGTGTGCCCGGCGTGCTTGTCCGGGACGATGAAGAGCGCGCGGATCGAGACGTCGACCTATGACCGCGAGAAGTGTCACTCGCGCGCGCAGACGTACGGCATCGGATCGTTCCAGAAGGCGCTCCTCGCCGTCGTCGACGAGGACGATCCCGCGCGCCGCCGCGAGATGATCCACTCCGACTTCTTCGCGAAGTCGATCCAATCGCTCGGATTCTTCCGGGACTCGATCGCCCAGTGCTTCGAGTGCATGCGCGTCTGCCCCGTGGGTAGGAAACACCGCAAGCTAAAATGAGGATGCGCAGCCGGGCACCATCTCGAACAGGCCACCCACGGCTCGAGCCGGCCTCGCGGCCCTCGCTACAATGAGCATGCCCACCGACTTTCCCGCCGACGCGACCACGCGTTTCAAGGCGCTCGCGCTCAAATCCGGCGCGACGCTCGTGGGCGTCGCCGATGCCGCCGCCTTCGACGCGCACGCGCCGGCGAAGCACCGGCCCGTGGACCTCTTGCCCGGCGCTCGCACGGTCGTCGTGGTCGGGGGCGCGCAGCCGCGCGCCGGCGACTGGGTGGCGAGCTCGCCGTGGCTCCTGTCGACGATGGGAACGACCGAGCGCATCCAGGGCGTCGGGCGACGGCTCGCGCAGGCCATCGAGAGCGAGCTCGGCTATTACGCGCTTTTCGTGCCGCCGGGCACCGCCGCGGGGGAGGCGCCGTTCATGTCGCTCATGCTCGCGGCTGAGCTGGCGGGACTCGGCACGCGCAGCCTCGCGGGTCCCATCCTCAATCGTGAGCACGGCTTCATGTACTGGAGCGCCGTCGTGACCACCGCGCCATTCGACGTCGACGGCCCGACGACGGACGCCGCCTGCCCGGCGCCCGCCTGCCGCGACATGTGGGAGCGCGAACACACCACGCCCTGCTTGCGCGTCTGCCCGCTCGACGCCGGCGGCTGCCTGGCGGGCCGGCTCGAGGGCGATCGTGCCGTGCGCACCGCCTACGATGCCGGGCGCTGTCACACGCGCGTGCACACGCACTGGGTCGGCGGCTTTCAGAAGGTGCTCGAGGAGACGCTGAACGAGCCCGACCGCGCGCGCCGCAAGATGCTCGTCTACGGCGACTTCATGACGCGGACGCTGTGGTCGATCACGTACTCGTCGACGAACATCGCGCAGTGCTTCGAGTGCATGCGAGCCTGCCCGGCCGCGCACGGGCTCAAGGAGATGCGATGAAATGTCCTGTGCCAACCCCGAGGCGCGCCACGGCCGCGCCGGGGCGCGTCCGAGCGATGGGGGTCTGGGGGCCATTTCGGGGCCCCCAGGAAGAGCGATGACGTTCTTCCGGCTCGACCCTGAGGTCTACGCGCGTCACAAGGACGACGTCTTGAAACTGTCGAATTCGTTCCAGCGCATCGACCAGCGTGGCCTCAGCGATCGCGAGATCGCCGAGCGGCTGGGGTTGGACGAGCGCACGGTGACGGAGATCCGCGTGATCGCCGAGCGGGACTGCTATCCGCTGGACGAGTGGCAGCGGGCGATCGACTTCAAGCGCAAGGCGTGCAGCGACTGGGCGGCGGCGGCGCTCAAACGCCCGGATCTCAGGGAGCCGTGACGCTCTACTTCTTCGAGCGGATCACCGAGGACGACTTCATCGGCCCCGTCATCGTGGCCGCGGGCTCGGAGGACGAGGCGTGGCGGCTGCTCGCGGCCCGCGAGCGCAGCGCGCGGCCGGCGCTCGAGGCGCTCGGCTGGCAGATCGCGCAGGACCTCACGGCGATCCCCACGCGCGCAGCGATCGTCTATCCCAGCCACTATCGCAACGCGATTCTGGAAGGCTCGCCCTGAGGGACTCACGATGAGCGCCATTCGCCACGTGCACGAGATTTCGGGCTACCCGGCGCCGCACTCGCCGTACTCGCACGCCGTCGTCGCGAACGGCTTCGTCTTCGTCTCGGGTCAGATCCCGGTGCGGCCGGGCGGCGGGCCGACCGAGGTCGTCGGCACGACGATGCAGGAGCAGACGCGCCAGTGTCTGCGAAACGTCGAGCTCATCCTGGAGGCGGCGGGCAGCTCGCTCGATCGCGTCGTCAAGGTGACGGTCCTGCTCGCGCGACCCGAGCTCTACCGGGAGATGAACGAGGCGTACGCCGAGTTCTTCCCCGGCCCGAAACCGGCCCGCGCCATGGCACGGTTCGGCGCCGACATTCCCGGGGTTCAGGTCGCGATCGAGGCGGTGGCGCTGGCCGGCTGAGGACCGATCACGCAGGCTCGCCTCGGTTTTCACAGCGTCGCCTCGCCTACGGCTGCGGCTCCTGAGACGGGCTGCGGCTCGCACGACGGCCCGACGGTCGGCCGGACGACTATTGGGATTTCCCGTCGGGGCGCCTTCGCCGGGCGATTCACGCAGGCTCGCCTCGCCTGCGGCTGCGGCTCGCACGACGCCCCGACGGTCGGCCGGACAACCGTCGAGTCCTGATTTCCTTCATCGCCGCGCGATGCTCGTCGGAGTCCAGGCACACCTTGAACTCCGCCTGCATCGCGCGGCGAAACTCGTCGAACGGTAGATCGAACGCGCGGGCGCTGAGCCGCTTGCTGGCGCGCACGCTCGCCGGCGGCAGCGCCAGGAGCTTCTGCACGGTCGCGTCGAGCTCGCGCTCGAACTCCGCGGCCGGCACGACGCGATTGACCAGTCCGTACCGCTCGGCCGTCGGCGCGTCGATCGGCTCGCCCAGGAGAATGAGCTCGCGCGCCCGCGCGGCGCCGATGAGTCGCGGCAGGCGGTACAGCGCCATCGAGGGAATCAGACACTCTTTGACGGCCGGGAGTCCGAGCCGCGCCCCGTCGGAGGCGAGGCGATAGTCGCAGACCAGCGCCAGCTGCAGGCCGCCGCCCAAACAATGACCGTTGATGGCGGCGACGAAGAGCCGATCCATGCGTTCGATGGCGGTCATGGCGTCTTCCCACGCGACGAAGTCGGCGAGCCCGAAGGTCCCGCTCGCGAGGGCGTCGAGATCGACGCCGGTGCAGAAGGCGCGCCCGGCACCGGTCAGCACGACGACGCGGACATCCGACGCGCGCTCGATGTGATCGACGACCTCGCCGAGGTCGCGCACCCACTCCGCGTTGCCGGCGTTGAGCACCTCGGGCCGATCCAGCGTGACGCGGGCGAGCGGTCCCTCGACGGCGATCCGGATGGTCTTCACGAGCGGATCGGTGTGAACTCCATGGTGTAGTGCTCCTCGAGCGGCACGCGCTTGCGGACGGAGCCTGCGTCGAGCAGCGCTTCCTGCATCGCCTTGAGGTTCTCGACGCGGATGCGGCCGTCCTCCGGAAAGTATGGCGTCCACGCGCGGTGCACCGCGGCCACGACATCGGGAGCCCAGTTGAGCTTGGCGCCGATGACGGCGGCCGCGTCCTGCGGCTGAGTCCTCATGAAGTGCATTGCCTGGAAGATCGCGCGCGTGGCACGACGGATCTGGTCGGCGTTCTTCTTGATCTGCTCGTCGGACGAATACTGGATCGACGAGATCCACCTGGGCGTCAGGCTGTCGAGCCGGAACACGAGCTTCGTGCGCCCCTGCGCTTCGGTGCTGGCACCGTAGTCGCCCCACACGTAGGCGGCAATCTCCTTGCGCGCGAGCGCGGCCAGCTGCGCGTCCAGTCCGCCGAGCGCCACGATGGTGACGTCCCGGTCAGGATCCCAGCCCTGCGCTCTCGCCGCCATGCGTGCGAACACCCAGGTGGCCGCGCCCGCGCGCGTCACGCCGATCGACTTGCCCTTGAGGTCGGCCATCCTCGCGCCCTCGGGCGGTCCCACGAGGACGAAGTCGTTGCCCTCGCCCTGGGTCGCGGTCATTCGGATGGGCATGCCGGCCTCACGGAAGACGATGATGTCGGTCGAACCGGTCAGGCCGATGAGCACGTCGCCGGCGATGACGGCCTTGACGAGATCGGGCCCGCCGCGGAACGGCACGAACTCCGCGTTGAGTCCCTGCTCACGGAAGAAGCCCTTCTCGACCGCGGCGATCACGGGTCCGGCGAGGATGTAGGAGCCCAGCACGGCGGTCCCGATCTTCACCGACGGCTGGGCGCGAGCCACCGCGGGCGCGGCAAGCGCGCCCGCGCCGACGAGCCGGAGAAACCGCCGACGGTTCATTTCGCTCCAGCGCCGTTCAGCAGACGTACCTCGTGCTGGGTCACGGCCGGCGCTGTCAGGCCGCGGGCACGCAGGTGCTCGAGCAGCGCCTGGTACAGCTCGCCATCCGCGACGCCGACGTCGGTCACGCGCACCCACGGCTGCACGGCCAGCTTCACGCCGCCATCGGTCACCTGGGCGATGCCGATGACGGCCGGCGGATCCTTGAGCACGCGTGTGTTCGTCGCGACGACGTCGCGCACCCCGCGGAGCAGGCTCACGACGTCGCCCGGATTGGCGACACTCACGCCGAGGTTCAGCTGCCGCGTGGTGCTGAAGTTGTGCAGGATCTCGCCGACGATCTTGCGGTTCGGGACGATGATGCGCGAATGATCAGCGTGCATCAGGATCGTCGCGGTGAGACCGATCTCCACCACGTCACCGTGGACCCCAGCGACGGCGATGTGCTCGCCCACGCGGAAGGGCTTCGTGAGGATGATGTTGAGCCCCGCCACGAGGTTGCCGAGCACGCCCTGCAGGGCGATGCCGACGCCGAGACCGGCGACGCCGATGCCCGCGACGAGCGGTGCGATCTGGAAGCCCAGCTTGTCGATGGCGACGACGAGGGCGAAGAGCAGCACGACGACGCGCGCGACGCGCACGATGAGCTGTTTCAGCGGCGGCTCGAGCTGATGACGCGTGAGCTGCGCGGCGAGGAGCGCGCCCACCCAGCGGCCGACGACGACGCCGGCGACAAGAATGACGGCGGCGCCCAGCACCTGGAAGCCGTAACGAACCGCGAGATCGACGACCAGCGTTTTCACGTCCATGAGGCTCCTCCCGTGGGGACCGGCTCGGTCGGCGCAGACTAGCCCGCCGGCCGGAACACCGTCAAGGCGCCGGCCGCGCTCGAGCTCGGGCGGAGGGCGGGCGAACGATCAGGGGCGTCGGGGTCGCGCGCCGCCGTACACCTGCCGCAGCATGCCGGCGAACATCACGATCGCGATCAGCAGCAGCACCACGACGGCGGTGCCGATGATCTTCTCGGGGCCGCGGATGTGCATGGTCGCGATGAGCGCCGAGGACGACTGGCCCGGCTGGTTGAAATCCGCGAATGGCGCCGTCGGCGGCAGCATGCCGGGCGACGTCGACGGATCGGCGGCGAACGCGGGGGCGGCCCCGGTCAGCACGACGACGACGAGAGACAGCGCGAGGACCGCGAGAAGTCGTGGCATGGCCGGCAGTGTAGCAGCGGCTCCGCCCACGCGCTAGGCGCGCGCGACGACCACGCGCGGCGGCGTCTTGCCGCCGAGAAACGCGAGGATCGACTCCGTCGCCTGGCCGAAGAAGATGCCGTAGCCCTCCGCCGTCACGAACCCCAGATGCGGGGTCAGCACGACGTTGTCGAGGGCGAGCAGCGGGTGGTTTTTCGGAAGCGGCTCGACGTCGAACACGTCGAGCGCGGCGCCGGCGATCCGACGCGCGCGCAGGGCTTCGATCAGGGCCGCCTCGTCGACGATCGGCCCGCGCGCGGTGTTCACCAGGAACGCCCCGGGCTTCATGAGCGCCAGATGGCGCGCGGTGATGAGCCCGCGCGTCTTGTCCGACAGGCGGTAGTGCACGCTCACCACGTCGCTCTCCCGCAGCAGCGTGTCGAGATCCACGTGCGTGGTGCCGGCGGCGGCCGCCCGGGCATCGGTGAGCGTGATCCCCGTGGCCAGCACGCGCATGCCGAGGAGGCGGCCAAAGGCCGCCATCTTGCCGCCGATACGCCCCAGCCCGATGATCCCGAGCGTCTTGCCGTACATGTCGACGCCGATCGGCGGCGTCTGCCAGCGGCCTTCGCGGGTGGCGCGGTCTTCCTGCGGCACGCGCCGCACCAGCGCCATCATCAGGGCCACCGTGTGCTCGAACGCGTTGACGCCGGACCCTTCGGTGTCGGTGACGACGATGCCGCGCGCCGCGGCGGCGGCGAGGTCGACCTGCCCGGTGAAGCGGCCACCGATGGCGATCAGGCGCAGCGCGGGCAGGCGGGCGATGAGGCCCGGCCGGAAGAACGTGCGCTCGCGTGTCGGGACGATGATCTCGTAGGGCGCGAGCCGCACGGCGAGCGCGTCCTCGCTCGCCAGCGTGTCCGCGAACGTGTCGATCGTCGCGCGCCCGTCGAGGCGCTTCCAGATCGGCAGGGCGCTGACCATGCCGCCCCAGTCGTCGATGATCGCAACACGCGTCACGGGGTGCCTCCTTCGGGTCGCGCGCCGCCGCCTCTCCCGCCACGGCGCCGCCGGCGACGACGCTGGCCGTCCACGGGGGCGGGCGCCGCCGCGGGCGGATGATGCGGTGCGTGCGGCATCGGGCGTCCGCCGCCGCCACCGGCGCCCCGGCGGGGGCCGCGCTCGGAGCCACGCCGCGCATCGAGCCGGGCGCGGCGCTCCTCGGCGAAGCGGCGCCGCTCGTCAGCCGATGGCTTGATCTCCGGTACGAACAGGTCGTCCTCCGCCCACTCGACGGGAATCTTCTGGCCGATGAACTTCTCGATCGCCTCGAGATTGAGCGCGCTCGCCTCGTCCACCAGGCCGACGGCGCGACCGGCGGCTCCCGCGCGCGCCGTGCGCCCGATGCGGTGCACGTAGTCTTCCGCATCCTGCGGCAGGTCCCAGTTGATCACGTGGCTGACCGCCTCGATGTGCAGCCCGCGCGAGGCGACGTCGGTGGCCACGAGCACCGGCAGCACGCCATCCTTGAAGTCATTCATGATCTTCAGCCTGCGCTTCTGGTCGACGTCGCCGGTGAGCGCGCGTGCGTCCCAGCCGTTGCGGATCAGCCGGTCCTCCAGGCGCCGCGCCTCCTCGCGGGTGTTCGAGAAGATCAGGAAGCGGTCACCCTCGCGGCGCATCAGGCCCAGCAGCAGCGGGAACTTCTCCTCGCGGCCGACGTGGTAGAGCGTCTGCTCGACGCGCTCGGCCGTCTTCTGCTGCGGCATGATCGTGATCTGCGACGGGTTGTTCATGAACTCCCACGTCAGCTCGAGCACGCGGAACGACAGCGTCGCCGAGAACAGGAACGACTGGCGGCGCTCGGGCGGCGGCAGCCGGCGCAGGATGAAGCGCAGATCGGCGATGAACCCCATGTCGAACATGCGGTCGGCCTCGTCGATGACGAGCACCTCGACCCGGCGCGGCGACCAGATGTGCTGCTTGAGATAGTCGATCAGGCGCCCCGGCGTGCCGACGAGGATGTCGCAGCCGGCCGCCAGTGACTCGCGCTGCTTGTTGTAGTCGATGCCGCCGTAGACGGCCTGGATGCGGAACGGCGTGTGCTGGCCGAGCAGCCGCGCGTCGGACTCGATCTGCACGACCAGCTCGCGCGTGGGCGCGATGATCAGCACCCGCGGCTCTCCGCTGTGGCCGGGCCGGGGCGGCTCGCCCTCGCGAATCAGCCTCGTGAACGCGGCGATCAGGAATGCCGCCGTCTTGCCGGTGCCCGTCTGCGACTGGCCCGCGACGTCCTTGCCCCGCAGCGCCAGAGGCAGCGCCGCCTCCTGGATCGGCGTCGCGGCCACGAAGCCCGCGTCACGGATTCCCTGCATGACGGGCTCCGGCAGATCGAGGGTCGAGAACTCCATCAGGCCCCGGTGGCCTCCGTCGGCTGCGGCACCGGCGCCGCGCGGCGGCCGAAGATCCTCGCGCAGATGATGCCCACTTCGTAGAGGAGGATCAGCGGTCCCGCCATCAGCGTCTGGTTGAAGGCGTCCGGCGTGGGCGTGAGCACGGCCCCCGCGACGAAGGCGCCGAGGATGGCGTACTTGCGGTTCTTCGCGAGCTGCTTGGCGGTGACCACGCCGACCCGCGCCAGGATCGTGATGACCAGCGGCAGCTCGAAGACGGCGCCGAAGGCCAGCGTGAACTTCAGCAGGAAGTCGATGTGGTTCTCCAGCGTGATCATCGGCGTCAGCGTTTCACGCGCGTAGGACAGCAGGAAGGCGATCGCGTACGGCGTCACCACGAACAGCGAGAAGGCGCCGCCGGCGACGAACATCACCGACCCGATGACCACGAACGGCACCGCATACTTCTTCTCGTGCTCGTGCAGGCCGGGGGCGATGAAGGCCCACACCTGCCAGAGGATGCCGGGCGATGCGAGGAAGACGCCCACGATCAGCGCAACCTTCATCTGGACCCAGAACGCCTCCGCCGGCGCCGTGAAGACGAGCTTGTACCCGAGCTTGGTCACGGGGCGCGCCAGGTAGTCGGTGATCTGCTCCGCCCGGAACAGCGCGATGCACGTGCCGCCGAGCAGCCAGAACAGGCTTCGCATGATGCGCGTGCGGAGCTCGCCGAGGTGCTCCATGAACGGCATCTTGTCGTCGACGGAGAAGCGCGGCATCTAGCGCGGGCTCACGAAGTGGCGGAGCGCGGCGGCGCCGCGGCCGGCCTGGATGGCGCCGCGGATGGCCGCCGTCACGTAGGCCTTCGCCTCGGCGATGGCATCGAGCAGCGCGCGGCCCCGGGCGAGTCCGGCCGCGATGGCCGCGGAGTACGTGCAGCCGGTACCGTGGGTGGCGGGCCCCTCGACCCGCGGCGCCGGAAAGCGCGTGAGCGTCCGGCCGTCCCACAGCACGTCGGTCGCGGCATCCTTGAGGTGGCCACCCTTCACGAGCACGTGGCGCGGGCCGAGGGCGGCGATGCGGCGCGCCGCCTCCACCATGTCGGCCTCGGAGTCCACGGCCATGTCGGCGAGGGCGCCCGCTTCCGTGAGATTGGGCGTCACGAGTGTCGCGAGCGGCAAGAGCTCGCGCACCAGCGTCTCGTACGCGGCGGGCTGTAACAGCGGATCACCGGACGAGGCGATCATCACCGGATCGACGACGAGCGGCGCGCCGCGGTGCGCGCGCAGCCGGCCGGCGACGGTCCCGACGATGTCCTTCGTGGCCAGCATCCCGGTCTTGATCGCGTCCGCCCCGATGTCCTCGAGCACGGCATCGATCTGCCGCGCTACAAAGTCTGGGGGCATGTCCAGGACGCCGAGCACGCCGAGGGAGTTCTGCGCGGTGACGGCGGTGACGGCGGACATCCCGAACACCTCGAACGCCGAGAACGTCTTGAGGTCGGCCTGGATGCCTGCTCCGCCACCGGAGTCCGACCCGGCGATGGTCAAGGCCTTCGGAACGGTCATAGACCCATGCAGTATACGCCGCCTCACGTGCGCGGAATCACCACCACGAACTCGCCGCGGGGCGGGTTCGCGCGGAGGCGCTCGAGATGCGCGGAGGCGGGCGCGCGCACGATCTCCTCGAACTGCTTGGTCAGCTCGCGCGCCACCACGATCTCCGTCTCGCCGAAGATCTCCCCGATCGCCTCCAGCGCCGCCACGATACGGTGCGGCGACTCGTAGACGACGATCGTGGTCTCGAGCTCGCGCAGCGCTTTCAGACGATTCGATCGCTTGCCCGGTTTCATCGGCAGGAACCCGTCGAACACGAAGCGGTCGGCCGGCACGCCGGCCGCCGAGAGCGCCGTGACGACGGCGGACGGACCCGGCACCGGCACCACGTCGATGCCGGCGGCGCGCGCATCGCGCACGAGGAGAAAGCCCGGATCGGAGATGCCGGGCGTGCCGGCGTCGGTGACGAGGGCGACCGAGGCGCCCTCGGCGAGGCGTCGGAGGATCTGCGGCCCGCGCGCGAGCTTGTTGTGTTCGAAGTACGAGATCGTCGGCGTGTGGATGTCGAAGTGCGAGAGCAGCGCGCGCGTGCGGCGCGTGTCCTCACAGGCGATCAGGGCCACCTCACGCAGCACGCGGAGCGCGCGGGCGGACACGTCCTCGAGATTGCCGATCGGTGTGGCGACGACGAAGAGGGTGCCGCGGTCGCTCAGGCTACGCGGACTGTTCCTGGGCCTCGGACACCAGCACCGGACGCTCGTGGTTCAGGATCACCTCGCGCGTGATGATGCACTCCTTGAGGCCCTGGATGGACGGCAGCTCGTACATGATCTCGAGCATGACCTCCTCCAGGATGGCGCGCAGGCCCCGAGCGCCCGTACCGCGCTTGAGCGCCTCCTTCGCGATGCAGGCCACGGCGTCGTCGGTGAACTTCAGCCGGACTTTCTCCAGGTCGAAATACTTCTGGTACTGCTTGATGATCGCGTTCTTCGGCTCCTTGAGGATCCGGACCAGCGCCGCGTCGTCGAGGTCGTGCAGGGTGGCGATGACGGGCAGCCGCCCCACGAACTCGGGGATGAGGCCGTAGCGCAGCAGGTCCTCGGGCTGGATCATCGCGAGCAGGTCGCCCACGCGGCGTTCCGTATGACTCTTGATCTCGGCGCCGAAGCCCATGCCCGAGCGCCCGACACGGCTCTCGATGTTCTTGTCGAGGCCGACGAACGCGCCCCCGCAGATGAACAGCACGTTCGACGTGTCGACCTGGATGA
>Ga0207684_10001543_pt1 | contig 24639 bp, 21 predicted proteins | sample KBSK5501metaG_FD_184342 | JGI IMG/M metagenome (GOLD analysis project Ga0207684, IMG submission 184342) | Corn, switchgrass and miscanthus rhizosphere microbial communities from Kellogg Biological Station, Michigan, USA - KBS K5-50-1 metaG... | ecosystem: Host-associated > Plants > Roots >...
CGGAAGCTGCCGATCACGCCGCGGCCGCTGGCGCCGGGTCAGTCGCTGAAGCTCCCGGATGGCGCCGGGACGCTGACGTTCACCGGCTACCGGCAGTGGATCAGCCTGGCCATCACCTACGACCCCGGGCAGATGCCCGCGCTGGTGGCCGGGGTGGCAGCACTGGCCGGGCTGCTGCTGTCGTTCTTTGTCCGGCGCCGCAGGATGTTCGTGCGCGCCTACCCGGGCGCCGACGGCGGCACCGTGGTCGACGTGGCTGGGCTCGTCCGTTCCGACGCCGGGGGCGGGTTCGACGAGGAGTTCGGCAATCTGGCCGGGGCACTCAGGCTGGCGCACGAGGGCCATGAGGTGACCGCCCCCGGCCGGCCCGGGGCCGATACCGCTGATCCTCCCCATACCGATACAGAACGAGAGTGAGGGCTCATGCCTGTCAACCTTGGCTTGGCCCAACTGAGTAACACCTTTCTGATCTGCACGGTCGTCCTGTACTCGCTGGCGTTGCTCGCCTACGCGGGAGATTTCGCGTTTGGGCGGCACCCGTCCAAGACGGTGATCCCGGCGGCCGAGGTGCCCGAGCTGGTCGCGGCAGGCGTGCCTGCGGCCGCCGACCGCGCCGGATCCGGGCTGGCGGCGGGGCCTGCTGCCGCCGGGCCTGCTGCCGCCGGGCCGGCTGCCGCTGGGCCGGGGTCCGCTGGGCCGGGGTCCGCGGAGGACGCGCCGCCCGGCGTCCCGGGTCCGCGGGAGCGGAGCCGCCAGTCCTGGGTGCCGGCCGGACGCTGGGTGCGGGTGGCCTTGGTGCTGAACGCCCTCGGGCTCGCCGTGCATCTGACCGGGGTGCTGACCCGCGGGCTCGCCGTGCACCGGGTTCCGTGGGGTGACATGTACGAGTTCGTCACCGCGGTCACCTGCGTGGCGGTCGTCTTCTTCCTCGCCCTCATGATCCGCTACCGCGCCTACTACCTGGGCTTGTTCGTGATGGCCCCGGTGCTGCTCGCGCTCGGGCTGGCCGAGACCGTCATCTACACGCCAGCCGGCCCGCTGGTCCCGGCGCTGCACTCCTACTGGCTCGCGATCCATGTGACCGCGATGACCCTGGCGACCGGGACCTTCGTGGTAGGCGCCGTTCTTGCTGTCGTGTACCTCCTCACCAGCCGGTACGCCCGGCGGGTGGCAGCCGGGCGGCAATCCGCTTCGGTCGGGGTCTTCCGGCTGCTGCCCGCGCCGGAGGTCATCGACCGTTTTGCCTACCGGACGGTGATGTTCGCCTTCCCGATCTGGACGTTCGGCATCATGGCGGGAGCAATCTGGGCGGATGAGGCATGGGGCCGGTACTGGGGCTGGGACCCCACGGAGACCTGGGCCTTCATCACCTGGGTGGTGTATGCCTGCTTCCTGCATGCCCGCGCCACGGCGGGCTGGCGGGGACGGCGGGCCGCGTACATCCAGCTGGTCGGGTTCGGCTGCCTGCTGTTCAACTTGATGGGCGTGAGCGTTTTCATCACCGGCCTGCACTCCTACGCCGGCCTGAGCTAGCGAGAGTGCCGACGCAGTTCACCAATAACCGCTTGCCGCTGGTGTCAGGCGTCGTTGCCGCGCTGGCGGCCACGGATGAGGCGGTCCAGTTCGCTGAGGAACTCCGGATCGTCGTCCGGGCCGCACGGGCGCGCCCCGGCACGGGAGGCATCAGCCTGCGGCGCCGGCGGCGAGTCCGGCTCGGCGTCGCCAGTCAGCGCACGGCCCGCCGGGTGCCTCCGGAAGGCAGCCTCCGCCGCGGGTCCTGTGGGACGGGCAAGGTTGTGCGGCCGGCGGGTGCGGCGCACCAGCGTGCCCACCGTCAGCAGGGCAAAGAAGGCGCCCAGCAGCAGCATGGCCGAAGCCTAGCCGTCGCTGGGGCTCATTCGTCGGCGAATGCGGGTAGTTATCGGCAATACCCCTCTGGGCAGTAACGCGTTACAGTCAGTAACGAGAGATGACGTTAGTAGATGTTTCGTCGTACCCTTGCCCCTGGACCCCCTGGCACGCGATCGCGGGAGTACGGGAGTACAGACATGCGGCTGCGGCTTTTCGATCGCGTCCGCCGGTCCATCTGGCCGGGCCGGGCCGGTACGCGTTCACGGGCGCGCCCGAAAGCGGCGCCACGCCCCAGCGGCCCGGCAGCGCAAAGCGGCCGGCACCGCCGCGATGAAGGCTGGCAGGCCGTCTCCGCCGTCGGCCATGTGGACGCCGCGGCCCTGCCAACGTTAAGCCCCCCCGTGATTAACCCGCCCTCCGTCACGCCGCCTCCCGCTGACCGGCCTCAGGCTGACCGGCCTCCGGGTGAACGTCCGGCTGACCGGTCTCAGGCTGACCGGTCTCAGGCTGACCGGTCTCCGGCTGACCGGCCTCCTGATGGACCGCCCGTATGGCCGGCCCGGCGGTCGAGTCCGCCCTGGGCGGACGAGCCGCCATCACCGCCACCGCCCGGCCTGGCCACGGCCGGCCCGGCGCAGCAAGCTCCCGGCGGCGCCGTCCCTCCTCCCTTGCCGCGCAGAACGCCCCGTAACCGCACTGCCGCCCCGGGCACACCGGTCGCGTCGGGTGGCAGCCACCGCTCCGGTCAGGGAAGAGCAGCGATCCGCCGGGCGCCCGGCGACGGACAAGCACGCGGCGACGTGCGCAGCGAGGCTCAGGCGCGGGCTGCGGCCGCTCCGGGCCGGGCCAGGCCGGCGACCGAAGATGCCCAGACGCGATTGCCCTGGTACGAGGTCGCCCATGCGCGGAGGGCGGCGGCTGGCAATCGTGACTGCGGGCCGCTCGAAGAAGTTCTCCACCGGGAGTGGACTCAGGACGCGGTGCCACCTCCCGAGATCGTCCGGGCTATCGACCGTCTCGCCGAGCTACCGCAGGTGATCAAGGAGAGCCTCGCGGCCGGGCTGGTGGCCATCCATGTGGGGGCGGGCGGTGTCCCGGAACTCGACGACATGGCGCGCTTGCGCGGTGTTCCGCTGCCCTCGGGCCGCGCCACCTGGGACGCGTGTGCGGGGGCCTACGGTGAGCGCAAGATCATCGTGGGCTCGCGCCCCTCGGCCGCTCCTGATGTCATGTGCCACGAGATCGGGCACGCCCTCGATGACATAGACGGCCCGGGCGGGCGCTGGCAGTCCGATTCCACCGAGTTCCGCAGGCTCTACGAGCGCTGCCTGTCCTTCCTGGTGAGCGACTTCCACAAGCAGGGAGGGTCGCTCGGCCGCAGGGAGTTCTTCGCGGACGCCTTCGCCGCGATCGCATCCCGGCAGCGACCCGCGCTGGTCGACATGCTCGGTGGGAACACAAGAAGCGCTCTTGATGTCATGCTGTACTTCAACATCCGCTACGGCGTCTAGAGTGATCGGCGATGTTCGTTATACGTCTTGCGAACGGGAATCTCATGGTTCCCGAGTCTGCGCTGGCCAAGCGTGGGCAGCTTATGGGCGACGCCTACGTCGAGATCGGCCCGGGTGACGCGGAGTACGCGCGCCTCGCTGAGCAGGCGCTGACCGAGCAGGAACTCGAGCAGCGGCGCCGGAGATGGCGTGAAGGGGACGCGGCCTTGCAGCGGGAATTCGCCGAGTACCTGGCCCGCAGGGGCGACAGTCGCGGTCAGGGATAGACCACCCCGATTAGACCTTCCTACCGAACGTTTCCCAACGACCCACCCGCCCGGCCAAGCACCTCCCCTGGCGGCGGATCGATCGACCCCTAGGCGTATCCCGTGGATCTTGGCCGTCGCGGGCGGCCGTCCGGAGGGATGGCTCGCCAGGCGGAGGAGGAGCCAGTAGCGGAGCTATTGGCGACGACGACAACGCCGCGAGGCGCCCTCCGGCGACTGTGCAGCCAACCACAGGGCAGCAGGCTGAAGATCCATGGGACACGCCTTAGAGTGGGCGGCTCTCCCTGGCCGGCTCGGGCTCACCGCGCAGCAGGGCACGTACTTCGGACTCACGGAATCGCCGGTGCCCTCCGGGCGTACGGATGCTGCTGATCCGGCCGGAGGCCGCCCACCTGGTAACCGTCTTCGGGTCAACTCGGAAGAGGGCTGCGACCTCTCCAGGAGTGAGAAGGCGCTCATTGTTGCCATCCACGCTCGTTTCCCCTCCAGATCGCAGTTTGGGACCCCTGTCCCAAGTGTGGCGACAAACACGTGTTTTGGCCCTAGATTCCGGAAAACCCGCTTGCAGCAGCCGGCGCCCGGGAGTGCCGCGCCGTGCCCCGCTGGAATATGCGGCCGTTAGGGTTGCCCCGTGCAGCTTGTGTCGGTTGACGAGATCCGGTCCGCCGCCGCGCGCCTGGACGGGGTGATCGTGCGCACTCCGCTGGTGCCGTTCCCCCGGGTGGCGCCCAGGTTGCTGATCAAGCCGGAGTCGCTGCAGCCCACCGGCGCGTTCAAGCTGCGTGGCGCGTACGCCGCGATCAGCGCCTTGCCGGCGGCCGCGGCGCAGCGGGGCGTCGTGGCCCATTCGAGCGGGAACCACGCCCAGGCGGTCGCCTATGCGGCGGCCCTCCTGCACGTGCCCGCGGTGGTGGTGATTCCGGACAACGCGCCCCAGGTCAAGGTCGAGGCCACGCGGGCGTTCGGGGCCAAGATCGTGACCTGCAGGCCGGGCATGGCAGCGAGGGTCGCGGTCACCGAGGAACTCATCGCGCTGCATGGCTACACACTCATCCCGCCCTTCGACGACCGCGTGGTCATCGCCGGGCAGGGCACGATCGGCCTGGAGATCGCCGCCGACTGCCCGGAGGTCGACCTGGTTGTCGTCCCGGTTGGCGGCGGCGGGCTGATCTCCGGCGTGTCCGCCGCGATCCGGGAGCTGTGCCCCGGCGCAGCGGTAATCGGAGTGGAGCCCGAGCTCGCCGCCGATGCCCGCGACTCGCTGCGCCTGGGCCGGCCGGTCGCCTGGCCATCGGATGCCGTGCAGCGGACGATCGCCGACGCCCTGCGCGCCGACCAGGTCGGCACCCTGCCGCTACAGCACATGCTCAGCTACGTGGATGACATCGTCACGGTCACCGAGGACGAGATACGCGAGGCGGTCAGGCGGCTCGCGCTGGAGGCGCGCCTGGTCGCGGAGCCGGGCGGGGCGGTGGCGGTGGCTGCGTGCCTGCTGCGGGACCGGGAATTGCCGGCCGCCGGGACGCGGGTGGCCCTGCTGTCCGGGGGCAACATCGATCCTGCCCTGCTCGCGGACATCCTCGGCGCGCGGGAGCCCGCGGTCCGGGCCAAGTAAACTACAGACGCTATGCGATCCACCCTCGCCTACACATCCGCCCGGATCCTCCTGTTCATCGCCGCCACGGGCGTGCTTTACCTGACCGGCGCCAGGGGCCCGCTCTTGCTCGGCCTGGCGCTCCTGGTGAGTGGCATCATCAGTTTCGTGGTGCTGTCCAAGCAGCGGGACGCCATGTCAACGGCACTCACGGGGCGGCTCCGCGGGTTCCGCGGCCGGCTCGATGCGGGTGCGCGCGCCGAGGACGACGACACGACCTAGCGCGAGACACGCCTCACCGGGGTCAAGCCTGCTGGGCACTCTCGCCAAGCTGCTACGCACTGTCGGGCCCAGGCGGGCGGTTATCCGTCGTCGCGGCCGCGTGGCAGCCAGCCACCCGCCGTCAGCAGGCCCAGGACGGCGTCGAGTGACTCCTGCCGGGTCATCGTGGACGTATCGATGGTCAGGTCCGCGTCGAGCGGTTCCTCGTAGGGGTCGGAGACGCCGGTGAAGTGGTCGATGAGACCCGCGCGGGCCTTCGCGTACAGGCCCTTCCGGTCCCGGGCCTCGCATACATCGACGGGCGTGGCCACGTGGATCAGCAGGAAATCCCCGACTTCCCTGACCGCCGCGCGGGCCTGGGCCCGGGCCGCGGCGTACGGGGCGATCGGCGCGCAGATCGCGATGCCGCCATGCCGTGCGACCTCGGCGGCCAGGTACCCGATCCGCGCGATGTTCAGGTCGCGGTCCGCGCGGGAAAAGGTCAGCCCGGCCGACAGCAGCGACCGGACCAGGTCGCCGTCGAGCAGCGAGACGGTGCGGTCGCCTCGCTCGGTGATCGCGTCACGCAACGCCCGGGCGATAGTGGACTTGCCCGAGCCGGACAGCCCGGTCAGGAAGATGACCAGGCCTCGCCCGCTGCGCGGCGGCCGGGCCCGGCGCAGTTCCTGCGCCACGGCGGCCGGCGTGAACCAGGCTGGCACCTCCTCGCCCCGGTCGAGGAGGTCCTCGAGCTCACCCGAGGCGAGATCGGCCCGTTCCGTGCCGGCCTCGATGAGCGCCAGCGGGCGCCATACCTCGGCGGCCGGATCGTAGGCCCAGTCACCAGCCGGGAGCACCGGGATGGCGGTCGGTGGACCGGCGGCCCGGCCGTCCTTGGCCGCCCGGCCGGCTCCCGGATCAGGTTCGTCGACGAGCAGGTGGGTCGCGCCGTAGGCGGCGGCGACGACTGCTCTCAGCGCCGTTTCATCCTCGGCATCCGCGCCGCGGGGACCCAGCGGAACGGGGATCACCACCGTGCCGGGGGGGAGATGACGGGCGGCCGCGCGCACCGTCCGCACCAGGGCGTCGGGCCGCACCACCAGCTCGGCCGGGCCGGCCACCAGCGGAAGCAGCAGCAGCCGGGCCTTCAGCTGGCCAGCGGCGTGCCGGAGCTGGCCTATCTGGCGGCCGTGCAGCGGGCGCCTGGTAGCGTAGCCGAGCACAGGTCCGCCGGCGAATTCCGCACGCACGTCGGCTGGATGGCGCCGGAGGTGCCGGAACGGGCCGTGCTCCGGCTCACGGCAGCCGGTCACCGGGCCGCTCAGCCGGACCAGGCCGGCCTCCGCCGCGTGCCGCCCGGCGCGCTCCGGCGGCCGTTGGCCGCCCGGCCCCACCGCGAGCCGCTCGGTGATGTCCAGGACGGCCAGTGGCGTGCCCTCCGGGTCTCTGAGCAGGACCTGGCGCGCGTCCGGCGGTATAGCTTCCGTTGGCACGTCGAGCGTGACCGCGGCGGGCCACGGCGTCCCGTCGGCGAGCGTGCCACGTTCGGCGACCGAGGCCACGTCAGCTCCGGACATGAACCCGGTCAGCGGCGCGAACGCTCCGGTCAGGAGCAGTTCCAGGTCCCCGAGCTGGCCTTCGTCCAGACTCAGGGAAGGCAGGCTCGCGAATTCCGCGGCCGGCCCAGCAGGCGCCTCAGCGGTCACGCTCACCTCCGTCCAGAACGGGCGGCCGGCTCGCGACCGCCCAGGTCCACCAGGCACGCCGGGGCAAGCCCGAGGCTACACGGGCCGTGCCCGCTGGGCCAGGCAAGCCTTGACGCCCGGCCAGCCGCATGGTCCAGTCCCGGCTTGGGCCGCCTTCGCCAGACCGTAAGCTGGACATGACCCGCGTCCCGGCCGGAACGGCCGTCCCCGTTCAGCGCGGGCTATTCGTGCTGCCTAGCCAAGGACACCATGAGCCTCTCCGGACTGCTCAGCGTAATCGCCGATGCGCCCCAGCTTCAGCGCGCCTTGGGCCAGGCCGATGCGGTGGCCGCCGATTTCATCGGCCCGCCGGCGCTGCGCCCGTTCCTCGCCGCCACCCTCGCCGCCCCGCCGGGGCAGCCTCGAAGGTTCGTCCTCGCGGTGACCGCCACCGCGCGTGAGGCCGAGGACCTCACCATCGCCCTCGGCTCGCTGCTGCCGGCCGAGACCGTCGCATGCTTCCCAGCCTGGGAGACCCTGCCACACGAACGGCTGTCCCCGCGCTCCGACACGTCCGGCCGGCGGCTCGCGGTCCTGCGCAGGCTTGCCCACCCCGACCCGTCCAGCCCGTTGACCGGCCCGCTCACCGTGGTGGTTGCCCCGGTGCGCAGCCTGCTGCAGCCGATGGTCGCCGGGCTCGGTGATCTGGAGCCGGTTCAGCTCAGCGCCGGGCAGGCCGCCGATCTCGAGGCCACCGTGGCCCGGCTCGTCGAGATCGGGTATGCCCGCACGGACCTGGTGGAGCATCGCGGCGAGATCGCCGTGCGGGGCGGGATCCTCGACGTGTTCCCGCCCACTGAAGAGCATCCGCTGCGGATCGAGTTCTGGGGCGACACGGTCGAAGAGATCCGCAGCTTCCGGGCCGCCGACCAGCGCAGCCTGCCCGGCGCCGTGACCAGGCTGTGGGCGCCGCCCTGCCGTGAGCTGCTGCTGACCCCGGCTGTGCGGGAGAGGGCCGGGCAGCTGGCGGCGGATCACCCGGGCCTCGCGGACGTGCTCGGGAAGCTTGCCGAAGGGATACCAGTCGAGGGCATGGAGGCGTTCGCGCCCGTGCTGGCGGAGCGCATGGAACTGCTGCTCGACCATGTACCCGCCGGAGGCCTGGTGCTTGCCTGCGACCCCGAGCGGATCCGGGCCAGGGCCGCCGACCTGGTCCGGACCAGCCAGGAGTTCCTCGAGGCGTCATGGGTGAACGCCGCCGCGGGGGGGCAGGCGCCGGTCGACCTCGGTGCCGCGGCATTCCAGCCGATCATCGCGGTGCGCGGGGCCGCGGAGGGACTCGGCATTCCCTGGTGGACGATCAGTCCCTTCGACAACCTCGAGAGCCTGGCCGGGCAGGACACCGAGGACGCCGAGCCGGAAGATGCGAAGCCGGGAGACGCAGGCCGCATATCGTTGCGTATAGCGGCGAGTCCAGCGGATTCTTACCGCGGTGATACCGCGCGGGCAGTTACCGACATCCGGCAGTGGCTGGCGGACGGCTGGCGGGTGGTGCTCGTCACCGAGGGCCACGGCCCAGCGGAACGGCTGACCGAGCTGCTGCGCGGCGAGGGGCTCGGCGCCCGGCTGGGTGAGCTCCCTGAGGCCCCGGAGCCCGGGGTGCCGTCCGTCACCACCGGGATGATCATCCACGGCTTCAGCTGGGAGTCTGCGCGGCTCGCCGTTCTCACCGAGGCCGACCTGGCCGGCCAGCGTACCGCCAGCAGGGACATGCGGATGCCGAGCCGGCGCCGCGGCGGCATCGACCCGCTGCAGCTGACCGTCGGCGACTACGTGGTGCACGAGCAGCATGGCGTCGGCAGGTACCTGGAGATGACCAGCCGCACCGTCCAGGGCGCGGTCAGGGAGTACCTGGTCATCGAGTACGCACCGAGTAAGCGCGGGCAGCCGCCCGACCGGCTGTACGTACCCACCGACCAGCTCGACCAGGTCACCAGGTATGTCGGCGGGGAAGCGCCCAGCCTGCACCGGCTCGGCGGCGCGGACTGGGCCAAGACCAAGGGCCGGGCCCGCAAGGCGGTCAGGGAGATCGCCGCGGAGCTGATCCGGCTGTACTCGGCGCGGATGGCATCGCCGGGCCATGCGTTCAGCCCAGACACGCCCTGGCAGCGTGAGCTGGAGGACGCCTTCCCCTACGTGGAGACGCCTGACCAGCTCGCCGCCATCGACGAGGTCAAGCGCGACATGGAGCGGCCGGTGCCGATGGACCGGCTGATCTGCGGCGATGTCGGATACGGCAAGACCGAGATCGCGGTGCGGGCGGCGTTCAAGGCTGTGCAGGACGGCAGGCAGGTCGCTGTGCTGGTGCCGACCACCTTGCTGGTCACGCAGCACCTGGCCACGTTCAGCGAGCGCTACGCGCCCTTCCCGGTCATCGTCAAGCCGCTGTCCCGATTCCAGACCGACGCCGAGGCCGCGCAGACCAGGGAAGAGCTGGCGGCCGGGAAGATCGACGTGGTGATCGGCACCCACCGGCTGCTGTCCCCGGAGGTGAGCTTCGCCGACCTCGGCCTGGTGATCTTGGACGAAGAACAGCGGTTCGGCGTGGAGCACAAGGAGTACCTCAAGCGCCTGCGCACAGAGGTCGACGTGCTCGCCATGTCGGCCACCCCCATCCCGCGGACGCTGGAGATGGGCGTGGCCGGGATCAGGGAGATGTCGACCATCCTCACCCCGCCCGAGGAACGTCACCCCGTGCTCACCCTGGTCGGACCCTACGATGAGAAGCAGATCGCCGCGGCCATCCGGCGTGAGCTGCTCCGGGACGGCCAGGTGTTCTTCGTGCACAACCGGGTCAGTTCCATCGGCCGGGTGGCCGCGCGGGTCCAGGAACTGGTGCCCGAGGCCAGGATGGCCGTGGCGCACGGCCAGATGAATGAGCACGCGCTTGAGAAGATCATGAGCGAGTTCCTGGACCGGAACTCCGACGTGCTCGTGTCCACCACGATCGTGGAGTCCGGGCTGGACATCTCCAACGCCAATACCCTGATCGTCGATCGGGCCGACGCCTACGGCCTGTCCCAGCTCCATCAGCTACGGGGCCGGGTGGGCCGCGGCAGCGAGCGCGCCTACGCCTATTTCCTGTTCCCGCCCGAGAAGTCGCTGACCGAGACCGCGCACGAGCGGCTGGCCACGATCGCGCAGCACACGGAGATGGGCGCCGGCATGTATGTGGCGCTCAAGGACCTGGAGATCCGCGGCGCGGGCAACCTGCTCGGCGGTGAGCAGTCCGGGCACATCGCCGGCGTCGGCTTCGACCTGTACGTGCGGATGATCGGCGAGGCGGTCAGCGAGCTGAAGGGCACCGGGCCCGCCGAGCGGCCGGAGGTGCGGGTGGAGCTGCCGGTCAACGCGCATATCCCGCACGACTACCTGCCCGGTGAGCGGCTCCGCCTGGAGGCCTACACGCGGATAGCCGCCATCGATTCCGACGATGATGCCGCAGCGGTGCGCGACGAGCTCGCCGACCGGTACGGGCCGCCTCCCGAGCCGGTGCTCAACCTGCTGGCGGTGGCCCGGCTGCGGGCCGACGCGCGCCGCGCCGGGCTGACCGACATCACCCAGCAGGGCACGCACATCCGGTTCTCGCCGGTCACGCTGCCCGACTCGCGGCAGGTCCGCGTGCAGCGGCTGTACCCGAAGACGGTGCTCAAGCCGACGGTGCGTAGCATGCTCGTACCGGTGCCGAGGGCAGTGCCGGGCAAACGCCCGGGAACGCCCGCACCACCCGGCGCTCCGCTCCTGCGCGACCAGGACCTGCTCGCTTGGTGCGGGGAGCTCGTCGAGGCGGTGTTCGGCGGGATGGCACCGGTGGCACCTGAGGGACCGGACGCCTGAGCGCGTCCGCAGACAGACGCATGAGAAGGGACGCCGTCGTGCTCCGCACCCCGATCACCCTGACCGCGGCCGGGCTGGCCGCGGTCGTGGCACTCAGCGCATGCGGGCCCGTCCAGATGGGTTCGGCCGCGATCCTGGACAACAACCGGATCTCGACCGCGACCCTCACCGCCGAGGTGAACAACCTCAATACGGCGTACGCGGCGGCCAAAGGAAAGATCCAGTTGCAGTTCGCCCAGTCTGAGATACCGCAGGAGGTGCTCAGCTGGCTGCTCAGGTTCCGGGTCCAGAATCAGCTCGCCGCCCGGGAGGGGATCACGGTAACCGAGGCGGAGACTCAGCAGGCGATCGCGTCCGTCGCCGCCCAGGCCAGGCAGAGCGGCGCCACCCTGGCCAACCTGGCCGTGGCCAACGGCCTCCCGCCGGACCAGATTTCGGAACTCGGCCAGTACCAGGCGATCGAGACCCAGTTCGTCAAGCAGCTGAACGGCGGAACGCTACCGACGTCCTCGACGCCCTCGACGACGCTGCAGACCCTGAGCGGGGAATATGCCAAGGCGCAGTGCCTGGCCGCCAAGAGCCTCGCCATCAAGGTCAACCCACAGTTCGGCGCGCTCAACTACAGGCAGATCTCGGTTGTCCCGGAGACCAACATCCTGTCGGCACCCGAGGGCTCGCCGTCCCCGAGTCCGACCGGGACGGCCGCGCCGCAGCTGTCTCCACCGTGCTAGCACGCCTAGCACGCCGGTGAGCGACCGGCTGGTGCTGCTCGGCACCTCAGCTACGGTCCGGCCCGGACTGCTGTCCTGGCCGGCCTGGCAGGTCCTGGCCGGGGCCTCACGGGTGCTGGTGGGCTCGCGCAACCATCCGCTACTGCCCGCGCTTGACGAGGCCGGGATCGGCTGGCAGCTACTGCCCGGTGCCGAGGCACCGCCCCGCGCTGCCGGCGGCGACTCCGGTGCCGAGGTGCCGCCCGCTGGTGACGGTGAGTTCCGCCCGGCTGACCTGGCCCGGCTGCTGGCGGCAGCCGCCGCCCGGGTGCCCGGCACCGTGGTCTGGCTGTGCGACACCGGAGGCATCGGCGGTGGCCCCGGTGCCGCCGACGGCGGGCCGGAGGCGCTGGCCCAGGCCCTGGACGAACTGGAATCCGCTGGAGCGGCCCCCGCCGTCGGCCGGGTCGAGGTGCTGCGCGGCTCGGCTGACCTGCCGGGCGGGCATGTGCTGCGGCTGGTGGCCGTCATGGACACGCTGCGCACCCAATGCCCATGGGACGCCAGGCAGACACATGCATCGCTGGCGCCGCACCTGCTGGAGGAGTCCTACGAGGCCCTGGAGGCCCTGGAGAGCGGGGACGCCGGCGCCCTGCGGGAGGAACTGGGCGATGTCCTGCTCCAGGTGGTATTCCACGCGCAGGTCGCGGCCGAGCGGTCTGACGGCACCGGGTACACGGTGGACGATGTGGCCGACGCCATCGTGACGAAATTGGTCCGCAGGCACCCGCACGTCTTCGGCGACGTGACTGTCTCGGGTGCGGACGAGGTGAAGCGCAACTGGGACGCGATCAAGGCCGCAGAACGGGAGTCCGCGGCCGGTGTCCCCGGTTCCGCGCTGGACGGCGTGCCGTTCGGCCAGCCTGCGCTGGCCCTCGCGGCGCAACTGCAGCGGCGTGCCGAGCGGGCCGGCGTGCCCGCCGATCTGGCCGACCTGCCCCCCGCCGACCAGGACAGCGACATCGGGATGCAGCTGTTTGCCCTGGTGGCGAGGGCTCGGGCGGCCGGCATCGACCCGGAACTCGAACTGCGCGCCGCCGCGCGCCGCTACCGCGACCGGGTCCATGACTGGGAGCGCTCGCGCCTCACCTAGCCCATCGCAACGAGCCGGTGCCGTCGGGACGTGCCCGTGTGCGGGTTTGGATTTGGTGTCGTTGGTGAGCGTGGCTCAGGGCGCGGCTGGCGGCGGGTAGCGGTCGCGGACGGCGTTAGCGACCGGGCAGCGTCCTTCTTCGCGCCCGCAGGCGGTCGTGTCGCACATCTGGCACAGCCACCGCACCGCACCCGGCCCACGGATGAGCCCGGCCAGCATCTTGGCCATCAGCGCCTCAAACTCCTGGCGCTCAGCCGCCGACAGGACGCCCAGGGCGTCGTCAAGCACGACGGCCCGCGCCGTGGAGATCCGCGCCGCGGCCCGCCGCCCGGGCGCGGTGAGCGCCACCGAGGTGGTGCGCCCGTCCCGGCCTGGGCCGCGCCGAACATAACCCGCCTCCTCCAGCCGGTCTACGAGCCGCACCGTGCCCGACGAGGTGAGCCCGAGCACCTGGCGGAGCAGGTCCACCGACGGGTATGGGGGAGGTAGCGGCGTGGCCGCTGCCCGGACGGGCCGCCGCTCCACTAGGCTCCAAGAGGGCACGTAAGTCAACCAATGCGGGAGTTCTTTCCTTGGCCTCCATCGAAGCTGTCCATGCCAGGCAGATCCTGGATTCGCGCGGCAACCCGACTCTCGAGGTCGAGGTTGTGCTCGACGACGGCACGCTGGCGCGGGCCGCCGCACCCAGTGGCGCCTCGACCGGCGCCTTCGAGGCGGTCGAGCTGAGGGACGGCGGTGATGAGTACGGCGGCAAGGGGGTCACCAAGGCGGTCCAGGGCATCATCGACGAGATCCAGCCGGAACTGCTCGGCTACGACGCGGACGACCAGCGGCTGGTCGATCAGGCCCTGATCGACCTGGACCGCACGCCGGACAAGTCACGGCTTGGCGCCAACGCGATCGTGGCGGTCAGCATGGCCGTGGCCAAGGCGGCCGCTGATTCCGCGGCCCTTCCGCTGTTCCGCTACCTTGGCGGGCCTAACGCACACCTGCTGCCGGTCCCGATGATGAACATCCTCAACGGCGGCGCGCACGCGGACAACAACGTCGACATCCAGGAGTTCATGATCGCGCCGATCGGCGCGGCCACCTTCAGCGAGGCCCTCCAGTGGGGCGCCGAGACCTATCACGCGCTGAAGTCCGTTCTCAAGCAGCACGGCCTGTCTACGGGCGTCGGTGACGAGGGCGGCTTCGCTCCCGATCTGGCGCACAACCGGGCGGCGTTCGACCTGATCGTCGAGGCGATCAGCAAGGCAGGGTTCAGTCCCGGGCTCGATGTGGCGCTGGCCATTGACTCAGCGGCCAACGAGTTCTACTCCGATGGGGCCTACGTCTTCGAGGGGAGCCCGAAGGACGCGGCCGAGATGACCAGCATCTACGCGCAATGGCTGGACGCCTACCCGATCGTGTCTCTGGAGGACCCGCTATTCGAGGAGGACTGGGCCGGCTGGAAGGCGCTGACCGCGGCGCTCGGGGGCCGGGTGCAGGTCGTCGGGGACGACGTGTTCGTCACCAACCCGGAGCGGATCCGCCGCGGGATCGCCGAGGGGTCGGCCAACGCGCTGCTGGTCAAGGTCAACCAGATCGGCACGATCACCGAGACGCTGGACGCCGTCTCGCTCGCCCACCGCAGCGGATACTCATGCATGATCTCGCACCGCTCCGGTGAGACCGAGGACACGACCATCGCCGACCTCGCCGTGGCCATCAACTGCGGCCAGATCAAGAGCGGGGCGCCGGCCCGCTCCGAGCGGGTCGCCAAGTACAACCAGCTGCTCCGCATCGAGGAACTCCTCGACGACGCGGCGAGCTACGCGGGAGCGGCTGCCTTCCCCCGGTGGACTGCGGGTGAGTGATGTCCGACGGGGGACCAAGCAGGCCTGACCCACGGGACCGGGCTCGGTTCACCAGCCGGGCCGCGGTCCTCGCCGTGGTCATCTGCGCGATCGCGCTGAGCCTGGCCTACCCGGTACGTGAGTACGTGGCGCAACGCCGCCAGATCGACCAGCTCCAGGCGGAGCACCAGGCCACCGCGGCGGAGCTTTCCCGGCTGCAGGCGGAGGCACAGCGGCTGGGCGATCCCGCCTACGTCGAGCAGCAGGCCAGGGATCGTCTGCACCTGTGCATGCCGGGCAAGACCTGTTATGTGATCATCGGCGGCCAGCCCGCCACGCCCAGCCCCTCCGCTCCGGTGGTGGCGATGGCTCCGTGGTATCAGCGGCTGTGGCACTCGGTGCGCGAGGCGGATCAGGGTGCTTCCGGTGACAACCACGCCCGATGACGCCGAGGTGGTCGGCGCCCAGCTTGGTCGCCCGCCGCGGTCGCTGCGGGCGGTGGCGCACCGCTGCCCGTGCGGCCTGCCCGACGTCGTCGAGACGGCGCCGCGGCTGGACGACGGCACCCCGTTCCCGACCCTGTACTACCTCACCTGCCCCCGGGCCGTGGCGGCGGTGAGCAGGCTGGAGTCGGGTGGCGTGATGAAGGAGATGGAGCGCGCGCTGGTCAGCGAGTCGGCAGTGCGACAGGCCTATCGAGCGGCGCACTCGGACTACCTGACCAGGCGTGACCAGGCGGCTCACGCCGCTGGCCTGGAGCCACTGCCAGCCGGCACGCAGAGTGCCGGGGGAATGCCGGACCGGGTGAAGTGCCTGCATGCCCTCGTCGCGCACGAGCTGGCCGTCCCCGGCGTGAACCCGCTCGGTGGCCAGGCCGCAGCGGCCGCCGGGCCGTGGTGGGCGCAGGGCCCATGCGTCGCGGCGCCGCAGCAGTGAGCGGCACCGCGTCAGTGAGCGGCATCGCAGCGGCGAGCGGTGCCGCGCCAGTGAGCGGCGCCGCAGCAGTGAGCGGCACCGCGCCAGTGAGCGGCATCGCAGCGGTGAGCGGCATCGCAGCGGTGAGCGGTGCCACAGCGTTGAGCGGCCCTGGAACCGCGGCCACCCGCGTCGCCGCGATCGACTGCGGGACGAACGCGCTGCGGCTGCTGGTGGCCGACGTGGACCGTCAGGCGGGTCGGCTCGCTGACGTGGACCGGCGGATGGAGATCGTGCGGCTTGGGCAAGGCGTGGACTCGACCGGACGCCTATCCCCGGAGGCGCTGCGGCGGACATTGCGCGTGCTCGAGGGTTATGCGCAGATCATCGACGACACATCCGCCGGCGCGGTCCGGATGGTGGCGACCAGCGCCGCCCGGGACGCCGCGAATGCCGCAGACTTCGTGCACGGGGTGAGCGACGTGCTGGGCCTGGAGCCCGAGGTGCTCAGCGGCCAGGAGGAGGCGTACCTGTCCTTCACCGGCGCCACCGCGGAGCTTTCCCGGCCGCCGGGCTCACGCTACCTGGTGGTGGACATCGGCGGCGGCTCGACCGAGTTCGTGCTCGGCAGCGGTCCCGGCTCGGGGATCACGGCCGTATCCGTGGACATCGGCTGTGTCCGGATGACCGAGCGCCACATGCACGGGGATCCGCCGAGCGCCGCCGAGATCGCGGCGGCCGCGGCCGACATCGACGCCGCGCTGGATGTCGTGGCCGCGGCCATGCCGGCCGCCGAGGCCGGCACTCTGGTAGGCCTGGCCGGCTCGGTCACCACCGTGGCGGGCCTCGCGCTGCGGCTGCCCGGCTACGACGCCAGCCTGATCCACCACAGCCGCATCCGGGCGCAGGATGTCAGCGAGCAGACCCGCCTCCTACTGCGGCAGACCCGCGTGCAGCGAGGCGCACTGGGCGTCATGCACCCGGGCCGGACCGACGTCATCGGGGGCGGCGCCATGGTGCTCGACCGGGTGATGCAGCGTTTCGGGTTCGCGGAGGTCCTGGTCAGTGAGCACGACATCCTGGACGGGATCGCCTGGGCGTTGACCGGGCCATGACCGGCCCTGATCCGGCGACTGGTCCGGCGGCCGATGCGGCGGACGGAGCCACCGGGCCGATTCCGCCGGGCAGCGGGTGGCCGGATGATCCGGCCACACCCAGCACGCCGATCGCGGGCGACGCGGCCCAGGTGCGCGATCTCGCGGCCAGCGCGGGCACGCTCCGCGAACTGGCGGCCAGGCAATCTGTCTGCCGGGCCTGTCCCCGGCTTGTCGAGTGGCGCGAGCAGGTGGCGTCGGTCAAACGCCGCTCGCTGCGCGCTGAGCGCTACTGGGGCCGGCCTGTCCCTGGCTGGGGCAGCGAGCAGCCGCGGGTGCTGATCCTGGGCCTGGCGCCGGCCGCGCACGGCGGCAACCGGACCGGCCGGATCTTCACCGGGGATCGCAGCGGCGACGTGCTGTTCGCCTCGCTATATCGGTGCGGCTTGGCCGCGGCGCCAGAGAGTACCGCGGCCGGGGACGGCCAGCGACTGATTGGCACCCGGATGGCCGCCGCCGTCCGCTGCGCGCCGCCGCTCAACAAGCCGTCCGTGGTGGAGCGCGACACGTGTGCCCCGTGGCTGTCGGCGGAACTCGACCTCGTGACCGCGTGGCTCCGGGTCATCGTGTGCCTCGGCGGGTTCGCCTGGCAGGCACTATGGCCGGCCCTGCGCTCGGTGGGGATCGCCGTGCCCAGGCCGCGCCCCCCGTTCGGTCACGGCGCGGAGGTCTCGGTCACCTTCCCGGGCGGCGCGGGGGCCCAGGAACGGGTCCTGGTGATCGGCTGCTACCACCCGAGCCAGCAGAACACGTTCACCGGCCGGGTCACTCCCGGCATGCTGGATGAAATTTTCGAGCGATCTTCACGGGCGGCCGGCCTAGCGGCTGAGCCGGACTGTTCGCGGTAACAGTTACTCTCCGTATCCGTTCAGTGCCATCGTCCGGCATAATGGTTACGCTTTGCATTCACGGAACGGAGTGGAATTAGATATGTAACCCCCAGGGGAAACATTCCAGCCCAATTCGGTTCGTCAAGAGTTGTTCCGGCGCGGCGGGGTATTATTACTCAGCCCCCGTAGCCCAAGGGAAGAGGCCGGCCCCCTAAAAGGGTCCCCAGTGTCGGTTCGACTCCGACCGGGGGCACCATGTCATAGCCTGGACCTGCGAAAACTACGTCAGATGTCCTGCGACGCGGGGCGTCGGCCGGTTGAAGCTATAGCTGCAATTGCCGATGCACGTGCATCGATCAGTCCACAGCATCGCAAGCGCATCCATTTGCTGATCATGTTTCGAGACTAAATAGTCAGTCAATCAGAAATCCGCCGGAAGGCCGGTCCGTCGCTATCGTGAATCACAGGTAACTACGGCCGGAACGGTGCGCGGGGCGGCGCACGAGCCCGGCCAGCCGGATTTGCCTCATTCTGCCGGGACCGTCCAGGCGAAACTGCCGCCAAAATCCGGCTCTGCGGAGGGCGGGCCCCTGTTCTTCCGGCTGTTGGGACCCGGGCCAGCAGCCCCGCCCAAGCCGCCACGCCCGCGCCTGCGCCCCGCGCGGGCGTGCGCGCCGTGCGAGCGAGCGCCGTGCGGGCGCCGTGCGGGCGCCGTGGGTGCGCCGTGGGTGCGCGCCGCGCGCTGTCAGCCGCTGATATCCGGGCCGGCTCGGGTGATTTCGATGCGGACGATCACCCGTCGGTCGCGGCGCATGGCGGCGCGGTAGTCATCCCAGTCCGGGTGCTCGCCAGCGACCGACCGGTAGTAGTCAACGAGGAGTTCCATGGCGTCGGGCAGCGAGATGATTTCCGCGATCCCGTCAACCTGGACCCAGTCACCGAAGAAGCGGTCGGTGAAGACGCACAAAGATGCCCGGGGGTCTCGTCGCAGGTTCTTCGTCTTGACCGCGGTCTCGCGGGTGCTGATCACCACGCGGCCGTCCGAATCCAGCGCACAGGTCACGGGCGAGAGCTGAGGCCGACCGTCAGCTCTGGACGTGGCCACCACCGCGCGGTGGTGCTGGCCGATAAACGCCCGGGCGAGATCCGGGTCCATACGTCAGGCGCTGTTCAGCCTCATCCGGCGGCGGTACTCGTACTCGTGCACGATCGCGCTCGCGTAGCCATGCGACAGGCCGTGCTCGTCGGAGAGCCAGTGCGCTCGTTCCTCGCATCGCAAGAACGCAGGACCCGACTCGAGGCTTCTGAACCACTCACGGAGATCTCGTCCTGTGACGGACGGGATGCGGGCGATGAGATTCTTGTGCGTCTCCGGGGAGTGATTCAGCGGCATGGCCACCTCCAGCGGCGATACTCCTCTTCCTGATGAGACTGCACCACGCGTGCGCCCCTGACAACCCCCCGGAGCGATGCTTCCTGGATGCCTGGCCGATTCCTTACCGTGATCCGGGCGAAACGGGCGCGTTACCGGTCCGGGCCGGGCAGGACCGGGCTAGGAAAGCCTCTCGACGATCATGGCCATGCCCTGGCCGCCACCCACGCACATGGTCTCCAGGCCGAACGTTTTGTCGTGGAACTGCAAGCTGTTGAGCAGGGTTGTGGTGATCCGCGCACCCGTCATGCCGAAGGGGTGACCGACCGCGATGGCCCCGCCGTTCACGTTCAGCTTGTCCTGATCGATGCCCAGGTCGGTGTGGGACGGGATCACCTGGGCCGCGAAGGCCTCGTTGATCTCGACCAGGTCGATGTCGGCGATCGTCATGCCGGCGCGGCGAAGCGCCTGCCGTGAGGCCGCCACCGGGCCAAGGCCCATGATCTCCGGCGACAACGCGGAAACCCCGGTGGAGACGATCCTGGCCAGCGGGGCTATGCCGAGATCGGCCGCCTTGCGGTCGCTCATGATCACCACAGCCGCAGCGCCGTCGTTGAGCGGGCAGCAGTTGCCCGCCGTCACCGTTCCGTCGGGGCGGAAGACCGGCTGCAGCGTGGCCACCTTCTCCAGCGTTGTGCCGGGCCGGGGTCCGTCGTCGGCGGCCACGACGGTGCCGTCCGGCAGTGTGGCGGGGGTGATATCCCGCCCCCAGAAACCGTCGGCCAGCGCCTTCTCGGCGAGGTTCTGCGACCGCACGCCGAACTCGTCCTGCGCCCCGCGGGTGATGCCGCGCAGTTGCGCGACGTTCTCCGCGGTCTGGCCCATGGCGATGTAGACGTCGGGGATGGCGTCGTCCTCGCGCGGGTCATGCCAGGCCTCCGCGCCCGCGGCGGACCTCCGCTCGGTCCGGGCCTCCGCATCGGCGAAGACCGGGCTGTGGGTGTCCGGCCAGCTGTCGCTGCTTCCGTGAGCGAAGCGGCTGACGCATTCCACGCCCGCGGAGACGAACACGTCGCCCTCGCCCGCCTTGATGGCGTGGTATGCCATGCGGGTGGTCTGCAGGGACGATGAGCAGTACCTGGTGATGGTCGCGCCGGGAAGGTGGTCGTAGCCGAGCTCCACGGCGACCACGCGGGCGAGATTGAAACCCTGCTCGCCACCGGGAAGCCCGCAGCCAAGCAAGAGATCCTCGATGTCCGCCGGGTCGAGCTGGGGCACCTTGGCCAGCGCCGCAGTGATCATCTGGCTGGTCAGGTCATCGGGACGGATGGTGGTGAGCGATCCCTTGAACGCCCGGCCGATCGGTGATCGTGCGGTGGCGACAATGACTGCCTCGGGCATAGCAAGCTCCCTTGATCCTCGTTGATTACTGGTCAGTAGCTTATGTCAGTCGGCCGGGCCATGCCCATGACCTGGTGACCCGTGGGATAGCGTCGGTCTCCAAGGAACTGACTGCGACCGCACGGCACCTGGCCAGCGGGCTGATGAGCGGGGTGGCTGGTGATGCAGGTCCATGATTCCCTGATCGAGCTGGTTGGGAACACCCCGCTGGTCAGGCTGAAGGCGGTGACTCGCGGACTGGGCAGCGGACCGACCCCAGCGGTGCTGGCCAAGGTGGAGTACCTCAACCCGGGCGGCTCGGTGAAGGACCGGATCGCGTTGCGCATGGTCGAGGCGGCGGAAGCCTCGGGCGCGCTCCGCGCCGGGGGCACGATCGTGGAGCCGACCTCGGGTAATACCGGAGTGGGCCTGGCCATCGTCGCTGCGGAGAAGGGATACCGCTGCCTGTTCGTCTGTCCGGACAAGGTGGGGCAGGACAAGATCAGCGTGCTGCGCGCCTACGGCGCCGAGGTCGTGGTCTGCCCCGGCACCGTGTCCCCGGATCATCCCGACTCGTATTACTCGGTGTCCAGCCGGCTGGCTCGGGAGACGCCCGGCGGCTGGAAGCCGGACCAGTACGCCAACCCTGAGAACCCGGCCTCGCATTACCACTCCACCGGCCCGGAGATCTGGGCTCAGACGGACGGCACCGTGACCCACTTCGTGGCTGGCATCGGCACCGGGGGCACGATCACCGGTACCGGTCGCTACCTGAAGGGAGTCTCCGGCGGGGCGGTCCGGGTAATCGGCGCTGACCCGGAGGGCTCGGTCTACTCCGGCGGCAGCGGTCGGCCGTATCTCGTCGAGGGCGTGGGCGAGGACATGTGGCCCGCGAACTACGACCCATCCATCTGCGACGAGGTCATCGCGGTAAGCGACGCGGAGTCGTTCCTGATGACCCGGCGCCTGGCCCGCGAGGAGGCGCTGCTCACCGGCGGCTCGTGCGGCCTCGCGGTCGTCGCGGCGCTGCGGGTCGCGGCCACAGCGGCGCCCGATGACGTGATCGTCGTGCTGCTGCCGGACGGCGGGCGTGGCTACCTGACGAAGATCTTCAATGACGAGTGGATGGGCGACTACGGCTTCCTCACCGCGGAAACCACCGAGCCGAAGGTCGCCGACGTGCTGGCGCGCAAGCAGACCGGGCTCCCGGAGTTCGTGCACGCCCACCCGGAGGAGACCGTGGCCGCGGCGATCGGGCTGCTGCGCGAGTACAACGTGTCACAGCTACCGGTGATGAAAGAGGAGCCCCCGGTCATGGCCGCCGAGGTGATCGGCTCCGTGGTGGAAAGCGACCTCCTCGACGCGCTTGTCTCCGGCCGGGCGAGCCCGCAGGACGCGGTCGGCGGCCATATGTCGGCGCCGCTGCCCATGATCGGCTCCGGTGAGCGGGTGAGCCGCGCGGTCGAAGCGCTCGAGAAGGCGGGGGCGGCGGTGGTCCTGGTGGACGGCCGGCCATCCGGCCTGATCACCCGGCAAGACCTGCTCACATTCCTCGCCAGTACCTCGTGACGCCCGTCAGTACCCCTGACACTCGTCAGTACCCCTGACACCCGCCAACCCATGACATTCGCTGGTAGCTCATGACAATGGCTGGGAAGTAAAGCGTCATTATTGGATAGCCACGTTGCTGGAGTGACCTCTGGCATCGCAAGATAGGCAAGTGGCAGATCAGCAAGTTCGCTACCAGCTGAAATATTTCACGGCAGAATGGCTGATCCTCGGCCGCCAGATTGGCTCGACCACAGCTCGTTTCGCACCGTGAGCCAGCCTTCTTCCCAGGTCAGGGTGGGTTTCGGGACACCGGTTGGGGCACGGTACCTGATCACCAAGAATCCATTCGGCAAAGAATGACAAAAATGTCATGTAAATAATGGCTGGTCACGATATGGGCCGGATCTATGTTTGGCGCAGTCTCTCACCCCGCCACCTACCCAGGGCAGGACGCCCCAAGCCTCGCGGTCGGTGCCAGCGCGCCCCGCGCTCTGAGGTCGGCGGGCGGTGCCCGGCTGGCACCGGCGCCTGCACTCACTCCCCCGTCTGGGAGCGACGCCGACCATCGCGACGGGGAGAACCGCCGCACGGGAAGGATCAGCACATGGACGCAGAGGAACTGAAGGGCATAGCCATGAGCCGGCGGTCGGCTCTGAAAAAGGGCGCTGCCACGGCCTTCCTCCTCTCTCAGGCTGCACTTTCAGAGCAGCTGGCCTCGCCGCTCGTGCGGCCAGCCTCCGCTGCTACCACGTTCTCCGACATCCAGTTCGACATGGGCGCCTTCATCAACCCGGCGCAGGTCTTCAACGACGGCGCGGGGAACGTCACCGCCCAGTTCGCGCCGGTCTTCGCCCTGCTGCAGCCGGTCACACTGAATCGCACCCCGACCAAGGCTGACCAGATCACGCTGGCCAACGCGCTCAACACCATTGAGGCCAGTTACCCGGCGAACCCGTCAGGCGTGCTCATCTTCTCGGTGTCCTACGGCTTGCCCTACTTCAACCGGCTGCCGCAGTCAGTGGTGCAGGCCACCATGCCGACGACGGTCGCCTACGCGGGACTTTCCGCCGGCCGCCCGGTGCTCGTCGAGGCGGTCCCGTCTCCAACCGACGTGGTGGGCGGCCTGGTCGGCGGCCCGAACGCGCCGATCCCCGGCATCACCAAGGACCGGTTCAACGTCAATGTGGTGATCGAGAAGAACGACATGCTGTTCGAGATCCGCAGCGACTCGATGGTCAACCTGGCCGCCATCCCGCTGTGGTTCCAGGGCAGCAACAACCTCAACGGCCGGGGCGTGCCGTCGCCCAACTTCAACGGGCTATTCACCTTCCAGACGCCGCGCATCCAGTTCGTGCAGATCGGGTTGCCGCGCAAGATGGCCGTCAACTACGGCTTCGAGTTCGCCTCGCGGATCAACCCCAACTCCTCGATGGCCATGGGCTTCGTGGACCAGCAGAACAACGCCTCTGGGCCAGCCGCGATCACCACGTTCGCTGGCAACTCCTCGGCCAAGCTGACCAACGCCACGATCGGCAGCTATTTCGACAACGGCTCCATCGCCCATTTCTCGCATGTGATCGAGGACCTGTTCCAGTTCTACCTGCTGCCCAACCAGGACCCGCGGCACCCCGACGGGGAGTCCTTCCAAGAGCGCTGCCAGTACATGTTCCGAAACAACCAGCTCGGCACCACTAACGGGATACCTGCCGTCGGCAACACTGACCAGTTCACCAACGGCGGCGGCCCCGCCTTCATCAACAACGTCTTCCAGGGCACCGACGCCGCCCTCCGCGGCGCGCGGGACAGCGCGGGCCTGTTCGTCCCCGGCAATCAGACGCTCGACGCCACGTTCACCGGCCTGGGCCGGGTCGGCCACGAGGCGGCGTTGCAGCGGATATCCCGGGCGGCCGATAGCACGCCGCTACACATCCGCAACGACGGCCCGGGTCTCGACGGCATGGACGTGCCCGCCTTCCGGACCATGCCGACCCAGGTAGGCTCCGACATGCCCGCGGGCAGCGCCGTGTTCAAGCTGCAGTTCCTGGTCTACGTGCCGACCGCCGACTTCTTCGCCTCGATGCGCTCCCTCCAGGCGGCGCAGGACTTCCAGAAGCAGTTCCTCGGCGGCGCGACCGACGACAACGGCCTGGAGCGGTTCATCACCGCCACCCGGCGGCAGAACTTCCTTGTCCCGCCGCGCCGGCACCGGGCCTTCCCGTTGCTGGAACTCACGTGACGAGTGACGAGCACGCCGCACCAGGCGTTCGCTGATCCGCTCCATCCGGTGAATGTGCCATCGCGCGGGTTATGCCCGCGCAATGGCACATTCACGGAGTTCACCTGACCCACTGGGGTCCTTGGGTGTGTCCCGTGGATCTTGGCCGTCGCGAGCGGCCGTCCGGAGGGATGCATCGCAAGGAGGAGGAGCCAACAGCGGAGCTATTGGCGACGACGACAACGCCGCGAGGCGCCCTCCGGCGACTGGGCTGGCAAACACCGCGCAGCAGGCTGAAGATCCACGGGGACACACCCTGGTGCCCGTGCCCGGTGCCGCGCCGTGGCAGAGTGTCAGGAGTGACAACGAACTCCGGCGGCGGGTTCGAGACGCTGGCGATCCATGCGGGCCAGGAACCTGACCCGCTGACCGGCGCGGTGGTCCCGCCCATCTACCAGG
>Ga0207684_10001544_pt1 | contig 24634 bp, 26 predicted proteins | sample KBSK5501metaG_FD_184342 | JGI IMG/M metagenome (GOLD analysis project Ga0207684, IMG submission 184342) | Corn, switchgrass and miscanthus rhizosphere microbial communities from Kellogg Biological Station, Michigan, USA - KBS K5-50-1 metaG... | ecosystem: Host-associated > Plants > Roots >...
TCTTCTCCAGACCGTAGTTGTCTTCGTTCAGGATCCGCTCGGCCCGTGTGAGGTCCTTGGATTCGCGCGACGCCTTCTTCCAGGGGACCCCGACCAGCCACTCGATGTAGTTGCGCGAAACGGTCGCCTCTGCCGAGACGGGCGGCATGGCTTCCAACCGGCGCAGCTCCTGATCCGCTTTCTCCCGAACCTCCTTGGGCATCCCGGAGGTCGCGATCTTCTTCTTCAGGTCCTCGACCTCGTCGGAGCGGTCGTCCTTGCGGCCGAGCTCCTGATGGATGGCCTTGATCTTCTCGTTGAGGTAGTACTCCTTCTGGGCCTTCTCCATCTGCTTCTTGACTTTGTTGTTGATGCGGCGATCGATGTTGACCTTCTCGATCTCGATCTCGAGGATGTCCTGGAGCTTCTGGAGCCGCTCATGGACGGTGTCCGCCTCGAGCAGCGTTTGTTTCTCGGTTGTCGAAACAGCCAGGTGCGCGGAGAGGGTGTCGGCGAAACGCTCCGGGTCGTCGATCTTGAGCGAGGCCGCGATCCCTTCGAAGGCGAGGTGGTGCGAGAGCTTCGCGTACTGCTCGAACAGGCCGAGCACCTTGCCCATGTACTCCTTCAGCTCGTTGGGATCGTACGGACGTTCGGGCGTCGCCTCGATCGAGACGGCGAGAAACTCGGGCCTTTCTTCGAACCCGAGGATCCGCCCGCGCCCGACCCCCTCGACCATCACTTTGATGTGCCCGTTGGGCAGCTTCAACGACTGGGCCACGGTCGCGACCACACCGACCGAGTAAATGTCCTGCGGCCGGGGCTCGTCGAGCTGGGGGTTCTTCTGCGCCGCGAGAAACAGGCGCTTGGAAGGAGTCGCCAGAGCCGCCTCGAGCGCACGGATCGAGGACTCGCGCCCGACGACGAACGGCGCCATCATGTGTGGAAAAACCACCATGTCCCGCAGTGGAACGAGCGGGAGAGATTCGATTTGTCGGGTCGAGTTTTCGGAAGGTTTCATGGGCTTTTCAATGTCCCGCCCCGCTCTGGGGGAAGATCAGCGGGTCGCGGCCGTCCGGACGGGGTCCCGGGCGGACGCGGTCATCCCGCCTTGCGGAGAATCGTAATCGGGTTGGTGTGGTTCTTGACCACGTCCCGGGTGATGACGCATTCCTCGATGTCGTCGTCGGAAGGAATCTGGTACATGACGTCGAGCATCAGGTCTTCGATGATGATCTTCAGACCCCGGGCTCCGACGTTGCGGGCCAGCGCCTCCTCGGCGATCGCCTCGATGGCGTCGTCGGTGAAGCGCAGACTCACGTTCTCGAATTCCAACATCGTCTGGTATTGCTTGACGAGCGAGTTCTTCGGCTCCTTCAAGATCTCCACCAGCGCGGACTGATCCAGCTCGGCCAGAGTGGCCACGACCGGCAGCCGGCCGACGAACTCGGGGATCATGCCGAACTTGATCAGATCCTCCGGATGCGCCTTCTCGAGCAGCACGCTCGAGCGCTTCTCTTTCTTGGAAGTGATCTTCGCGCCGAACCCGAGCGATTTGTCGGTCATGCGGCGGCTGATGATGTCTTCCAGCCCCACGAACGCGCCGCCGCAAAGGAACAGGATGTTGGTCGTGTCGATCTGGATGAACTCCTGGTGCGGATGCTTGCGGCCCCCCTGGGGAGGCACGTTGGCGACCGTCCCTTCCAGGATCTTCAAAAGCGCCTGCTGGACCCCTTCGCCCGAGACATCGCGCGTGATCGAGGGGTTTTCGCCCTTGCGGGCGATCTTGTCCACCTCGTCGATGTAGACGATGCCCCGCTCGGTCTTCTCCTTGTCGTTGCCGGCCGCCTGGTAAAGCTTCAGGATGATGTTCTCGACGTCCTCGCCCACGTAGCCGGCCTCGGTCAGGGTCGTCGCGTCCACGATCGTGAACGGGACCGAGAGAAGCTTCGCCAACGTCTGGGCGAGCAGCGTCTTGCCCGTGCCCGTCGGCCCCACCAGAAGGATGTTGGACTTCTGCAGTTCGACGTCCAGCTTACGGTTCTTGTCGAGGTAGTCGATCCGCTTGTAGTGGTTGTAGACGGCGACGGCGAGCTTCTTCTTGGCCTGGTCCTGGCCGATCACGTAGCCGTCCAGAAACTCCTTGATTTCCTTGGGTTTGGGAAGCTTCGTCTCGGGGGTCTGTGTTTCCAGGACCCGGTCTTCCGCGATGATGTCGAGGCAGATATCGACGCACTCATCGCAGATGTATACGGTCGGGCCCGCGATCAGCTTTTTGACGTCCCTCTGGCTCTTGTTACAGAAGGAGCAGCGCAGCACATCACCGTTTCCGGTCTTCTTCGACATTCAGCCTCCGGAGGGGGATGGGGGAATTCTAGAGCCGCCGACCGAGGCCGTCAACGTTCCTTTCCCCAACCCACTCTCACAATAGCACATACGCATCAAGGGTAACGTGCGGTTCCGATGCCAACTTCCCGACGGGCGGGACTCGGGACTGGGGACTCGGGACTGGGGGAGCCGGCAGGCAATTTTTCGTCTCTTCCGAGTCCCGAGTCCCGAGTTCCGTGTCCCGGCGGCGGGGCTAGCCGGCCGCTTTGAGGGCCACGTCGTCCCGGTGGTAGTAGATGGAGTCGATCAGGCCGTACTTGCGGGCGTCTTCCGCCTCGAGGATGTAGTCCCGGTCCGTATCCTTGGCGATCTTCTCGATGGACTGATTCGTATGCTTGGACAGGATCTGATTGATCCGTTCCCTGGTCTTCAACAGGTCCTTGGCGTGGATCTCGATGTCCGCCGCCTGGCCCTGCAGGCCGTAGCCGAGCGGCTGATGGATCAGGAAACGGGAGTTGGGAAGCGCAAACCGCTTTCCCGGCGCGCCAGCCGCCATGAGCACCGCCGCCATCGAGGCAGCCATGCCGATACAGATCGTCGAGACGTCCGGTTTGACGTACTGCATGGTGTCGTAGATCGCCATGCCTGCGGAGATGATGCCGCCCCCCGAGTTGATGTAGAAGGAAATGTCCTTTTCCGGGTTCTCGGATTCCAGGAAGAGCATCTGGGCGATGATCAGATTGGCGATCGTGTCGTCGATCGGTTGTCCGAGGAAGATGACATTGTCCTTGAGCAGACGGGAGTAGATGTCGTACGCCCGCTCCCCCCGGCTCGTCTGCTCGATGACCATCGGTACCAGAACCATGCCGCCTCCCTCGTGTTCTTCTTCCATGATCACTTTCGCTCTCTCGAACGGACCCTCCTGGCCGCCAATTCCCGCGCCCTCGGAAGAACCGGCCAGTCGACAGTCAACAGTCGACAGTCGACAGTCCCGACCCGAAGCCCTCGGAAGCCGGACCCGAAAACTGTGGACTGTTGACTGTCAGCTGTCGACTCATTTCACCTCTACCGGCTCCATCGAGGGTAGCACCTTCGCCGAGCCGATCAAGAGGTCGAGCGCCTTGCCGAGCCGCATTTCGTCGCGTAGGGCCTCCAGGCCGTCATGCTTGGCCAACTGCTCTCGCAGCGCGGCCGGCTCGACGCCCTGGCGCGCCGCCATGCGCTTGAACTCGGCTTCGACCTCGGTGTCGGTGATCGAGATTCCTTCCCGGCGCGCGATCTCGTCCAGAAGCAGGTACTCGCGCACCCGTCTTTCAGCGCCGGGGCGCGCATCCCCCTCGATCTTCTCCCAGTCCGCCTCCTTGGGATCGACACCCTGGGAGGCCAGGTAGCGCGCGTAATCGCGCAGGGCGCCTCCCGTTTCCGATTCGACGAGGACATCCGGCGCGGGCACGGAGACCCGGGCGAGCAGGGCGTCGAAAAGGACACGGCGGAACTGCCGGCGCCGCTCCGCCTCCTTTTCTCGACGCAGGCCCGCTCGCACTTTCTCCCGCAAGGTTTCGGCCGTCTCGCCGTCGGCCACGAGCTTGGCGAAGTCGTCATTCACCTCGGGCATTCTCTTTTCTTTGAGCGCCACGAGCGTCAGATCGTAATCGATCGTCTTTCCGCGGAACTCCTCGTTGGGAAAGTCGTCGGGAAACGTCTTTCGAAAACGGCGGGACTCGCCCGGCATCGCGCCGCGAAGAGCCTCGTTGATCTCCGGCATCGAATCGGGATGCCCCACCTCCAGGGTCAGCTTCTCGTCGCGGAACGTGCGCGGATTCTGACCCGGCGCGAGGATCTCGACGAACGTGCCCGTGATGTCGGCCACCGCGAAGTCCCCGGGCGCGGCCGCGCGGCCCTCGATCGGATGGAACTCGGCGTGGCCCTCCCGCAGCCGGTCGATCAACCGATCCACTTCCTGCGCCGTCGGCTCCACGGCGATATCGGTGACCGCGATCCCACGCCACTCTCCCGGATCGATCTGAGGTTTGCGGTCGACGCGCGCTCGAAAGCGGATGGGCCCGGGAGGATCCCACGTGAGCTCCTCGATCCGGGGACGCCCGAGGACCGCGAGCTTTTTCTCCTCGACCGCGGAACCCAGAGCCTCGGGAAGAACCCGCTCCAGCACGTCCTCGCGAATCTCTCCCGAGAACCGTTTGGCGATGACCGATTCGGGCGCGTGGCCTTTGCGGAAACCGGGAATCGCGGCGCGCTTCATATAGGCCCGCGTCACGGCTTGCCAGGTTTTTTCGACCTCGTCCGACGGCACCTCGATCTCGAGGACCGTGCGGGTGGGAGAGTCTTCTTGGGCGCTGAGAACGACCATGGAACGCCGGAGTTTATCCGCTTTACCTCGCCGGCACGACCCGCGGCGAACGGCCCTTGTGCGGCGCGGAGGGAACCGCGCGAGCGACAGGGAACGCCAGAGCCACCGCACCGGCAATATCGAGCCGCCCGAACCCGAAGACCGCGTTCGGCACGACAGACCCCGGAAAGGGCGGACAGTCTTGCGTCGAGGTGAGGGGCACGGCCGTCGCCTTCAACAGATCGGCCGTCGAGGAAACCTGGCCTTTCAAAGCGGGCGCAGCCGACCAGAGAAGCGCAACCGCTCCGGAGACTTCGGGAGTCGAGCCCGAGGTGCCGGAAAATCCGCCCACGTAACCGCCGTTCTTGTTGGCCACACGCAACCCGACACCGGGCGCACAGAGGTCCGGCTTCAATCGGTTCGAGCCGTCCGCGGTGATCGGTCCCCGGCTGGAAAAACTGGCGATCCCGTCCGCGAGCGTGGTGGCGCCCACGGAGAAGGAGGCCTCGTAGAGACCCGGGATGTCGACCGTCGCACAGCTGGGGCCGTCGTTGGACGCCGCGACCGCGACGAAGATTCCGGCCGCGCGGACGTTCTCGACCACCGCGCGGAGCACGTTCGGATCGGTGCAGCCTTCCGTGGCCGGACATCCCCAGGAGTTGCTGATGATGTGAGCGGCCAGGTCCGGCCGCGGGTTGGCGCCGTTGTGGTCGGTCGGAGCCAGAAAGAACTGGAAACACTCGGTATACCGGGCCGGGGTTCCGTCCCCTTGATCCATGTTCCGGCAGGCGATGAACTTCGCTCCGGGCGCGACCCCCACCTGGTTTCCGGCCCCGTCGTCCCCCACCGCCAGACCCGCCGTCGAGGTTCCGTGCCCGTCGTCGTCGCAAGGGGTCGCAGCGCTCGAGCCGCAAGGGTTGGCCGCCCGCGCGTCGTGGACCGCATCGTGCCAGTTGTAGTCGTGAGAAACGCCGATTCCATCGAAGCCCCGATAGTGCGTCTTCAGCGCCGCATGGTCCCAGGTGACTCCCGTGTCGGCCATTCCGATGACGATGCCCTGCCCGGTGAAGCCGCGCGCCCAGACATCCGGCGCTCCGATCTTCGCGATATTCGGCTCGACCGTCGTGGCCGCGAGGATCCCGGCCGCCGCGGTCAACGCCTCGGGCTCGCGCGGAGCCGGAGCCGGCGTGAAGGGAGCGTTGGGCGCGACGCTCGAGACTTCGGTGCGAGCCGCGAGCGCGGCCGCGAGGTGACGGTCCCCTTCCACCTCGATCATATTGACCAGAAAGTAAGAGCGATAAGGGACTCGATCCGCATTCAGCCGGGCGCCTAAGGCAGCCTGCGAAAGCTCCGCTTGAGCCCGCAAGGACTCGTAGACGAATCGGACCCGCTCAGTGGGATCGGCGATCGACTCCGCGCCGGAGAGATCCGCCTGATCCCGCAGGACCACGAGGAAGGAGGCCTTCTCGAACGCCGCTCTCCCGGCGAAGATCCGGGGATCGACCTTCTGCTCGCCAAGAGCGATCGTCGCTCCCGCGAAGATTCCGAATGCGAACGCCGCGATTCCCAGAGAATCCGAAGTCTTGCTCACTCTGGATACAGTAACAGCGCGGCGTTGAATCCTCATCCGATTGCTCTTACGATGGCTGGACCGCGAGAGTGGCGGAACTGGCAGACGCGCGGGACTTAGGATCCCGTGGGGTGACCCGTGAGGGTTCGAGTCCCTCCTCTCGCACACCGTCGCTTCCGCTCGTTCGGGATCTGGCTCCGCCACCGGCGCGCGGCTCGCCCAATGGGGCTCGACCGCGCGCCGCGACCCAGACTGTTACAGGGTCGGCGAACCAACGAGGGCTCTCGGCTGACTCGACCGCGGACCTTGTCCTCGCGCGCTCTCGCTCCCGATGAGCTCCTAGGGTTCCCGGGGACCGGGGTCGCTTTCCGAGAACGAAATAGAATCGCCTCGCTCAATGTCGCTCTTACCGGGCGTTCGGCTCGGTGTCTTCGAGATCCTCGGGCCGCTGGGCGCCGGCGGGATGGGAGAGGTCTATCGCGCGCGAGACACCCGATTGGGGCGCGAAGTCGCGATCAAGATCCTACCGGCGGCCTTTTCCGGCGACCCTCGCCGAGTGGCCCGTTTCGAGCGCGAAGCGCGCTTGCTCGCATCGATCAATCACCCCGCGATCGCCGCAATTTACGGAGCCGAAGAAGAGGGGGACGTTCGCTATCTGGCCATGGAGCTGGTGCCGGGCGAGACGCTGGCGAGTCTGCTTTCCCGCGGACCGATTCCGCTCGAAGAATCACTCCAGATCGGCCGCCAGATCGCCGACGGACTGGAGGCGGCTCACGAGCGGGGGGTCGTCCATCGCGACCTGAAGCCCGCGAACATCAAGGTCACGCCCGATGGGAGAGTCAAGATTCTCGATCTTGGCTTGGCTAAGGCGATGGAGTTGCCGGCCAGCGACGAAGGGTTGTCCGAATCGCCGACCAGGACTCTCGACCAGACGCGGCCCGGCACGATCCTGGGAACCGTCGAGTTTATGAGCCCCGAGCAGGCGCGCGGCAAGGATGTGGACAAGCGCACCGACATCTGGGCGTTTGGCTGCGTTCTCTTCGAGATGCTTTCGGGCCGCCGCGCCTTCACGGGCGAAACGGCGTCCGACATTCTCGCGTCGATCCTCACCAAGGAGCCGGATTGGAGCGCGCTGCCTTCCGCGACGCCGCCGCGCGTGCGAGAGCTCCTCGCCCATTGCCTCCAGAAGAACGCCAACGAGCGCCTGCGCGACATCGGCGACTCGCGAATTGAGATCAGCCGAACCCTGGTGGGGGCGGAGGACCATCCGGCGACCGCCGTGGTGCCTCGGTCCCGCCGACTGTTTCTCGCTTCGGCCGCTTTTGCCCTCTTGTTGGGAGCGGGCGTCTGGATCGGCATCCGCGCTGCGCATTCGCCAGCGGCGGACGCTATTCTTCCGCAGAAGAAATATCTCGCGGTACTCCTGAAGAACCTCAGCAGCGATGCGAACGACCAGCTGATCGCGGATGGATTCGCCGAGACGGTGAGCGCGCGCGTCGGAAGGGATCCGCACATCCAAGTCGTCACACCCTCCGCAGCGACGGCGGCGCGAGAGCGAAATTCTGATCCCTATGAAGCGGCCAACCGCCTGCATGCGAATCTCCTCGTGCGTGGAACGTTCCAGCGGGAAGGCGACCGCGTCCGCCTGACGTTCTTCGTCGAAAACGCGGAAACCCGACGACCTCTCTTTTCGGACCAGATCACCGGCCCTAGTGCGAATATTTTCGCGATTCAGGACGAAGTGGCGGAGAAGGTCGCACGGTGCCTCGGTCTGCTGCCGCCGTCCGATTCTTCTGCGACAGGACTTAAGGGCTCACTCCAACAGGATCGCTACCTCGAGGCGCTCGGCCTTCTGCAACGGTACGAAAAGCGGGACGCGGTCGACGAAGCGACACGCCTTCTGCTTTCCCTTGTCAAGGAGGGCGCCCGATCCGCGCTCGTTCAGGCGGCCCTGGCCCGTTCCTATCTTTACAAGTACGATTTGACGAAGCAAAAGACGTGGTCGGATCAGGCTCTGGCGGCATGCGAGCGCGCCCGCGAGATCAACCCGAATCTGCCGGAGGTTCATGTCACTTCGGGAGAAGTTCGAAACCGGACGGGGAAGCCGGAAGAAGCGCTTAAGGAGTTCCATCAGGCGCTTCTCCTGCAACCTGATTACGCCGACGCAATCATCGGCCGCGGCGACAGCGAGAAGGCGCTCGGCCGATTGCCCGAGGCGGAGCAAAGCTACCGCCGGGCCGTCCAGCTTCAGCCCGGAAACTGGAGCGCATACAACAGCCTCGGGAAGCTGTTCTACCAGCAGGCTCTCTACGGAAAGGCAGCGGAGGCGTTCCAGCGCGTAACGGAGCTCTCGCCCGACAACTCGCGTGCCTACTTCAACCTCGGAGTCGCCTACTATTACCTGCAACGTCCGGATGATGCCCGGACCGCCTTTCGCCGTTCGATCCAGCTTCAGCCGACGGGCTTCGCATATTCCAATCTTGGGACCCTGGAGTTCTCTGCCGGAAACTACCTCGCCTCGGTCAAAGTCTTCGAAGAAGCGATCCGACAGATCCCGGGCGACTACCAGCTCTGGTACAACCTGGGAGACGCGTATCGCTGGGCGCCCGGGCAACGGGAGCGCGCCACGGCTGCATATGAAAAGTCGATTGCGCTTGGACGGCAAGCGCTCGAGGTTAACCCGATGAGCGCCGCCACCCACGCGACGCTGGCGAGAAGTTTTGCCAAGGTCGGAAAACAGGCGGAGGCCAGTCGTGAGATGGAACGGGCGCTCGAGCTCGATCCGAAGTCTGCGGACAATCTCTACAAGGCCGCAGTCGTCGCGGCTGTGGCCGGGCGGAGGCAGGAGGCGCTGGAGTGGATCAGCCGTGCCGCCGCGGCCGGTTTTCCGCCGGCGCTCCTCGCGGGCGAGCCCGAATTCGGACCGTTACGCGGCGAAGCAGATTTTCTGAAAGCCATCACTCCCAGAGCAGCCGAACGATCATCTTGAGTATTTGCGGAAGGAGGTTCCCATGGCTTCCACTCATCGCGTCCCGTCCCCGGAAAAGCCGGGCGTTCTCTGCGGTCTCGGCGCCTTCCTGATGGTGAGTCTCTGTGCGTCGTGTGCGACGAACCCGAAGCTCCCTCTGACGCCGGTCGACGCCGGCGGTGTCGCGAGGGTCGCGGTGACATTCACCGGCGGCGCGGTCGCTGTCGACCACAATCCGGTGGTGGCCTGCTACATCGGAACTTGCACGCCGAGGACCACTCAGATCCATTGGGAGATCGCCACGGGCGAGAAGCTCAACGTCAAGATGAATGAGTCCTATGACGACAAGCCGTGCGCCAGCTATCCCGGGGCCAAATACAAGAAAAATCCCGGCTTTCGCGACATCGTTTGCAATGGATCGCACTGCGAGACGGTCGGACCACCGGCGAGGAGCGGATGCTTCAAATATGACGTCATCGTCACGCCGAGCAGTGGACCCCCTGTCACACTAGATCCCGACATGATCATCATGTGACGCGGATGGGCGAGGATCCCGAAGTCCTGATCGAACGCTAGCTCCTTCGTTTCGCGTGGCATCGGCGTTGCAGTCCTCACACTGAGGTCTGCATGAAGAAGCCAATGGAGCCAGAGAAGAAGGGCGGTTTTCGCCTCACGCTCGAGCGGCTCTCTCTGGCGTCCACCGAATGGGCGGGAGGCGCATGGGCTTTTGCCGTGGCCTGTGCCTTCGTGCTTGCCTGGGCGGTGACGGGACCTGTCTTCCACTTTTCCGATAGTTGGCAGCTGGTGATCAACACCGTCACCAGCATCGCGACCTTCCTCATGGTCTTTCTGATCCAGCGCGCCCAGAACAAGGACTCCAAGGCGGTGCAGCTGAAGTTGAACGAGATCGTGGCGGCGCTGAAGGGCGCGAGCAATCGACTCATCGGTGTGGAGCATCTTTCCGAGGATGAGCTGCGGACTCTTCACGAGCATTACCTGCGCCTGGTCCAGCTTGCGGAGAACGATACGGACATCCATAAATCTCTTTCGGTCGAAGAACCTAACAGTGGGCGCGGCGAACCCGCGCCGCCCCGGCCGTAGCGTTGGATAGCGAACGCTTGCTTTGCCGGGACACTGCTCGTAATCCGAGGAGGACAAAGAAGCCACGAGATGCCCGACATTTCTTTCTGATGGCAGGTTCCTTGCTCGCGATTCCTGCTAGGTCCTCGAGTCAGAGGCCAGGGAGGCGTCATGACTTGCAATCACCAGGGCTGCCGCTGTGAGGAGACGGGAATCGAGATGAGAGGGAAGCGTTTTTGCAGCGAGCACTGCGCGGAGGCCGAGGCCGAAACAGTCGGCAAGCGCGAGCCCAGCTGCTCCTGCGGCCATCCCGATTGCGCCGCTTAGCTCGCGATTCCCGACAACCTTCTTCGGAGGCACAGCATGAAGCCCATCTGGAGCGGACACATTACGTTCGGTTTGATTTCGATTCCGGTCGGCCTCTACTCGGCGGTGGAGTCCTCGGAGCACGTCTCTTTCCGGCTCCTCCACAAGAAGGATCTGGCGCCGATCAAGTACAAGAAGTTCTGCAGCGTCGAAGACATCGAGGTTCCGAACAAGGAGATCGTCAAAGGCTTCGAGGTATCGAAGGGCAAGTACGCCGTGGTCGAGAAGGAAGAGCTCGAAAAGGTGCACGAGAGCGTGGGCGAGGGAGATCGTTCGATCGAAGTTCTCCAGTTCGTCGAGTTCGGCGCGTTGAATCCGCTCTCCTTCGAGACTCCCTATTACCTCGCCCCGCAAAAGGGAGGGGAAAAGGCTTACGGCGTCCTGCGCGACGCCCTCATTGAGGCGCACCGAGTCGGAGTTGCGCGCTTTTACCTGCGAACTCGTCCGCTCCTCGCCGCCCTGCTGCCGGGGCAGAAGGCTCTCTCGCTGGAAGTCATGCGTCCGTTCGAGGAGCTCCGCGACCCGTCGGATCTGCCGGTTCCGTCTTCGATCAAAAAATCGGCCGAGGTCAAGATGGCGAGGATGCTGATCGATCAGATGTCTACGGAGGAGTGGGACCCGACGCAGCACCCTAACGAGTACCGGAAGGCGCTGCAGAAACTGTTGACCTCCAAGCGCACCTTCGCTCTGAAGAAGGGAGAGGAACCCGAAGAGGCGGGCAAAGTGGTGGACCTGATGGAAGCCTTGCGCCGAAGCGTCCGGCAGGCTCCGAAGGCCGCCGCCAAGAAGGCCGCCTCTCGCCGGGCGGGCGCGGCGTGAATGAGTCAGTTCACAGTTTTCAGTTTTCAGTTCAAAGCGATCCAGAACCTGAATCCCAACTGATTACTGATTACTGACAACTGACAACGAGTGTTCAGTTTTCAGTTCTCAGTTTCCAGTTCAAAGCGGTCCGAAACTGAGTCCCCAACTGATAACTGATTACTGACAACTGACAACTTCTTCCGACCCGTCGCTCCCTGAAAAAGGAAGGGCGCCGCTGCCGAGGGGTTGCGGCGCCCAAGAAACGGAATGACGATCGAGCGCTCAGGCGATTCTTCGTGTGGCGCTCAAACCGAGGATGAGGAAGACCAGGAACAGAATCCCGAAGAGCACCGCGAAGAATTTGGCGATCGCGAACGAGGCCCCCGCGATCCCCGTAAACCCCAGCAGCACGGCGATGAGCCCGATTACGAAGAAAGTCAATGCCAGCTTAAGCATCAGCCACCTCCGGCGTGGTGTACTGCGAAAGCCATGCCCGGCCGCCGGGACCTCCGGGTACGAGCTTTGCAGATTTGCCCCTGCAGGCCGAGCCATTTCGGAGCTGGCCCAGGAGCTTCCAATGAAAGACACAAGGGTTTTCGCAGAAGGGCTCGGAACCGGCGCCGCCCTGGTCCTCGTGATGACCGCGGCGGCCTGTGTGTGGCAGGCCAACCGAATCGCCGCATGGCTTTCACAGGAAGATGCAAAAATGCGCCAGCGCAGGCAGATCGAGCGAGCCCAGCGCGCCGCTACGACGGCGCCGGACTACCTGGATACTTGTCGGGCCGCGGGAATCTAGCACAAGCATAAGCATAAGCATAAGCATAAGGGCGTCCCGCGTTTCACTCCTCTTCTTCCTCGGGGAGGATTGGCTTGTCGATCTCTTCCATCCCCTCTTCGCGTGGATCGAGCCCGGCGGCGCTGACCCAGCCCAGGCGCTCCCCGGGCTCGTAACGATCGTAGGGGTGCCCGGGCTCACGGTACGGGTTGCGCTCGAAGTTCTGGCGCCAATAGTCTCCCGCCGCGACCTCGTCCAGGTCCTCTCCGGCAGCGAGGCCTCCAGTGCCGATGGCCTCGCCCCGATCCACGCCGAGGCCGGTCGCTGTGCCGGACGCGACCTCCTGGAAAGAGTTTGCGCTGTTGCCGGTGGAAGCCATCGTCTCCGCCTCGTCCTCCGCCACCGCCTCGCTGCTCATTCCCAGCTGCGCTGTCTTTTCCGGGTCGTGCGGTTTGGGCGGATGTTTCTTGCCGCGTTTCTTTTCGAACCGATCGGTGACCATAAGGACCTCCGGAAAACTTGCAGCAAGACACATACCGGACCGTCGGAGCTCGCGTGCTCTGGCGGTATGCTTTCCGCCAGCTGAAAAACTCAAAGGAGGCTCCATGCGTTTGTGCTCCCTGATTGCGGCGGCACTCTTCTTGGCCTCGACTCTCGTATCCGTCGCCGACGAAAAGAAAACTTCCTGGAAGGTGAGCGGGGCTCTCGAAGAGGCCTGCTCTTGCGATGCCGCCTGTCCGTGCTGGTTCGACTCGAAGCCGACGCGCATGCACTGCAGCGGCGGCCAGGTCGTCTTCATCGAGAAGGGCAACTACGGCAACGTCCGGCTGGACGGGCTCGCCATCGGGATGATGGGTCAAAGCCCGGACAACAAGACAATGATGGAGTCGATCGGCAACTGGGACTTTGCCTACGTCTACATCGACGAGAAGGCAAACCCCGAACAGCGCAAGGCGCTCGAAGCGATCGCCCGTGACACGCTTCCGCCCGCGGCCCCGCCGGAGCGAACCAAGATCAAGTACGTTCCGATCACCCGCAAGTTGGAGGGATCCGAGCACACCATCGCGATCGGCTCCGTCGGAAGCTTCTCGGGACATCTCCTCCCGGGAGGCATGGGCGGAAACCCGAAGCTCACGAACTCGCCGGGCGCCGACCCCATGCACAGGGAATACCTGCAGGGCCGGACGACCAGGCAGACCTACACGGATTCCGGACAGAAGTGGGACTGGTCGAACAGCAACTACATGTATGCCAACTTCGAGACCAACAGCGATGAGTACGACAAGTTCAACGCCTTCATGATGCAGCAAATGGAGAAGGCAAGGGCGGAAAAGGAAAAGAAGTAGGCGCCTGGTTCGTTTCTCAAGGGGCGGCCGCGTCGGCCGCCCTTTTCCGTTCCACCCGCGGCTTCCCTTTCCCGTCGACGCCTTTGGCGCGAAGGAGCCTCCGGCAAATGGCCTGAGTCTTGAACGAAAGCTCTCATGCTCCGGCGCTTCGTCGAGATCTTCCTTTCGATCCCGGCTCCGCTCGCGGTGGCTGCCGTCTTTCTCGTGACCGCCGGCGAGACCGCGTTCTTTCTCGGCCTCGTGCTGCCGGGAGAGCTCGCCGTGATCCTGGGAGGAGTGCTTGCCTCGCAGGGGCGGGTCCCGCTCCTGGCCGTGCTGCTCGCCGGAGTGATTGGGCCGATCACAGGGGACTCGATCGGATATTTCCTCGGCCGGCGTTATGGCCGCCGGTTTTTCAAGGGCCGGCGACGCAAGCGGTGGGCGAAGGCACGAGCGTGGCTTGCGAGATGGGAAGCGTTCGCCGTTTTTCTGGGGCGCTTTACGGCCTTCCTGCGTTCGATCATTCCGGCGGCGGCTGGGGCGGCCCGTCTGCCCTACGGCCGTTTCCTCCCGTGGAATATCGCCGCCGGTGTTTTGTGGGGGGTCGGCTCTGTGCTGCTGGGCTACTTTGCCGGACGCAACTACGAAACGCTGGCCCACCGCGCGGGTGTCCTGAGTCTGGCGCTCTTCGTCCTCCTTCTGGCAGCGGGGCTCGTTTCTCTCTTCCGCCGCCATAAGCGAGCTCGGTTTGCTCGGGCGCGCCGATCCCGCCGCGCGCACGCCTCGAGAAGTCGCGGATGAGGGACCGGCAAACCCTTTAAATCCTGCCCCGGGAGGAGGAACTGATCATGGCCAGCAAACGCACGACGATCGGACCGTGCCCGTCCGTGAGGATGGCCGTGCGCGCTCCCCCTTCTGTCATCCCGAGCGCAGCGAGGGATCTGCCCTCGTCGGACTCGATGGGAACGGGAGCAGATTCCTCGTCGCTTCGCTCCTCGGAATGACAAGAAGGAAACTTCGCTCCTCGGAATGATACCTACGTCGGAATGACACCTACGTCGCAGAGGTGCCGGAGCCAAAGCTGTGCGCCCAAAAGCCGCGGCGTTCGATCTCTTGCTCCACCGCTTCCGGCAGGTTGAATTCCCCCGTGTCACCGGAACGGACGTACCTCCAGATCTCGCTTCGCGGCAGGATGCTGACCGGGCTCTGCGGAGGGAGGAAACCGTAGCGGGGCGCGGGCCAACCGTCTTCCGAGATGTAGATGTTCACTTTCATATGGTCCTCTCCGGTTTGAAACGTCGCGCGCCTATGCTGCAAGTCTCATTCCTCCTCGCGAACGCCGTGAGCCCAAAACCCGCGGCGCTCGATCTCCTCTTCAATCGCCTCGGGAAGGTTGAAATCCTTCGTGTCGGCGGACCAGACGTATGTCCACTTCTCCCCTCGCGGCAAAAGGGTCATCGGCTGGTGGGGCGGAAGGAAACCGTAACGCGGAATCGGAGAGTCGCTCTCGGAGAGGTAGATGTTGATTTTCATGGTCTCCTCAATGAAGTGGACGGAGGAGAGCGTCTTCAGATTTCACCCCAGCGGTTCGAGATCCCGCCCCGGGAATGGCCCCGGCCTTGCTCGAGCCTCCGGATGTGCGGGATCGTCGCTGGGATGTCATCGTGGTGGGGGCGGGAGCGGCGGGCCTCGCGGCAGCCGAGCGGCTGACCGGCAGCGGCCTTTCGGTCGCCCTCCTGGAAGGCCGGTCCGCGATCGGAGGACGCATCCGCACACGGCGGATGCGCGGTTGTGCGGTGCCGATCGAGCTGGGGGCCGAGTTCGTGCACGGCCGGAGTGAGGAAGTCTTCGAGATCGCCTCCGCGGCCGCCCTCCTGGTCGACAGGCTCCCGAATTCCTATCTGGCCCCTACGAAGTCCGGGTTGAAACCTCAAGACTCCTTTTTCGACCGATTCGAGCGGATCACCCGGCTCATGCGCCGAACGGGCAGGGACCGCTCCATCGCCGACTTCCTGCGCGCGCACCGGTCTCTCTCGCCGGTTCAGAAGCGCCTCGCCGCCTCGATCGTCGAGGGCTATCACGCCGCGCCGCTCGACCGGGCGAGCGAGCACGCCCTCTCCACCGCCGGGGATCCTCCCTCGTCGCCCGAGGAGCACGCGCAGTTTCGTGTAGTCGCAGGCTACGACGGCGTCACGAACTGGCTGCGCTCGCGTCTGGAGCCGCGGCGCTGCGGGATCTTCCTCTCGATGCCCGTGCGAGAGATTCGCTGGCGTCGCCGTCAGGTCACGGTGCGCTGCGAGGACGGCCAGGAGTTTCGCGCGTCCCGAGCCATCGTCACGGTTCCGGTCGGTGTCCTCCAGGCGGCGGCCGAGAGCGTCGGCGCCATTCGGTTCGATCCTCTTCCCCCATCCCTTCGGCGCGCCTTGTCCGGGATCGAGATGGGCCGAGTCGCCAAGGTGGTGTTGCGGTTCCGCGAGATCTTCTGGGCGAGGGAGGGATTCCTGGAAGAACGCCTGTCTGACCGAGCGCGCCCGGACGGGGAGCTCGGATTCCTGCTCGCTCAAACGGCCGCTTTTCCGACTTGGTGGTCGGCTTCTCCCGCTCAGGCTCCCCTGCTGACGGGATGGGCCGGCGGGCCGGCGGCGGATGCGCTGCGCGGCCTGCCGCCCTCCGCAATTCTGTCCCGAGCGTGCCGGACGCTCGCGCAGCTGCTTGCAATGGACCTCGGGCGCCTGCGTGGTTTGCTGATCGGATGGCACGTCCACGATTGGAACGCCGATCCATTTTCGCGCGGCGCTTACAGCTTCGTGCGAGTCGGCGGCACGCGAGCGCCCGCGCTTCTCGCCAGACCGATCAGCGGGACACTCTTCTTCGCCGGAGAAGCCACGTCTCCCGATCAGAGCGGCACCGTTCCAGGAGCCATCGAAAGCGGAAGGCGCGCGGCCCGGCAAATCCTCGAGAAACGCTAGGCGGCAAGCAGCGTCGGGCGATATATAACCGCACGCGAGACAACTTCAGCGTGAGCATTCTTCGAAGCGTTCTTCTGGCCGGCTCGGAGAACCGCTGGCTGCGCGAGCGAGCCACGAAGTACCAATTCGTCCGGCGGGCGGTTTCGCGCTTCATGCCGGGCGAAACGTTCGAAGAGGCGCTCGAGGCTTCGCGCGCGCTGGGCGTGGGGACCGTTCTCACGCAGCTCGGAGAGAACCTCGCAAGCCTGGAAGAGGCGAAGGAGGTCGCCCGCCACTACCTGACGGTCCTCGAAAAGGTCCACGAATCGAAGCTCGACGTGGAGATCTCGGTCAAACCGACTCAGCTCGGGCTCGACTTCTCGCCCGAGGCGTGCTTCGAAAATCTCCGGACGCTCCTCGAACGAGCGCGGGCGCTGGGCAACTGGGTCTGGGTCGACATGGAGTCCACGGCCTATACCGATAACACGTTGGACATCTTCCGGCGTGCGCGCTCGGCTTTCCCCAACACCGGACTCTGTGTGCAGTCCTACCTCTACCGCACGGCGGCGGACCTGGAGACTCTCATTCCGCTCGGAGCGGGAATCCGGCTCGTCAAGGGGGCGTATCGGGAGCCGCCGGAAAAGGCGTTCCCGGAAAAGAAAGATGTCGACGAGAACTACTTCCGGCTCGCGCAGCGGCTGCTCTCGAAGGAGGCGCGCGACCGAGGCGTGCGCGCGATCTTCGGGACACACGATCCAATTCTGATCGGCCGTATCGAAGAGCACGCGAAGTCGCTGGGGGTCCCGCCGGGGGCGCTGGAGCTTCAGATGCTGTACGGCATCCGCCGGCAGGAACAGCTGCGGGTCGTCAAGGAGGGACACCGCTTCCGCGTGCTGATCAGCTACGGCGCCGCCTGGTATCCGTGGTACATGCGGAGGCTCGCCGAGCGCCCCGCCAACGTCCTCTTCGTCCTGCGGAGCCTCTGGGCGCGGTAATCAGTCGCGCCCCTTCTCTTTTCCCTTCTCCTTTGGCGGCGGCTTAGCGGCCTGCACCGGAGGAGGAGGAGCCGGGCGCGAATTGTCTTGCACTTGAGGTCGGGGCGCCTGCGCGGGTGCGACCTCTCGCGAAGACTCTCGCGGCGGCGGGACTTTCGCGGGGTGTTCGCCGAACTCCGCGTGCCGCTCTTCCTTCGGACGCGAAGCCGGCCGGACATGAGACTCGTGGACGATCAACTTCTCGGGCTTGCCCGCCGGCTTGGCCGGCTCGGTCTTCGCAGCCCTCTCGTGAGAGCGGACCTTCGAGCCATTGGCCGGCGAAGCGGTCGCTACCCGACCGGAAGGAGCCGCTCGCTGCTGACTCGTGCGCGCTTCGTGAGACGGCTTGGGTTGACGCTTGCCCGAGGAGGCCGCACGCGTCTGCTTACCTGCTTGAACCACGGTCTCCTTTCGGTTGGATTGCGCAGCCGTCGCCGCGGTCCGCTCCCTCGCCGGCGCTACGACGCGGATGCTCTTGCCCGAGACGTGCGCGGCGGAAATCGAAGACGGGCGCGTCTTGAGCTTGTCGCCGCTCGCGCGCTCGATGCGTTTGCCGGAGACCCGTTGGACGAAAGCCAGAGGTGGATCGGCCGTCGCGCGGACGATTCCTCCCGAGACGCGGAAGCGGGTCGCCTTTGTCGCCCGAGTGAGGATCACTGAATTCTGGCTCACCGGAACGCGCACAGCCTGGATGTTCCCGCCGACGAATTGGTTCGCCGGAACGAAGACATAGCGAGCGGGTGCGGCTACCACGGCCGGTCCGGAATAACCGCTCGAAGCGAGGACGAACGTCGCGGGCACGGGCGCCCAGCCGATGTAGTCGTCCGTCCAGGCCCACGTCACCCATGCGGGCGCCCAGACGGTTCCGGGCACCCACACCCAGCCGTAGGGATCGACCCAAACCCAGGTGCCGTAGTGGCAGGGGATGTCTCCCCAGGGGTCATAGGAAATCCAGGTCCATCCGTAATCGGTCCAGATCCATTCGCCATCCCAGTACGGCTTCCACTCCACGGCGATTCGAGCGGGAATCCAGACCTCTCCGTATCCGCGCGTCACGACCCACCGGCCATGTGGCGCCAGCGTCTCGTGAAAGGAAGTGATGCTCACACTCCACGACACCGAAGCTGAGGCCTGTCGTGAAGCAAAGACCGCCAGCATTCCGGTCAACAGAATCGCGGTAAGAAGGATTCGTCGCATAAGACCTCCGTCTCAGACCACCAGGAAAGGAAGAGCAACGAAGGTGCCATCCCGTAACAAGCGCGTGCTCAGTAAGATCCGTCGCTCCCGCTTCCAAGGGGCTCAAGTTCTACGGGGCGGCAGATCTTCGAGAAGCTCCCTTGCCCGGGGGCGCGCCGAATGGGGACAGCCGCCTTTCCCGTCAACGCTCATCCGGCAGAGTGACAGGATTTGCCGGTGAGCCGCTGCGCGATTCTTTGCAAGTCACTGTGATTCCGGGACTTCGCGAGGGAAGCCGTCTGGCCTTCTCTTTGCGATAACCCCGGGCAACGGCGTGCCCGCGGAGGCCGCTTCTGGGCAGGAGCGGCCTCCGGAGGTACAGATGGCCGCTTCGCGCAACGAACCGAAGGCTGGTGGGTCGGTCGCCCTGGATCCTGCTTCGATCACTCCTGAGGGAGCGGGATATCGGGCACGCCTCATCGGCAACTTCGACGCCAGCTGGATTCGCACCTATCTGACTTTGTGGACCGGGTCGAGTTTCTTCTCGCGCTTCCATCTCGACGTCGAGAGCCGGTCAGTCTCGTTCCCGGCTCCCGAGAGGGAGGGGGAAAACGATGCCGCCCTGTTTCTGGAGATCGCGGGAGCGATGCTCCAGGTCACCAGCCGGCTCGCCGTGACGAACGCCCAACCCGGTTTCGAGCTTTTGTCTTCCGCGTTGCGGCGCAATCGCCTCGCGCCGGGCGCGCGGCTGCAACTCCATCTCCCCGTCCCGCCCGCGCCGCGTCCGCCGGTCGAGAGGCCGCCCGTTGTCTGGGAGGACCCGATCGAAGAGCTGGTCCAGGAAGAGATCGACTCGCTCGTCTCCGAGGACCTGATCGAAATGTAACCGGCGGACGCAGCGCCGCCGTCCCGCGATTCCGTCTAGGGTCTGGCCGCCGGCAAATACTGGGGCGGGATCGGGTTGTCGGTTCGCTCGGTGTCCCACGCAACCGAGGAGATCCACCAGCGTTTCCCGTCGCGCACGAGCTGGATGGCGTTGACGCCGCGTTCGAACGGCTTCGCATCGGACTCCGTATGCCGCGACTCGTAGGTCGAGAAGATCTGGCAGACGTTTCCGAAACAGTCCGTGCGCCGCGCGATCTCCTTCTCGAAGAAGCCGGTCGCCTCCCCTTTTTCCTTTCGCGCCGCGGCGGCGTCCTTGAACTTCTCGGCGAACTGGTCCACGTCGGAGACCGCGATCTCGCGTCCCGGGCGCACCGGAGGCACGAACATCCCCGTGTAGAGGAAGATGCCGCGCAGTCGCTCGAAGTCCGGAGACCCGTCGGGAGCGTGGCTCACGGAGGCATACAGCGCCGAGACGGCCGCCTCGACGGAAGCCGCGTCGGCAGGAACCGCCGGTTCGCGTCGCCGCGTGGTTTGCGCGGATGCGATCGAGTTCACGAGCAAGACGGCAGCAATCGCGAATCTGGTTTTCATCATAGGTGCCTCCACGCCGGCGTCGGCGCTTGCGACGATAGCATCGGGCGTAGGATCAGGTCTCCATGAAGGCGCGCGCCGGGGCGCTGCCGGCTGCGTTGTTTCTCTCCGTTGCCGCTGCGCATTTCGGCGCGGTCACTCCCGCCGGGCCTCTGACCGACGCGGATCGCATCAAGACTCTGCCCGACGAGGAGCGCCAGTGGCTCACGGAGTTCATCGCTCCGATCCTCCTGCCGGAAGAGAAGAAGATATTCCTGGACCTGACCGAGCCGTATCAGCGCGAAGCGTTCAAGCTGGACTTCTGGGCTCGGCGGGAAAAACCGGATCTTCCTCGGCCGCTCGGGCCCGGCTATCGCGACCGATACGAAGAGTTGTGGAAACTCGCCGAGCAAAAATACGATGGTTGGCGCAACGACGCAGGGCGAATGCTCTTGCGTTGGGGCGAGCCTGCCGAGATCCTCGAACCCAGGTGCGGCGGCGAGGAAATTTTTAACCTTGAGGTGTGGACGTATAACAATCTCGGATACAGCGGCCGCGAAACCGCAAAGTACATCCTCTATCGCCGCTTCTCGAGCGGCCCGTACCGGCTTTGGACGCTGAACGACAGAGACGGCGATGTCTTCACCCAGAATTCCTGCCGCCGGAGCTTCGGCGAGCTCAAGAAAGACTGCGGGCGGCCTGATTTCAGCGACCGATGCGGTCAGTGCGAAGACCGCTGCCGGGTCTATGAAGCCTACGTGGAGATCCGTGCCCGTCAGGGAAGTTTCATGGGCGCCGCGGTCGAGTACGCGAAAGCGTTCGAGCCCGCCAAGGTTCCGACGGAAGGCCTCGACCGCCAGAAGGACCGCTGGGCGACGACGTCGAATCCGAAGGCGAAAGTCATCCACGTCGAGGGCCCCTCGTCGGCCGGACCGGCTGTCGGCGTCACGCCGAGTCCGACGCGCCAACCGACGGCCGGGACGATACGGAAGCTTTCGAAGGAGGAGATCGACGAGCGGATCCTTCGGTTGGAGACGAAGTACAAACAATGGCTGGACCTGGCGCGACCCCTATTGACGGAAGAGGAGCTCGGGAGGTTTCTTCAGCTCTCTCCCCGGGAGAAAGACGCCTTCATCGGAGACTTCTGGAAGCGCCGCTCCTAGCTCGGGCCGGAACCCTTCACTCGCCGGGCAGCACGACACCACTCTGCGGAAGAATCGGCCACCAGTAAGCCTCGTCCTTCGCCGGATCTCTCGAAAGCAGCCACGTGGCTCCGGTTTGAATGTTGATGAGAAGCGGGCCGACTCGGGACGCGGCGATCTGGTAGTTCACCTGCCCGGGAACCTTGCCGGTGTCCTGGGGATGGGCGACGCGCCGGGTCCTTAGCCATGCGTAGGTGTCGTCCTTGCTCTTGATGAAGCCGCGGTTGGTGACCAGCTCGTAGGCGACGCCGTCGTATTTGTCGAGCTTGAGCGCCAGACTGGGGAGGAGGAGTGTTCGGAACACTTCGTATCTCGCACTGGACGGAGTCTGCGTTCGATCTGCCGGGCCCGCTCCCGACGCTTCCGGATTGAGGTCGGTCTGGGCTGCCAGAACGCACGGCGCGAGGAGAAGAGCGAAAAACCAGAGTCTTTTCATAACCCTGTCCTTTCTGGACGCTGAAAAAGCGGCGCTGACAGAGGACACTGGCTCAGTTTACGCAAGCGGCGCCGCCCTCGTCGCATCGGGGTTTGCTCGATCCATCCCGTCCCGAGTGGACCGGAGCTTGCGCTCACAGCATTCGTCCTCCGGGGGTACGGGTTCGTCCGTTTCACAGTAACCCCTCCCACGCCGCCGCGTAGCAGCTGACGGAGTCGATGAGTTGTTGCATGGAAACTGTGGCGTTGGATCACACGGAGGTCATCATGAAACGCATTGTCTGGGTTCTCGCGGTTTCGGCTCTCGTCGCGGTCACGTTCGGCTGTTCTCTGAACGCCGTCCGACAGGTCGGCGTCACGAAGGACGCGTCGCTCGTCGCCGGTTGCGAGGACGTGGGAGGAGTGTCGGTCTCCGCGAGCACGCGAAACGAGGACGTCGTCCTCGACCTCTCTGCCAAGGCGAGGGCCAAAGGCGCCAACTACGTGCTCGTTTCAGCCGACGGCGCTCGGGAGGGATCCGCCTATCGATGCGGAATGCCTTCCTCAACCGGCGGTTCCGGCGGATCTGCGCAGAGGTGAATGCGAAGCGCGAGGTTGGCTCCTGCCCCGTTCGCGAGGAGTCTCCAGAGGGAAGGAGCCTCGCGCTGCGAAGGGAGAGGGCAGCTGAGGACCATGCGCGAGCGTTCGAGCCTGTTCGAGCCGCTCGCCTGCCCGTGAGCGTGTCCCGAAGCAAGGGAGAGCCGATGTGAGCAACCAGCGGCTCTCGGGCTTCGCGAGAAGACCCCCGCGGGTCTACCAGGGACGCGGATTGCCGCAGAAATAGCCAGGGCCGTTGATGAACCTTTGGGAGGCCCGTTGGTTGGCGTCCGCCTGTGCCGCCAGTCGGACGCTGTTGGGCACCCACCCCTGGGGAAAGTCAGCCACATCACAGAGAAATTCGACCTGGACCTGGTTTGGCGAGTGGAACCGGTTGGCCGTGCCGTCGTTCTCCCACATCGCACCGAAAGCGTAGGCGCCGATGCCGTGGAAGTAGAAGTAGTCGCAGCCCTTGGCGGTGCAATTGCCCGTGGGCCCGCAGCGATGGCCGCCGCAGGAGCCGTTGTCCCAGTCATACTTGTCCATCCAGCCGTGCCAGCCCTCGTGCTCGAAATCGCCGGCGCGAGACCCGGGATTGGCGTTGGGCCTGAGGTTGGGGTCATAGAGCAAGCACGAGGTGTCGACTTCATTCGAACCGAAGAAGTGATAGCTCCAGCTTCCGAAGATGCTCGTGTCGTCCGTCGGAGCGTGGTAGAGGTCGTCGTGATAGGCGTTGTCCCAGCGCTCGGCCGTGCCGCGGTAGTCCGCGGTTCCGTGGAAGGAGAAGCTGTTGTTGTCCTGCAGGCCGTAGGTCAGCAAGTAGGCGGCGTTCCAGTGCTTGGGGTACTCCTTGTTGACGTTGCAGGCGTCATCCCAGCCGCGGCCTCCCCAATCCGATCCGCTCATGTCGTAGGCCTTGTACTGCCAGAGGAAGAACGCTTGCCAGCATCCGTGGGTGTTCCAGAGATCCCGATCGGCCTGGCTGGCCGTGGCCTGGTTGCAGACAGCCTGGGCAGGGGCCGCCCGGAGGGCCAGGGCCCCGAGCAGCGCGAGGACGAGCTTGCAAAGATGCGTCATGGCATCACTCCTTGTGAGCTTCGCGATCAACGGACCGGCGGCTTTTCGTCGCCAGGAGGCAGCGATCTCTTCTTCCGATAGGCGCGGTGGGGCGGCGGGGAGGCCGTTTCCGGATGCGCCTTCTGGAACGCGGCGAGCCGCTTGTTGAACGACTCCGCGTTCTCCTCCGGCACTCGCCGGATGCGGTCCAGGAAGATCGCCTCGTCCGCCCGGACGTACTTCTGGAGAGTGGCGCGGGCCTCGGCGGAGTCGGTGTGGTTCCAGAGATAGGCTTCGATTGCTTCGGCCCGGACGATGCGGGAGGGATGCTTGGCCACCGCCCACAGCACCTCTTCGTCGCCCCTCGCCGTGTGAAGGTAGGCCAATCCGTCGACCGCTTTCGCCTGAAGCATCCCAAGGGCCGTCTCCTCAACAATCTCGCCATGGGCCAGAGTGCCTTTCTCTGGCAGGGGCCGGTGCAGCAGTTTGCGCAGGCAGTCCTCCCCGACACGGCTGCGCATCTCTCCGAGGATCGAGAGCGCCAGGAGCGCACGACTGTGATCCGACACGGCGGCGCGGGATGCCTCGTCGCAGAAGGCGGTGGCGACGCTCGCGTTGTCGCGGGCCTCGCCGATCAGCCGGCGGACCTCCTCCCTCTGGCGCACGGTCGACGCGCCAGCCCAGTCGATGAAGGCCCTGGCGGCCTGTGCCGCGCTCGCCGCGGGAACGGCGAGCGAGGGTGGTTTGGATTCGAGCCGCGCTTTGTCGAGCTCGCTCGGCCGGGTGAGCGCAGGCTCGGTCGTTTGCGGAGGCGGCCCCTTCGGACGTCCCGGCGGCTCTCCGACATTCTGCGCAAGGCCGCTGACCGTGACCAGCCAGGCGATAAGGAAGGAACGGAGACGCATGGTCAGCCTCCCTCCGGGCCGATGCGGTCCGGATAGTTCAATCCGCGTGGATTCCGTTTCAAGCGTCGCGATCAGCGTGTGTGTCCACGAATCACACCGCCATGTCAACAGATCGCTCGACGGCCCAGAAAAGGCTAGAGAGAAGCGATCAGGGGCGGAACGCTAGGGATACGTGGATTTACGGAGGATGTGGTGAGCCGTGTAGGACTCGAACCTACAACCTAGAGATTAAGAGTCTCTTGCTCTACCAATTGAGCTAACGGCCCACTCCAGGAGCGCGGAGGATAACGAATTGACCGGGAGTGGGC
>Ga0207684_10001545_pt1 | contig 24619 bp, 30 predicted proteins | sample KBSK5501metaG_FD_184342 | JGI IMG/M metagenome (GOLD analysis project Ga0207684, IMG submission 184342) | Corn, switchgrass and miscanthus rhizosphere microbial communities from Kellogg Biological Station, Michigan, USA - KBS K5-50-1 metaG... | ecosystem: Host-associated > Plants > Roots >...
AGGACCTACCACCTCGAAAACTGGCTCAGTGCCTTGGGGCAGCTGCGCGCCAAGTAACCGCGAGCAGACGTGGCCACCCTGTTCGCGGCACGAACCTCAACGACTTTGCTGTGGAGAACTCGAAATGCCGCTCCCTAACGAGAATGAGGATTGAGGCCATGACTGACATCGAAGTACAGGAAAGCTACACCGACCACGACGGTGGAGAATTCTCCGCTGTAGACGTCAGAGTGGTGGCCACTTGGTCAGCCCCAACATTTGTGGAGAATCTGGCCATAGACCCGGCCGGGGCGATTTTCGTCAGCCTCTATTCCCATAATCGCGTTGACTGCTACGACCCGGCAACCGGTGCGGCCGCCCCGTTCGCCGATCTCCCGGCACCGCCTGTGGGTCTCGCCTTCGATGCGGATGGCTCGCTCTGGGCAACGGGTGGGACCTTTCGCAAGGGCCCTGGCTATATATGGAAAATCGGCCCCGATGGTTCGGTCCAGCACTGGACCGATCTGCCCGACGCGGTCTTCATGAACGGCTGTACTCTCCACCCGAATGGCCACACGCTGCTGGCGTGCGAAAGCCTGACGGGGCGAATCCTGGCTATCGACCTGCGCGAACCCGGTCGTTGGTCCGCCTGGCTGACGGACGAACGTCTCAAGCCGAACCACCCGCAGTTCCCTGGCGCCAACGGCATCAAAATTCGGGATGGCTGGGCCTGGATCAGCGTCTCCGGACGGAGGCTCATTCTGCGCACACCGTTGCAGCCTGACGGGCGCCCGGGACCGATTGAAACGGCAGCCACACATGTTCTCGCCGACGACTTCGCCTTCGGCGCTTCCGGTTCACTCTACATCGCGACCCATCCGGAACAGACGGTGTGCCGCCTCGACGCGGCGGGAAACCGCACGACAGTGGCGGGGCCTAACCAGGGCGCCGTCGGCACCACGGCGTGCGCGTTCGGGCGCGCGCCTGGCGATGAGAACGTGCTCTACGTCACGACTGACGGCGGTCTGGTCGCGCCCTACGAAGGCGCCGTTCAAGAGGCGAAGCTGCTCCGCCTTGAGGTTGGCGAGGTGGGCTGGCCTCTGATCGAACAGGCCTGAGCTCGACGGCCGGCGCGCGTCATGCATCCTCCGCATGGCGTCGGCTTCAGCGCTTCGCCTCGCGTGGGAGTGCATGCGAGAGCGGAGCAAGGCCGCGGCCCAGCGCCTTCCCGAGGAGTATTGGCGAACATTTCACGCCTGGGCCACAAAAGCCATCGAGGAGGCTCACTACAAGCCGACTGGGTTGACGGAGATTTGCACCAGCCTACTCGTTTCAACGAGCGATCCTCGAGACTGCAACCATCGACGCCTGACCGTATCTACTCTGGCGCCCGGCAGCTCGCCTCCCCCGCTCTTCCGGATCGCGCGCATCGAAAACCTCCGCATCTTCGTCAACGTGCCGCAGACGTTCGTCCGCTCCATCGCCCCCGGGCAAGAGGCCCGGATCCTCGTGCCCGAGTACCCGCAGCGGCCATTCGTCGGGGAGATCGCGAGCACCGCGGGCGCCCTGGATCCCACGTCGAGAACCCTCCTCACCGAGGTGCGTCTGCGCAACGAGGACCACGCGCTGATGCCCGGGATGTACGCCCAGGTCAAGTTCGCGGTCCGGCCAGCCGACGCGGTGTGGGTGATCCCCGCGACCGCCCTGATCGCGCGGGCGGCAGGATCGCAGGTGCTGACGGTGGGCGGCGACGGCACCGTGCACTATCTGGGCGTTCAGCTCGGTCGGGATCTCGGGCAGTCGGTCGAGGTCATCTCGGGGCTGACAGGGCAGGAAAGGCTCGTGGTCAGCGCGCCGGACGGACTGAAGGAGGGCGACCGTGTCGCGGCCGCGCAGAGCCGCTGACCATCGCGCTCGTCATGGACGGGCGCGCGACGCGGGACTAGGCGCATAGCCGACATAAACAGCGTTGTCGGCCGAGAGCGGAAGCTGACATCGGCCGATTCTTTCTCTCGCTACGACAGCAGCTTGGCGGTCAAGCGAATCTCGGTCCCTGCCAGCGCCTTTGACACGGGACAGTTCTGCTTGGCGTCGAGCGCATGTCGCTGGAGCGTCGTGTCGTCGAGGCCGGGAACATCCGCCGTCGTCTCAAGGTCGATCCGCGTGATGGCGAACGCGTCGCCGACCTTCTCCAGGGTCACCGTCGCGCCGGTGTGGATGCGCGTCGGCCTGATGCCTGCGCGCGACAGTTGCGCGGTCAGCGCCATCGTGAAGCACCCGGCGTGGGCCGCGCCGATCAGCTCTTCCGGGTTGGTCGCCGATTGGCCTTCTTCGAATCGGGACTTGAACGAATACGGGCCGTCAAAGGCACCGCTGCCGACCTTCAGCCGCCCGCCGCCTTCGGCCAGACTGCTCCATTCTGCTTCTGCTTTCCGTGTTGGCATAACGCCTCCTTCGCCATGTCAAGAGTGACCCCTCATCATCCGTCTTAGCGCCATAGCTCTTCCGCTCAGACCGGCGAGGGCAAATACGACCGCGCAGTCTTCATCCCGCTTCCCGCCTACGGAGCCTCCAGGGGGACCATGGCAACATCGAAGCGCCGATCTTGGCGGATCACCCCGGCCTTAAGCGCGTCCCCGAAGGGCCAGCCAACCAGCATTCGGTGCATGTCGTCCACCGTGTGTACGGGGCGATCGTTGAGCGTGACGATGAGGTCTCCTTCGCGCAGACCGACGATAGCGGCAGGACTGCGGGGTGCGACGGAGACGACCTCCACCACCTGCGAGGGCGACAGGGCATGGCGCCGCGCGACGTGACGATCGATGGGCCGCGTTTGCGCGACGATCCCAAGGTAGGCGCGGCGGACACGGCCGCGAGCGAGTAGCTCACTCACCACCCACTTCGCAGTATCAATCGGGATAGCAAAGCTGATGCCCTGGGCCATCCGAATGATGGCGGTATTAATGCCGATGACGCGCGGACGCGCGTCAACCAGAGGGCCGCCAGAGTTCCCGGGATTCAGCGCGACGTCAGTCTGAATGACGTTCTCGATGAGCTGTCCCGTAGCACTCCGCAGAGATCGACCTATAGCGCTGATCACCCCCGCCGACACGGTCGACTGAAACCCGAAGGGATTACCGATAGCGACGACGAGCTGTCCGGCCCGGAGAGAGGCGGACTCTCCGAACTGAGCGATGGGGAGTCCCGAACCGGCGGCCCGGATCACGGCGAGATCGGTCGCCGGGTCGCTGCCGACGAGCGTTGCACCGAGCGTCGACCCATCGGTCAGGGTGACTGCGAGATCTGTCGCTTCGTGCACGACATGGCTGTTGGTCAGGACATATCCGTCCGGAGTGAAGATCACCCCCGAACCAGCTCCGACCACGCCTGCAGCCGCGCCCGGCCGGCGGTTGCCGGCGGCGATGCTCACGACCGCGGGACCGACGTGCTCCACGACCGAGACGACCGCTCGCGAGTAGGAATCAAGTAGTTCTCGATCGTCGACGCCGCCGGATCGATCGGTCTCAGACGACCCGGCTTCCCCAGGCTTGCCGACCTCGGGACTCGCAGAGAGAGCGCCCATCATTGTTCTCACCTCTGTTCAGGATGATGCTCGGGCACGTTTCGAGGATTCGGCCGACGATAGGCGACTAGCGAACACAACGGAGGCCGCTGTCTGCCCCTTGCTTAGATGCGCGCCGCACGCTGCTCGATTCAGCCGATGCGCCCCGAACAGCCTCACCATACTGCGTGCGTGGCTCGCCCCTACTGCACGCCCGCAATCATCTCAGCTGTCGACCCCTGGACAGGTCGATCACGGCGGACTGCCTCAACTGGCCACTAGACGCCTTCTTCTCGGTGCGCGGCGTGGTTGCACCCGCCTCCGCCCCCGACTCTCGACGGCGACATACAGCAAGTGGGCCAACCGCCGTTGCGCGTCAGCCCATGCCTTCGTCCCCAACTCGCGGAGTACCTTATCTTGCGCCTGGGCCCAGAGCGGCCGCGCGATCTCCAAGGCTCTTCTCCCTTTGGCAGTGAGTGCCATCGCCTTGATACGCCCGTCGGGGTGCGGAACGCGCTCGGTCACACCCTCTCGCTCTAGCAGGTCCAGGCTGCGCGTCAAGGTCGTCTGGTCGATGGCGAGCGTGTCGGCGAGTTGCCTCAGGTTGGCCTCGCCCATGCGCGCGATGGTCGTGAGAATGCTGAACTGCGTCACCCGCAGACCGCTCGGCCGCAAGACGTCGTCGTAGAGCTGGGTCACCGCCCGGGTGACCATGCGGAGCGTACTGCAGACACAGGGAGACAGCCGTCCAGGGTCCCGGCCCATCGTCGGGGTGGTGCCGCGTCGTTCCATGGCGTCACGCTATCAGCCATCGCCTTGACAGGCAAGGGCTTTCGCATGTAGATACGTGCACATCAATGCATATACATGTGCCTTGCGAATCCCGATGGCTCCGAGCGGCATCTCATGGGACAGGAGGAGCCCCACGATGAATCGCAGGCGGGATCACGGAGCGCCAGAGATGGCCTACCTGACTGCGCGGAACTTCGACGACGCGCTGGTCGCGACCCAGGGTCTCATGATGGTGGAGTTCTCGGACATCGACGCGGGGGAGTAAAGCGGGCGGCAGCCATTCAGCCGGCGTCTACTCAGTAACGTCCAAGACAAGGAGACTTTCAAATGCCACTCGCGAAGATTCATGTCCTCGAAGGTCGCTACGACGAGCGTCGCCTCAGCAACGTGTCCAAGGCGGTCCAGGATGCGCTGATCAGCATCCTAAAGATTCCCTCGGACGACTTTTTCCAGATCATCCATGTGCTTCCGCGCAACCGCTTCTTGCACACGCCGTCGTTTCTCGGGATGAAATACTCCGACGACTTCATCGTGCTTGAACTCGCGTTCATCTCTGGCCGGCCGAAAGAAACCCGCCTCGCCTTGCTCAAGGAGCTGAACGCGCGGATCGTCGCTGGTGCCGGAATATCGCCACATGACCTCATGATCCAGCTCTCCGAGGGCCCAGGCGAGAACTTTTCCTTCGGTCAGGGATTGGCGCAACGCGCGTTCATCTCACAGACAGCCTGAACGAGGACCGCCATGCCTTACCTGCACCTCGCTTTACCCAGCACCTATCCCGTCGAGGTAAAACGCGAATTGGCGACACGGCTTTGCAAGCTGTACGCGGAAGTCATGGAGACGCAGTCGTGGCGACCGAATATCGGGATCGCTGAGCTCGGCAAGGACAATCTTTATCACCTCGGTTTCGACGGCCTCGAGCCCATAACCATGGTTATGGTCGAGTTTCGTCGTGGTCGCCCGGCGGAAAAACGGCTGGCTTTAGGTAGCGCAATCGTCGACATCTGCGTCGAGCTGCTCGGTGTACCTCGCCGGCTGGTAATGGTCGAGTTCACACCGCATCCGGGTGAAGAGATCCTCCGCGACGGAAACTGGGCCGCAGACTGGACACCCGCCGAGGCCATTGCGAGCTGAGGCGCACAAAGGAGAAGAGCATGAGTAATTCCCCCTCGAAGGCCACTGCCCTCATCACCGGCGCCTCTAGGGGGATCGGCGCCGTCTATGCGGACCGCCTCGCAAAGCGTGGCTACGACCTCATCCTGGTGGCCCGCAGCGAGGCGCCGCTCAAGGCGCTCTCCGCCCGCCTGACGAGCCAGACCGGACGCTCGGTTACGCCGCTGGCGGCGGACCTCAATGACAAGGCGGATCTCGCGAAGGTGGAAACCACGCTGCGGGATGATCAGACCATCACCATGCTCGTCAACAATGCTGGCATCGCCTCCGTCGCGCCGCTGCTGAATGCCGACGTTGAGAAGATGGACGACATGATCGCTCTCAACATTACCGCGCTCACGCGCCTGACCTATGCCGCCGCCCCTGCCTTCGTCCAGCGTGGCGCAGGCACGATCATCAACATCGCATCGGTGGTGGGCATCGCGCCCGAAACGCTCAACGGTGTGTACGGCGCGACCAAAGCCTATGTCATTGCGCTCAGCCATTCGCTGCAGCACGAGCTCGCCGATAGAGGCATCCGCATCCAGGCCGTGCTGCCGGGCGCGACCGCGACCGACCTCTGGGAGATCGCCGGCCTCCCATACCAGAACCTGCCCGCATCGATCGTCATGTCGCCGGAAGACATGGTCGATGCGGCGCTGGTCGGGCTCGACCAGGGCGAACTAGTTACGCTTCCCGGCCTCCATGATGGAGACGAATGGACCCGTTTCGAGGCCGCGCGCCGCGCCATCTCGAAGCGGTTCGGCAATTCGGTGCCCGCGCCCAGATACGGGATTGGTGTCCCCGCGTCGGCTTAATCATTCCGCGGAGAAAGTTGCAGTGACACATGACTGAGAGAAGGCGAGAGTGTTATGAGTAATCACAGGGTTGCCATTGTTGCTGGCGCTCGCACGCCCTTTGTCAAAACCGGGAAGGCGTTTGCCTCACTCGGGCCTTCTGCGCTCGCGAGACATGCCGTGCGCGGGCTCCTCGATCGCCACAACGTCGACCCGGACCGGATCGATGCTATTGCCTTCGGTGCAGTCGTGCCCGAGCGCGGCAAACCCAACCTTGCCCGGGAAATCGTCTTCGAAGCGGGCTTGTCGCCCCGTACAGAGGCACAGACGGTTTCCTCCTACTGCATCACCGGCTTACGTACGACGACCATCATCGCCGATGCCATATCAGAGGGGCGGATAAGCGCCGGCATCGCAGGCGGCGTGGAGTGGCTCAGCGGATCCGACCCGAGCACATTCAACGAGCCGAGCACAGGCCTCTCCATGGGTCAGCACACGGAGATCACGCGCAAGGAGTGGGGCATTTCGAGAGCGCGCCAGGATGAGATTGCCCTCGCCAGCCACCGTAACGCGGTGGCGGCGCGCGAGCGCGTCGCTCAAGAGATCTTGCCGTTCGATGGCATAGCCGGCGACACGGGCCCGCGGCCCGATACATCGCTGGAACGACTTGCCACGCTGAAGCCCGCGTTCGATGCCGACGGAACCATCACTGCCGGCAATTCGTCACCCGTCACCGACGGGGCATCCGCTGTATTGCTAATGAGCGAGAAACGCGCGCGACAGGAGGGCCGGGCGCCCTTGGCCTTCATTGAGGCCATGGAATACGCCGCGCTCCATCCGAGCGAGGGACTGCTAATGGCCCCAGCCATTGCCGTACCGCGATTGCTCGACCGCGTAGGTCTGCGACTGAAGGACATTGATCTGATCGAGATCCACGAAGCGTTCGCCGCCCAAGTGCTGGCAAACGCCGCGGCATGGGAGAAAGGCTGGAAGGGTCCCGCCACCGATCCGGTGAACTGGGATCGGGTCAACGTGAATGGAAGTTCGATCTCCGTCGGGCATCCGTGGTCCGCAACGGGCGGACGGATTCTCACCACCCTGGCCTATGAGATGGCGCGTCGCAACGCACGGTATGGACTCATCAGCATGTGTGCGGCAGGGGCCATGGCAGGGGCTTTTCTTCTGACTCGGGAGTGACGAGATGCGCGGAGCCAGCCGCTTCTCAACGATTCAAGTCCGTCTCGCCAAGGATTCCTGATGGGAATTGAAGGCAAAGCGGCGCTCGTTACAGGGGCCGATCGCGGAATTGGCGCGGCTATCTGAGTGTTGCCATTTTCAATGATCACAGCCACAGCTCCGTCAAGGTGGGTGACGCAAGACCCCGCAACGAGGTCGACGCCGTCCGCTGGGTTCCGGTGGACGCGGCGGCTGGTCTGCTGAGCTATGAGCGCGACCGGGCGCTTCTCGAGGCGTTTGCCTCGAGGGGGGCGTAGCAACATCCCAGCTCACCACCTGCCTGCTTCCGGACCCGGAGCACGTGATCCGAGAGGCCCCCCGTAGGCCAGGCGAGCGTCACACCTGCTCGGCCTCAGCTTCCTGAACTCGGTCGCGTCAAAGACGACGTGACTTCCCGGCGATCGGACCTTCGAACTTGAGATCCGCCGCCAGAATCCCCCGCAGCCGCTTGCGAGTTTCATCCGGGAACAGTTCGTGAGTGAGCGTGAGCTCGGTCCCGTTCCCTCGCCTCCGAGCCGTCTTGTCTCACCCTGCCGGTGGGCCAGTTTCTCGGCCGGCGCGCTGGGCTCACGGCTTCGCCTCGCCCCGGCGGATGCGCAGTGCCGACAGCAGACGCCCTCCGAACCCATGTGCCCGATCGAGGACACGTCGAGCCAGCGAGCGCGCCCGAGGAACCTCCACGGCAGCAACCGTCGCGGCAGGCACCCCAAGCGCGAAGGCGAACTGTAGCATCTCCTCGTTCACGCGGTCCGGGCTTTCGAGCGGCAGCATGTGGCCGGCCCCCTCGATGATCCGCAGCCGCGATCGCGCGATCAGCCCACTGAGGCGCTCCGACAGCGCGGGCGGTGTCAGCTTGTCGCGGCTCCCGCACAAGATGAGGGTGGGCACAACGAGACGCGCTGCCCGGTCGGTCAGATCCATAGCCTTGGCGGCCCGCACATCCTTCAGGATCGTCTCCGGACGGCAGGCGCGCAGCTCCTGCAAGCTCAGGCTCACTGCGCGGGCGGGCGCTCCGGGCGCGAACAAGAGCTTCTTCGCCAGTGAGAAGAACACGATCTTCCGCAGCGGTCCCGGAAGCGCGGCCAGGATTCGTTCCCCCACGCTGTCCGTGTGCGGAATCTTCGCGCAGCTGGCGAGAAGGACAAGGCCTCTCACGGCGTCGGGCCGCCGGTCGGCGAGGGCGATGGCGACGGCTCCGCCGAGCGAGTGGCCTGCGGCGATCACCGGGCCATTCCCCAGCGCGTCGAGAGCGCCCTCGACGGCCCGCGCGTACTCCTCGACGCTGGCCGCCTCGCTCGGGTCGGACTCGCCGTGCCCCGGCAGATCGATGGCCAGGACCGGCAGCGCGTCCCCAAGCCTACGGAGCTGGTTGATCCAGCAGCGGGCGCTCACCCCCGAGCCGTGGATCAGAAGCATCGTCGGCCCGCCCGCCGGCCGACCCGCGCTCAGATACGAGAGCCGGCGTCCGTCGAGCTCGACGATACCGCGGCTGATCTTTGCTCCGGCAGATTCCCCGTCAGGCGCGTCGAGACTCTCTGACCCGTCACCCACCATCAGGCCGCATTGTCCGAGTCTCGATGCGCCGCACCGTGGCGGCTGAGCGCCGTGATGATCAGGTCCGCCGTGCCCAGATTCGTCGCCAGGGGCACGTTGTGCACGTTGCACACCCGAAGCAGCGCCCGGATATCCGGATCATGGGGCTGCGCCCACAGCGGATCCACGAAGAAGAAGACGACGTCGACCGCGCCCGTCGCCACCCGCGCCGCGATCTGCGCGTCACCTCCTTCGGGCCCGCTCAGCAGCTCTTCGACCCCGAGACCCACCTTGTCGCGAACGAGGCGAGCCGTGTGTCGCGTCGCGATCAGGTCGAACTGGGCCAGCGTCTCCCGGTTGAAGGTCGCCCAGGCGACGAAGTCGACCTTCTTGTTGTCATGCGCGATCAAGGCGAGCCGGCGTGCCACGAGTCAGTCTCCCTCCGCGTACGCGGCCTGCCGAGACCCTGCCGCCTGCTCGCCGAGACATGCCCCCCCTTGGGCCATCCGGCTCGCCGGTTCATCATTCAATCCTACGAGACAAATGGACACCTTCCTCTCCCGGACGAGCATGCACAGGAAGGCAATCGCCTCGCCCTCGGAGATTCCGACCCGGCGCCCCAGCTCTCCTGGGCTCATCGCGCCACCGCTTCCAAGGCACTCGACTATTGCGTCCTCGGTCTCAGACCACCAATCGACCATCGCGGTACGCCTCCCTTTTGACCCTTCAACGCGCCTCTGACGGACACACCTCCATCGTGCGCCCGGCCTCGTTACGCTGCGGTGAAATAACCGTGACCGGCTGTCATAGGCGGCGCCTCGTTCGGATCGATGCCTACAGGGACTCACGCAACCGGTGTGCCAAGCGAAGACAGGCGTAGACTCCCCGACTTGCACCGGAATGACTTCTCCTGCTGCCTAAACTTAGGGCTCCCGCAGCGCAGGCTGCCCTGTTGGTGAGCAAGCGTGAAGCAGGAGGTAGCAGCCACATGCGCGAGATGGTGAGGGCTGCTGTCGCCATCATCCAGGCGAGGTACACCACCGCGGACTGACCCTTGTAAGCGTCGGCGCGTAGCGGGCCCCGCCACCCCCGAATTCGATCCCAGCCGAAAGGCAGGTAAGCGGCGTTACATCTCGGGACTTGTGGTTGGATGAACGTCCGACATTTGGATTACTGCCCCAAAAGGTCAAAAGATCTTAGCGCCGACTTAAGGGCGCCGAAATCGTGGCGTTTTAATTGGGGCTCCGCCTCGCCGGTTGTTCGCAACCGAGCGGTTACGAACAGCTTGAAGGCACGATTCCTAGGCGCAGGCAAGACACAGAGACAGCGCGCGAGCTGAAGCCCTACTTCATGTACGATCGGGCGAAGCGCGAGTTCGGGATCGAGGGGCATGCAGGCGCACCGGAGGACCTGGCCCGCGCAACGGTGGAAATGTAGTTCAAGGAACACACCGAGCAGCAGCCCGGCGAAGAGCCACCGCCGATGCCTGAGCGCGCCCGGGCGGCGTTGGTCGACTTCTACCGGAAGGGGTGGCCGTGAGGCCCCGGCCCTACGGCGTCAGGCTCTGGGGAGTGTCTCAGTTTGAGGGCAGCGTGAGCTGATAGGGACGCTGGCACTGCGTGCAGCCAACCAGTGTCGAGTAGCTAATGAAGTTCGTGTAGAGGCTAAGACCGTGTCCCTTCGGACATGCCAACTCCCAATTGGTCCCTTCTTCTAGCACGGTATCGCCCAGCCGCAATCTCCAGCCTGGACGCCTGCTCTTGATCGACCACTGGTCGGCCATTTCCCCCCGGCCGCTCTAGTTTGACGAGATCAGCGCGCGGGCGACAATGGCGCCGGCGGTCTGGGCGCCTGCTCCCAGACGATCCCCGCGCGACCGTCGTCCTCGGCCATCTGCGTGAACGTCCACAGCAGCAAACTGCACTCGTCGTCGTAGGGCGGCGGCGTCCCCCAGTGCGCGGGGGGCCAGGGCCGCTGGGGCGTCACGGGCGGGCGGAGGCTCTCCACGAATCCATTTTAACGGGATTTACCCACGCCTTCATTCCAGGCAGCGCCTCGAGAGGCCGCCCCTTCGGGCTCTACTTCCCCTGCGCCCCCTCGAACTCACACATGCCGAGGCTTTCGATCCAGCGGGCGTCCAACTTCGCGAGGGCATGGGCGGGAATCATTCGATTTATCTATCGGGTTAGTGCCCGACCCCCCTTGGGCCGTTGGGCGACGATCATCACTTCTCCCTCGCGAACCGTCACGCTGCCGTGTCCGATGCCAACCTTGCAGGCTTCCTCGAGCTCGCGGACGAGAGCGTCGGTCGTGAGTGCCGGCTCCGTCACGACCACTCCCCTCGCGGCGGACTTGGCCGCGGCCTCGGCCCGCTGGAGGTCACGCCGGACCACGAGGACTGCGCGACGGTGCGCCTCCAAAGCTGAATCCCAGATTACCGGCTCGGTCGTCTCCCCCGGTGTGATCGTGATGACCACTCCCGCGTACTCAAGCACAAGCTTCGGGGTCTTCAGGCTCGACCGTCTCCGCGCCTTTGCCTCGGCGGCCTTCTGCATCAGTCGAGCGTTCTTCTCTCGGCTCTCGTCGATCTTGAGCACCGCCGCCTTCATCTTCGACTTGGCCATCACCTAGTCTCCTCGTGAATCGCCGGGGAAGTGGCGCCGCCCAAGAACGCCATCAACGTCGCGCATGTCTCGGCGGCAGGCATCAGCCTGAAGTGCCTCGCGATGGAGACGGGCCTTCGCCACGTCCTTGTCTGAGGTCTTGAGCCTGACTAAAATCTCGCGCTTGCCGAGGATCCGTCGGAGGGACTTAGGGATGCCTCGCCGGTAGTAATACCCTCCGCCTCACCTGATCATTCCACAAACAGCCTAGCATCGTAGCTCCCCTTTGTGGCTGCCATTTGTAGCAGCCTGAAGATGGGAAAGCTAGAAGTTCTGAGGATTTACGCGGTTACCGCGCCGCTAGTGACCCCAACGGGTTACGATCGCTTTTGGCACGTGCAAGTACGCGGAATTCTGAAGGCGGCCTGAAGGTCCTTGGCCGCCCGGCCGAAGTGGTTACCGCCAACAGGTTGGTATGTGCGGTTGCAAGGGCCCGCAACGCTGAATGCTACACGGTGCCCATGACCTACTGGATTGACCTTAAGTCTTAGCTACTTGCGGCGTCGAAGTCGGGCCAGTCGCGTAACGAGCGGACCTGCTGATTAAGAGTCACTTCGCGCAGGACAGCAACGGACAGCATCGCGCAGAATCGAGAGTAATTCCGCGGCAAGAGCGCACAAGCGCGGTCTCGTTTCTGCGCGTTGCTCGATCTGGCTCTTGCCCCAGTTTTTGACCCGCTCACCTCACGTTCCGAACGATTCCATCGAGGCGTGGGCTTCCTCGATGAGCGTTCGCGGTCGCACGACGCGCACTCCCTCGCCCGATCGGAAGTGTCTTGTGTTATGCGCCACGAGCGAGGCGCGCTCCTGCACCGATCGCTGCGGCGCGGATCGGGACGTCCTCCGCATTGACAAGCTCGCGTCCTCGTTCGCGGTCGTGCGCCATGTGGCGATGGACCTGCACCGAAACAGCGCCGAGGAACTCTCGTGACGATTGGTGGCCCGTCAAGGACTTGCGCCTTAGGGGTGGCGTCGGCGTCCCTGTTCCCGCGTCGTGCGGCCACAGAGCACGAATCGCAGATCCGGGCAGGGTTAGCGTATCGCGGCCTCGAACCGGTAGTCATGCAGAGAATCTAGACATCCGCCTGGTCTCAGCGGATTGCCAGCTCCTTCAGCAGGCCCTGCGCTTCGCTCAGATCGGCAGTCTCGAAGCCTTCGGTGAACCCGCCGTAGAGATCGGCAAGCCGGCGCCGCGCGTCATCGCGCTCGCCGTTCGCCGCAAGCGCGCGGGCAAGACTCACGGTGGCGCGAAGTTCCCAGGACCGCGCTTGCTCGCGGCGGGCGATCTCAATCGCTCGATCAAAGCATCCGAGCGCCCGGCCAACATCACGCGACCCATCGGCCAGGCGGACTTCGCCCTCAAGGCGAAGCAGTTCCGGCTCCCACACGAGCTCGCCGGTCGCCCGCGCCACTCGCAAAGCCTCCCGGACGGTCTCGAGTGCAACGTCGTACCGGCCGATACTGCGCTCGGCCCGAGCGTGCAACGATAAGAAGTACGGCATGAACAGCGCCGCGCCGGTCGACCTATAGGCGTCAACCCCCCGTTTGATGTCAGCGATCGCAGCGTCTCCTTCCCCGAGCTCTGCGCGGACATAGGCGTCGAAGATCGTTCCGGCCGCGAGCCACTGTTGCGCGCCTTGCTCGCTCGCGACGTGCATCAGGGCACGTGCGTGTTCGTGCATCGCCCGCGCTTCGCGTCGAACGTCTCGGAAGATGCAGGCCCAGACGAGCGCCGCCACGAGGCTCGGGGGGTGAGCGAGATCGGCGGCGAGACTCAACGACTCCGCGCTGTACGCCAGACCTCGCTCCGGATAGCCGAGAAGCCAGAACGCCCAGCTGGCGCACTTCAAAGCGCACATGCCCGGGTCGTGTCCGCCATACACGAAGGCGTGCGCACGATGCTTGGTCTTGTCGTACAGGGCCAGGCCCTGCTCGAGATGTGGACGCGCCGCACTCACGCGGCCCGTCCATATCAGCACGGGCCAGAGCGCGTGGTGTCCCTCCAGGAGCAGCGCCGGGTCGCCGGATCGTTCGCCTAACGCGAGGAGCTCTCCACCCAGCTCGAGCGCGGTCGTCGAATCCGCCCGATACGACGCCATCAGCCACAGTCCCCACAGTGCTTGAAACTGCTGACTCAGATCCCCCACGAGGAGCGAAAGCGCCCGGGCGCGCTGATAGTTCTCTTCGACCTCGGACGCCGCGTGGCCGCGCGTCACCTGGAGCGTGGGACCGAGGGCGAGTCGGACACCGAGTTCCTCGCGGTCGCGATCCGTGCTGGCGGGCACCGTCGCGATGAGATCGAGCGCCGTCGTGAAGTTGGCGACGGCTTCGACGTGGGCGGAGTTCGAAAAGGCCTTCGAGCCGGCCTGACGCAGATACGCGATCGCCTGGTCCCGAAGCTTCCCGCGCACGGCATGATGCGCCAGACGCTCGATGTAGTCGGACAGCCGGCTCGCGTAGAGGTCGGAGATCGCCGCGGTGATCCGCGCGTGCAGCGCTCGCTGCCGCTCGGGGAGAATGTTTTGGTACGCAACCTCACGGATCCGGTCGTGGGTGAAGCCGAGTTTCTCGCCGACGCTCTCGAGAATGCGGCGGCGCACCAGTTCTTCCACCGTCTCGGCCGTCTCCTTTTCGTCGAGCCCGGCGGCGCGCTGGAGGAGCGGGAATTCGAACTCGTGGCCGATGACGGCGGCCACGGCGGCGATCTCGCGGGCGCGATCGCTCAACGATTCGAGGTGGCGGCCAATCGCCTCGCGAACACGCCGTGGCAGCGCGATCGAGGCCAGTGGCGTGACCCCGGCCGGCTCGGGCAACGCGCGGAGCGTCTCGACCACGACCAGAGGGTTCCCTTCGCTGGCGGTCCAGATCCGATCGAAGAGATCGGTCACGACGTCCGTCTTCACGGCCTCCGGCACGAGCGCTCGGACCAGCTTCAGCGTATCCGTTCTCGAAAGCGGCATGAGCGGCAGCCGAATGAGACGCTGGCCGAGGTCGTCGAATGTCCGTCGAAGCGCGGCCGCGTCCGCGAGATTCTCCGCACGCACCGTGCATACAACGAGAATCGTGGCGCCATGCAGCCGGCGGCCCACATAGGACAGCAATCGCAGACTCATCTCGTCCGCCCAGTGAACGTCCTCGAGGATGAGCATCAACGGCCGATGCACCGACACGCTCAGGATGACCTGGACGACGGTCTCGAACAGTTGACGATCGTCCACCGGACCGACGTCGAGTTCGTGCTCCGACCTGCTCAGTTCCGGAAGAAGCCGGCGAAGAGCGGCGCGGTAGAGCGGGGCGAGCCTGTTGATGGCATCATCCCTGGGACTCAAGTTCGCCGCGCGGAGTGCGTCGACCCACGGGCCGAACGGCAAGATCTGCTCGGCCTCGTGACAGCGGCCGACGAGCACACGACCGTGACGCGCCGACGCTTCCGCGGCAACCTCGGCAACGAGTCGGGTCTTGCCAACGCCTGCTTCACCGATCACTGCCACGATCCGCACGCCGTCGGTCCACTCGTGATCCAATGTCTCCCGCACACGCAGCATCTCTGCCCCACGTCCGACGAACGGAACGTCACGCGGAAGCGCGTCGTCATGGACGCGTGGCGATGCAGAAACGATGTTCTCTGGTTCGGGAGTCTCGACGTCCGTCGTCAGCGGTGCGTTCCGTTGACGGAGGATCTCCTGATAGAGCTGCTTCGTCATCCGCTCCGGTTCGACGCGCAACTCGCGGGCGAGCGCGCTGACACAGAGCTGGTACTGGCGCAGCGCGGCTGCCCGTCGGCCACGCTCGACGTAGAGTCGCATGAGCACACGGTGCACCGGTTCTTGCAGCGGATCGAGGGAGAGAAGTCGAAGCGCGGTCGTCACCGCCTCGTCCAGCGCGCCGGCATTTCGCTGATGTCGCAGCAGCTTCGCGAACGCGTCGAGCGCCAACTGGCGCAGACGCTCACGCTCCGCAAGGAGCCATTCCTCGAACGCCGCCTCCCGAAGCGCCAGGTTTTCGAGCAGATCGCCGCGGTAGAGAGTCACCGCGCGAGCGAGCGCATCCGGAGTGGCCTCCGCCACACGACGCTCGAACTCGAAGACGTCGACGTCGACCGACGCGGGGTCCAGCGCGACGCTGTCGCCATCGAGCACGAGCACGGTCGGCCCAGTACTGAGTTTCCGAAGCGCTGAAAGCGCCTGGCGAAGGCCGCCACGCGCCTCACGGTCGGCCATGTCGCCCCAAAACAAAGCGGCGAGCTTGTCACGCCCATGGGCGCGACCGGGCGGAAGCGCGAGGTAGGCGAGGAGCGCTTGCGACTTCCGTGTCGGCAACGCGAGCCGAGTTTCGGGCTCGACCCGGGCTTGAAAATTGCCGAGGAGCGTCAGATGGAGGCGCGCCATGGACCCTCCGGATGTTTGGAAGGACCATAGCACGGCTGTTCCAGAGTGTCCTCCGAATTTTCACGCGATTTTTCACGCTGCTCTGCACGGATCGAGCACGGGGCCATCGTATGAAGAGCGTGCGAAAGAAATTCTCCGAACGATATCGACGAGGAGGACCTATGACAGCGTTTCGTTCGTTCGGTGTTGGCTTCGTCTTCGCATTCGGGCTCTCGATCGCGGGGTTCGGCTCGGCGGACGAGCCCACCCGGAACAAGCAGGCTCTTCCGATCATCGACGTCCATTTCCATCCTGCGCCGACGTGGGACATCTACGCTCTAGGGAAGCTCTTCGATGAGCTTGGGGTGGCGGCGGCGGGCAATGGCGCGCGAGATTCCGACGCGCTCGCCCTGAAGTTCTCGCAGCAGAATTCGAGCCGCTTCATTCCGTTCGGCGGAAATGAACCAATTCGTCAATTCACCAATCGCGAAGGCGAGCGTGCTTGGACGCTCCAGAGTGCCGCGGTCGCCGATTATCTAGCTCAACTCGAGGCAGCGGTGCGCGAAAAGCGATACAAGGGCATCGGCGAGCTCGTGGCGAATAGCACCTACAGCCGTTCGGACAAGGCAGCGAAGTATCCGGCCGATTCTCCATTGATGCGGCGGCTGTGGGCGCTCTCCGCAAAGTACGACGTCCCTCTCAGCGTGCATCTCGACGCGACGCCCGATTCCCTGGAGCAGATGGAACGATTGCTCGCCTCCGACCGCGCCGGAACGTGGATCTGGGCGCACACGGGCTGGCTCCCCGTCGCAAATCCGTCGCTGCTGCGGCGGCTGCTGCAAGCCCATCCGAATCTCTTCTGCGAGCTGTCCGGGCGCGAGAGCATCCGGCGTATCTATCGTGGCGACCCGATCGACGACGACCGGGTCCTGAAGCCCGCGTGGAAGGCGTTGCTCGAAGACTTCCCCGACCGGTTCGTCATCGGTACGGACGTGGATCCGGCGACCATGGCGGCGTACGCCGAGGAGATCGGATACTGGCGAGGCATCCTCGCGCAACTGTCGCCGGCAACCGCTGCGAAGCTCGCCCATGGCAATGCTGAGCGGCTCTTGAAGCTGCCGTCAGCGTCGAGCAGATAGGGCTGCACGCCTTCAGCGGCTCACCGACGCGGGACGCGCTGCTGGATTTGATCAGCCGGGGCAAGAACGGGGCAGCAAATCTTCCTCGTTCTTTGACCTGGCTCAATGTCAGACCGCATTTTTATTGGCCCGCGAGCATGGCACTGCTGACGGAAAATCAGCGGGCGCTTCCGATGCTCTGGAAGCGCCCGTTGTCATTGGTGGGCCGTCAAGGACTCGAACCTTGGACCCGCTGATTAAGAGCCCCGATCACGGGATCACACCGCATCACTCGGATGCGCCAAGTGTGCAGCAACTCGAACTTTGGCCAGCCGCCGACTAACACCGAGTGCACCCGTTTTCAACCCAGTTGGGCACCAATTGGGCACCGATTTCGTGGTGGGGCTGCTCACTCCTCGAGTCGTCGGTTCAAATCTCGGGCCCGCAATCACCGATATCAAACGCCCTCAAGTTTGAGGTCGATCTGATCTGAGGCAGCTGTCGGCAAACAGGTCGCTGGAGTTTCACCGTGAGGGCCATCGCGCGGTCCCGATTCGACGTGACACGCTCTGATTTCAATGGGTCTTCTTCGACACGCGAGCTATCAAGTCATCAATTCTCGAGAGGAATAGCTTCAGGATCGGAGACGTATTCGTCTTGCTGTAGCCGACAACCAGATCAATCGTGGGTACATCCCCCCGCAAGGGGCGGCTGATCACGGATCTGGGAAGCAGATTCCGTGCGTAGGCAGGTAGCAGCGCTACGCCGCGCGTTGATGCGACCAAGGAGACCGCCATTGCCAGATGGTCCACTTCGTGATCCGGTTTGATGTCAATGCCGGACCGCCTCAGGTAATCGTCGATGACCACCCGCAATACTGGAGCCGTATTCGACACGCTGATGAATGTCTCGCCCGCGATGTCTTGTGGATTGATCGCCTCATGCGAAGCGAGGCGGTGATCGCTTGGTAACACGACCACGAGCGGTTCTTTGGTTAGGAGCTTGAACACCAGATTGGTTGTCTGCGTTTCTGGTCGGAGGAAAGCTACGTCGAGCTTGCCCCTCACAAGAGCACCCGCGAGGTCCGGGGAATACTGGCTGGAGATGGTGATCTCTATATTAGGGAGTTCGTCTCGAAGGAGGCGGATCGCTTCAGGGAGCCAATCTATCTCGTGTCCGGTCAGGAAGCCCAGAGCGAACGACGGCTTGGCGGGCTGAGCGGCGCGCCGTGCCGCTTCGCCGGCAGCCTCGACCTGAGCCAGGGCCAGTCGTGCATGGTCGAGAAAGACCCGACCCGCGGCGGTCAACTCGATGCCTCGAGCACTGCGAATCATCAGTTGAGCGCCGACCTCGTACTCAAGGTCCCGGATCTGACGACTGAGTGAAGGCTGCGCCGTGTGCAGTCTCCGCTCAGCAGCCGTGGTGAGACTACCCTCCTCGGCGACAGCAACGAAATACCGGAGATGCCGCAGCTCCATAGCGTGTCCCATGCCTCCAAGGTATGCCACCAGCCTACAAAGTATCTGAGGGCCGCGCTACCGGAACCTCGCCTCCAGCATCTGAAGGCATGTAAACGGGCTTCCTCCGGCGGCCCTCAGGGCCAGCCACATCGAAAGGAGCGACGATATGGGCACCCCGGTTGTCTTGATCACCGGCGCGCTAACTGGAATCGGGCGCGCAGCGGCGCGTGCCTTCGCAGGGGAAGGCAACCGAATCGTTGTAGCTGGTCGTCACGAGACGGCCGGCCAGGAACTCGCGGCTGAGCTTCGCGCGCTCGGCACTGAAGTCGAATTCATGCGCGCGGATGTGCGCCACGAGGACGAGGTGCGGACCTTGATCGATCGGACCGTGGCGCGCTTCGGTCGCCTGGACGCCGCGGTCAACAACGCCGGCACCGAAGGCCAGCCCGGTCCGGTGACGCAGCAGACCGCCGACACCTATGCCGCCACCTTCGACACCAATGTGCTCGGCACCCTGCTCAGCATGAAGCATGAACTGCGCGTGATGCAGGCTCAAGGGAGCGGCAGCATCGTCAACATCTCCTCGACCTATGGCCACGAAGGAGCGCCCGGCGCATCGGTTTACGCTGCCAGCAAGCACGCCGTCGAAGGCATGACGAAGTCCGCGGCGCTGGAAGCCGCGCGCTTCGGCGTGCGCGTGAACGCCGTGGCCCCCGGTCCGACAGAGACCGGAATGCTCAACCGCTTCACCGGGACCGCGGAGAGGAAGGCCGCGCTGGCCACGGGAGTGCCGCTGGGGCGCGTGGGCGAGCCGGACGAGATTGCTCGCGCCATCGTGTTCCTTGCGTCCACCAAGGCTTCATTCGTGACTGGTCAAGTCCTCACCGCTGACGGCGGCAAGACCGCGGGCTGACCATGCCGGCCTCGGCTTCATCCGCGGCGGACATCCCAAAAATGCCCGTCAGCATCACTTATCAGGCCGCCGAGCCCAGGAGGATTGGTGGTGAATCGTTCACAGAAAAGCAAAGGAGATCCCATGTCTAAGTTAAAGGAGAAAGTGGCACTCATTACGGGCGGTTCGCGGGGCATTGGCGCAGCGATCGCGAAACGTCTGGCCAAGGATGGAGCGAGCGTGGCCATCACGTACGCGAAGGATGCCAGCGCGGCTTCCGCCGTGGTCAAAGCGATTGAACTCGATGGCGGACAGGCTGTTGCGATCCAAGCGGACGCTGTCGACGTCGAAGCTGTCAACGGTGCGGTCGAAAAGACCGTCGCGACCTTCGGCCGACTTGATGTGCTTGTGAACAATGCCGGCACAGCTATTCCGAAAACGTTCGAGGAGACCACGCTCGAGGAGATGGATCGCGTGATCGACATCAACGTCCGCGGCACACTGGCCGCGACGCAGGCGGCGCTGAAGCACATGAAGAGCGGCGGTCGCATCATCATGATCGGCTCGGCCGTGGGCGAGCGTGTCCTAGTGCCCGGGCTGGTAACCTACTCGGCCACGAAGGGAGCCGTAAAGATGTTTACTCAGGGGTTGTCCAGAGAGATCGGGAGCCGGGGTATCACGGTCAACAACGTCCAGCCAGGCCCGATCGACACGGATTTGAATCCTGCGGCGGGCGATTGGGCGGTGCCTCAGAAGGCCGCCACAGCGCTTGACCGCTATGGGCAGGTTGATGAGGTCGCCGCGTTGGTGGCGTTCGTCGCCGGTCCGGACTCCTCGTACATTACCGGGGCGAATCTTACCGTTGATGGCGGAATGAATGCCTGAGCCAACGCACACACTCAGTCCACGGACCTGAAGAGAGAGGCATCCGTGCGGACGTGGTGGAGAGCCGACAACTGCTGGACCTCTTCGAAGATTTCCACGAGCCGCCACATGGTGCCTGGGTACCGCACCTGAACGGCACGACGCAGAGGCGGGGGAACCTTCAACCCACAGGAGCCACAGCCCGGAACCCGGAGGAGGATATGACTCTGACCAAGGAGCCGCAAAACAAAGCACTTGTCCTCGAGGCCTTCGATACCCTCTTCAACAAGCGAGACTATGTCGCGGCTGAGCGTTACTGGTCTCCCCACTACATCCAGCACAGCGCTCATATCGGGCCCGGCCGCGATGGTCTCTTCGATCTGATCAAGAGCGTTCCGTCGACGCTGAAATACGAGCCCGGCGTCATCGTGGCCGAGGGGGACTTCGTAATCGTCCATGGACGCTTCTCGGGACACGGCCGGCCAAAGAGCTGGATCGCGGCGGACATCCTCCGCATCGTGGATGGAGTTCTCGTCGAACACTGGGATGTGCTTCAGGACGAGGCTTCGCAAGCGGAATCCAAGAGTGGTCGACCTATGTTCGGAGACAGTTTCACCGAGTGATGCCGGGACTAATCCGAGCCCGATCTTCACTTCACGTCACGGTTCGCGGAGAGTTGCGAGGCGGGAAGCGCGACCACGAGAGCCTAAGCGTTTAGATCGCACATTCCTGCTTGATAGGAACGAAAAGGAGAGAACTACCATGCGAGACGATCTGAAACCCGGCAACACGTTTCCCGACATTGAGCTGCCGAACCACAACAAAGAGACGGTAACCCTGTCAAGCCTGGTTCGCGGATTCCCGACCGTGCTGGTATTTTCTCGCGGCTACTTCTGACCGAAAGATCGTCGTCAGTTGACGAACTACGTCGAGCACCTGCAACCGGAATTGATTGTCAACTATTGCAAGCTCGTCATAGTCTCAGTTGACAGCCCAATGCTCTCAAAGGACGTCAAGGACGGCCTGGGAGCGACCTTTCCGTTCCTCAGCGATGAAGATAAGAAGGTGATCACCGGACTCGAGATCGTAGATGCGACCGACAAATACCATGGCTCAGTCGCCATTCCTTACACTTTTGTTCTGGATCGCGATCGCACTATCTACAAAATCTACAACGGCTGGTGGTACGTGGGTCGTCCAACAGTCGAAGAGCTTCGGATGGACCTCCGGGCGCTAATGTCGCGTCGCCAAGATTGGTGGTACGACAAGACTCCGCCATCTTACGCGCAGAAGTCCGATTAGCTAACATTCCATATTGGAGCGGTGATCCAGATCAGCACGGCGGCGAGCGTGGCGACGAGGAGGGCGTGGTGATCGAAGGCATACATGGGTGTGGTTGCGGGGGCTCGCAACCACTTGCAGGCAGACAGGTCACATGCAAGCCGAGCGGTGGGCCTGGAGGCTGGAGCTTAGCCAGCGAGAGAGCCTCGCTGTTGATCCACCGGTCTCCAGTGATCTCCGGAGCGGGCTTGCCGATGCGCAACGCGCCTGCGGCGCTTGTCTCCGACCGGCCTAGCAACACCGCTCCGGCCACCAGGATGACCCCGAGGCCCAGCCTCCACAACGCTTTCGAGTGCACCGTCGTCCCTCCCGCTCGCCCTGCGAGCCTCACCGCGCCGCCCGAGCGAGACGGCCGTCAATCTTCGGAACCGGCCGCTCTCGCTTATGAAATTCGTTTCGCGAGTGCCATGCACAGATGGTGTTTCGCGGACATATGGTCGACCTGTGACAGCCTCGCGAGAGCGCCGGGTCCATCCCCGACGCTCGCCGCCCGTCAGCGTCAGCAGGTCATGAATGTCAGAAGCGCCTGGAACCCGGCCTATTGCTTCTTGTCCATCATCTTGTCGTCCTTCTTCTCCATCATCTTGTCCTTGTCCATCTTGTCGCCGCTGCCGCTCGGCGCCTGAGCGTAAGCGCCCGAGCCAACCGCCATCGCCACCACCAGCGCAACCACGGGAATCGTCCACCGCCGCATAGAGGGCGTCCTTGAGAAAAGGTGAGATGCTCCAACTCTGGGTTCATCTTGTGCGCTGGTCGCTCGGCAGTTGTGACAACGATGTCAAATTGTCTCGGCCCTGGAGGGCTCAAAGGCGTCCACCGAGCTGAGGTCAGCTTCCGCAACACGGAGGCGTGGGTGACGTTCGATCCCGCCCCGGTCAACGTCGATCAGCTCATCCAGGCTGTAGACAAGCTCGGGTTCCGTGCCTCCCTGAAGCGCGGAGGCTAGGAGGACGACCTGGGCAGGGTTCTGAGCACATCCAAGCCGTGTTTGACTCGCGTTGCGTTTTCTTGAGCAGAGTCAATCGCAACTTCTGCAGGCGCGCCCTTGTGAAGGGGCTCCGAGCCCAGAAGATACAGGGCACTCCCGACCTGGGTCGCGGAATCCTTCGGCTCGTGGTGCCCATCAAAAGTGCTGGATGGAAAGAGAGCCATGAGAGCCAAGCGCATACTCGTTCCATTGGAAGGTACTGGGCCGTCGGAAGCAGCCGCTATGCTGGCGGCAGATGTGGCCCGTTCGAGTGGAGGATCCATCCGCCTGCTGCGCGTGGCCCCCGTTCCGGACCAGTTGGTGGGTCAGGGTGGGCGCGTGATCGCGTACCTGGATCAGGAGATGGAGCGCCTCACGGCCGAGGGCCGAGACTATCTCGCGACCATCGAGGCAAGGCTCGACACCGTGCCAGTGGAGAGTGTGGTGCGGTTCGGCGACCCCGTGGAGGAGATCCTGACCGAGGCCGAGGCCTTCAACGCTGACCTCATAGTGGTGACGACCGGCGAACGAGGCTGGTTCAAGCGCGCGGCGGGGCGCGGGGTTAGCGACCAGGTGCTGCGGAAGGCCGCGGTCCCAGTGGTGCTGGTCCGGCCCGCCGCCTGACGCGCGTCGGGCGTAGAGCCGTCCGCGCTGGAACGTCCGGTGGCATGCCCAATCGCTCCACTTGCAAGTCGAGTCGTGTCGTAGGGGGCGAGGGCAGCCGAGTTCGACTAACGTAACGCCTCGTACAAAACCTGGGGCAGGTCAGTTCGGGAAGGGACACGGCCGAAATCGGAGGGAACGACTTATTTTGGGAGGCAACGATGAACCTACAGGAAACGCTCGACACGCTGCGCGCGCAGTCCAAGAGTCGAATTCCCGCCGAGGCGCAGGCGGTGATGCAGCGCTCGATCGACGAGCTTCGCGCTTCCGGCATCCTGAGCCGTGTCCCCAAGATTGGCGACCAGGCTCCGGACTTCACGCTCCCGAACGCCAGCGGGCAGCTCATAGGCCTTAAAAATCTCCTAGCTAAGGGGCCCCTCGTTGTCTCGTTCTATCGCGGCCGTTGGTGACCCTACTGCAATCTAGAGCTGGCAGCTCTAGAAAAGGCGCTACCGGAGATCACCGCGACCGGCGCCACGCTGGTGGTCATCTCACCACAAATGACGCGTACGCCTCGAGAGACGGAGGAGCCTCGCCCCTTGCCCTTTGAGACATTGCGCGACCATGGCAACCAAGTGGCCACGAAGTACGGGCTGGTATTCACACTTCCTGAGGATCTGCGCGAGATCTACTTGAAGTTCGGCATCGACTTGGCCAAGGGCAACGGTGACGGCACGTGGCGGCTGCCCATCCCGGCGCGCTTCGTCATCGATCGCGCCGGCATCATCCACGCGGCTGACGCTGATCCTGACTACACCACGCGACCCGAGCCCGCGAAGACCGTGGAGGTGCTCAAAACGTTGCGCTAGGCGGGCTGAGGCTGTGTGTTTTAGTCGCGTCTACTGTTTGAGGACTTCAGTAGGGGAATCTTTTCAGCCGGCCTGAGTTGTTCTGACGCGGACTGCGGGGGACCAGCGGCAACGGGTCGCCGGTTCCCTGCAGCCTGCGCCCGCGGACGCTCACACCTTCGTCAGTTGACCCGACTGGATCAAATCAACCAAGACGTTCCATTCGTCCTTCTTGAGGACCGCGAGATTACCGGCCTCGCCGATGCGCACCTCGTCGCCCGCAATCGCGACTTCAGGGCACGCGCTGCAGGCCGGGCAGAGCGACACTTTGAGGTTCACCATGCTGTTCACCTCCTCCCCTTGACAAGCTTGAGGCGCTCGATGTGAGGGCAGATGGCTGCGGCGCCGCGTCGGGCGGAGCGCCAAGACCTGAGAAGGTTTTGAAG
>Ga0207684_10001548_pt1 | contig 24586 bp, 15 predicted proteins | sample KBSK5501metaG_FD_184342 | JGI IMG/M metagenome (GOLD analysis project Ga0207684, IMG submission 184342) | Corn, switchgrass and miscanthus rhizosphere microbial communities from Kellogg Biological Station, Michigan, USA - KBS K5-50-1 metaG... | ecosystem: Host-associated > Plants > Roots >...
CGTGAGCGACGCCGACTGGTTCGTCGTGACGGGCGGCGACGGCGAGTGGATCGTTCCCGCTCCCTCGGATCCCAACGTCATCTACGGCGACTCGCAGAATGGAAACATCTCCCGCTTCGACCGCTCGACGAAACTCTCCCGCAACATCCGCCCGTACCTGTCGGGAGCCGCCGACGCGCCTCCGGCAGATCTGACGTACCGCTTCAACTGGACCTCGCCCATCGCGGTCTCGGTGACCGACGCCAACGAGGTGTACATCGGTGGAAACGTCGTCTTCCAGTCGAAGGACGGTGGCCTCCATTGGACGGCCGTGAGCCCGGACCTGACGCGCAACGCAAAGGAGAAACAGAAGGCCTCCGGCGGTCCCGTCCACTTGGACCTCTCGGGCGCCGAGACCTACGACACGCTGCTCTCGCTCGCGATTTCGACCGTCGATCCCAGGGTGATGTGGGCAGGCTCCGACGACGGCCTCGTGCATGTCACCCGGGACGGTGGCAAGACCTGGAGCAACGTCTCACCCAAAGGAGCTCCCGAGTGGGCGCGCGTCTATCAGATCGACCCCTCGCCGTTCGACGGGGCGACGGCGCATCTCGTTTACGACGCGCACATGCTCGGTGACCGCAGGCCCCACGTGTACCGGACGACGGATTTCGGAGCCACGTGGACGCCGATCGCGAAGGGCCTGCCGCTGGACGGCACAGCCTACGTGGTGCGGGAGGACCCCAACAAACGGGGCTTCCTCGTCATCGGAACCGACAACGGGCTCGACTACTCGACCGACTCCGGCGGCACCTGGAAGAAGCTGCCGGTCGAGTTCCCGAGGGTTCCGGTCTGGGACCTCAAATTCGTCCGGGATACGCACGACCTGGTCGTCGCGTCTCACGGCCGTGGCATGTGGATCTTCGACGACATCACGGCTATCGAAGAAGTCGACGCGGCGATCGAGGGCCAGGACCTGCACCTCTTCTCCATCCCGCCCGCGAAGCTCTGGCAGACCTGGAATCGCGGAGGTCTCGGCGTCGGCGATTGGGTTGCACCGAATCCGCCGCCGGGCGCGGTCATCGACTACTCCCTCAAGAACGAAATCAAGCAGACCGAGGAGCAGAAGAAGCAGAAGCGGGAGCCGGTGAAGATCACTCTCCGGGACGCCAGAGGGAATCTCGTCGCGACCGAGTACGGGCCTGCCGCGCAGGGGATCAACCGATACGTCTGGCAGCTCCGTTACGAGGGGCCGAAGAAGATCACGTTCGGCCGCGAGGTTCCTCCATCCGAGTTCTTCGACCCGAATCGCGGGCCCGACGTCGTTCCCGGCGTCTACCACGTCACGGTGTCCGCAGCCGGCAAGACGCAGACCGGGGAAATTTCCATCGGGCCCGACCCGCGCTGGCCGGTCGACCCGGAAGTGTTGCGCGCCCGGGCGCGAGCGGGGCTCTCCGGGCGCAACACGGCTTCCGCAATCAACGAGATGTTGAACCGGCTCGACGGATGGGAGACCCAACTGACCGGGCTTCCGAAGCAGATCGGCGTCGGTGACGACGGGGAGACCGCGGCGACGAAGAAGTACGACTCGGCGCTCCAGGCCGCTCGCGACTTGAACAAGAAGGTGAAGGAGCTGAAGGACAGCGTCTACAACCGCGACGTCCAGCGCGATACGCCCTCGGACGGCCTGCACTTCCACTCCGATTTCCAGAGCAGGGCGACGCGCCTGGGTCTCCTTGCCGGGGCCTACGGCGAAGCCCCGCGCGCGGTGGCCCGCGAGGAGCTGTCGGCCGTCCAAAAGCAAGCGGAGGGCTACCTCGCCCGGTTCAACGCGCTCGTTGCGACGGACGTCCCCGCTTACAACAAGATGGCCGCGGACCGGGGAGTTCCCACGCTCTTCGTGGGCGATCCGATCCAGGTGGAAGAACCCGGTATCTGACGACGCGCGCCGCGAAAGTTCCCGCCCGACTAACGCAGCATCCGTTTGAGCTCGTCGGACATCCGCCCGGTCAGCTGCCAGCGGACGAGCGCGGCGGGGACCAATCCGGCGGCGTCGAACTCCTCCATGAAGCGCTTCAGGGTGAAGTTCTCTCCGAGCTGCTGCCTCCGCTCGGATAAGAGCTTCTCGATCTCGATCTTTCCGATGATGTAGCTCGTCCCGTACCCGGGCTGCTGCAGATAGAGGTGCTGCTCGTCACGGACCAGGTTTCCGTCCAGGCGCAGCCACCCGCGCGGGGTGTTGGCGGACGCGAATGCCGCGGCCTGCTCGAGCGTCCATTCGTTGCTGTGCATCTTGAGATCCCCCAGCGCGCGTGCCGCCCGCTCGGCGAGCGCGATGTAGAGGAGCTCGCGCGTCCGCGGTCGGGCGTCGAACATCCCGCCCTGCGTCATCAGCTCTTCCCAGCCGGTCGCATGTCCCTCGGTGCGCGTGTTGAAGATGTTGTAGAGAAGCGCTCCTCTGCGGATCGGGCTCGCATGCGGTTCGTGCACCATCCTCCCCTTGTCGAACCAGTGATAGGCGTGGGTACGCATCAACTCCGGGTCGCGGTAGTCCAGCTCCGAGAAGAACTCGCGCGGGCCGGAGCGGAAGCTGCCGATCCGCGCGCGCAGCGCCGGGTCCATGTAGTCCCGGATTTCGAGAATGTCGTGATCCCGGAGAAAGGCCATGTACTCGGTGACCGCGGCGCCGAAGCGACGCTCGTACTCGTCGGCGCTCGCGATGGGCGCCTGCGGCGGGAGCTTCGCGTTGCGCACCTCCTCCATGGCCAGCAGCGCGTGGGACCGCGCGAGCTCACGCTCCATGACGGTCACTTCTTCCTGCCACGTGTACGGCGCGAGCTGGACGTTCTTCAGGTACCAGTCGTAGTTGTCCACGCCCACGCCCGACGGTCCCTTCCGGGATGCCGCCTGCGAGTCGAGCCACGCCGCAAAATCGTCCGTCGCCTTCTTTGCATTTTCGACGTCTGCCTTGAGGCTGCCCGGGGCATCGGCCAGCCGCGATGCGAGCTGCGCAAGGTCGGCGCTCTGTTGACGGATGCTCTTCGTGCCGAAGGTCCAGAAATCCGTGCCGTTTCCGACCAGGTTGGCCTTCGCCTGCGCCAGAAGCTTCGGGATCGTTCGGATTCCGGAGTCCAACTGCACGGCGCGCTCCGCGGTCAACGGAAACGTGTAGGTCCAGAGCTCGACCGCGCCGTACGCGAGCGGCCCTTCCCGCGCGGGCTGGTCGCTCTCCTCGGTGAAGACCGTGACGTAGAACGCCGGGTTCCGGGCCCAGGGCTTCAGCACTCGGTGATCGAAGTCGAGACCGTTCATTTCCGCGCGCACGACGTGGTAATCGACCTGCCGGCTGATGGGCCAGCCGCTCGGATCGATCGCTGCCAGGCGGCGCTGCCAGTTGACGAGCTCTCTCTGCTGAGCGGCCATGGCGGCGGCGGTGTAGTCCGGCACGCCGTCGACGAGCTTTGGCTTCTGGAAGGATCGCCACTCGCCGAAGAGTGAGACCAGGTCGTCGTAATGGGTGCTCCGGCGTGGACTGACCGTCACGTCACTGCCGACCAAAGTGGCGGCGACGATCAGACAGGCGGTCATCACGCCGATGGAAGGAAGCATTGTCGGGCCTCCCGGTTGCCGCACGGGGCTGAGTCCCGTGCGCGTTTCGAGGCAATCCTACGTCGCGTGTCGTCCCGCATGGCGACGTCGACGCAGCGATTGCCAGGAAACGCGCGAGAAGCCTAGCGATGAAGGTGCATGCTGCCGCCCGGGATGGATCCGGAACCGTTGGACAGCGAGAGCTCGAGTGTCGTCCCCGAAAACCTTCCCGTCGCGGTGGCGTTCTGGAAGCGGTCTCCGGTGACGCTTCCGGCGAGCGTGCTGCCATGAAGGGTGCCCTGGAACGCAACACCCGTGAATCCGCAGAAGTTCTCGGTTGCATCCAGAGTCCCTGCGACGGTCGATCCCACCTGCGTAAAGGTCGCGTGGGCGGGAGTGTTGCTGTCACAGTCGACGGGATCGGCGGAGTCGAAGGTTCCCGTCCAGGACCCCGAGACATCGCCCGCCGGCGCGGCGGAGGGGGTCGGTGTGGGCGTGGAGATCGTCAGTCTCGGTGTCGGTACGACTCGCGGCGCCGAGATGGTGTCCGAGTCTTTGCAGCCGCCGTCGATGACGATCACCAGCGTCGCAAGAACGATCGATACAAAGAAGGCTGGAAATTGTCTACTTTGCATTACCTTGCTCCTTCAATTTCGACTCGGAAGACGAGAGGAGGTGGTCCGGCCCGGTCAGAATCACAGGCCGCGGTCCGGACCCCAACCCAAGTGGTCATCGTCGTCTCATCGATCGGTGTGGATTTTCGTCCCGACTCCATAGATCGCATTGCCGTGCGACTCGCTGAAGATGTAGAAGCCCTTTCCGTTGTCGACGACAACGAGGCGGACGAACTCGACGCCTTCGGGCGTGAATCCCTTCCCGGTGCAATCCGCAGCCACCCCATACAGACCGGGGAAAGTAACGTCGAATTCGAACTCTCCGTTCCGGCTGATGTTTTGGATAACCGTCGAGTTCCCCTTCCCGTCGAAAGAGAGGAGTCCGATCGCGACCAGTGGGCCTGCCGGAGTCGACCCCGTTCTATAGAACCCATAGGAGCCGTTCAAAGTCGCGTTCGAGCAAGGGCTGTCGGCATTCCGCTCTTCGGCGCGGACCGCGGGCGAGACCCCGACAAGCAGACCGACGGCGATGGCCATAACCAATCCAAGAGAGAGTCGAGCCTGTGCGCTTTTCATGATCCTTCTCCTTTCAGAAGCGGGCCCGTTGTTTCCGGGATGAGCCCGTATTTCCGTCGACATGATTCCTAGGGTGCCGCCCGCGCGATCTGGAGACTGGGGTCTCCCGTCGAGTTGTCCACGGTTGCGCCGTAGAGGATCGCGTTGCCGGAGTCGACGGCGACAGTGACGGAGCCGCCGGCGGGAAGAGTTGCTCCTTCGAGAAACTCCGACGCTCCCTGCTGGACGTGGTCGACCGCCGGAAAACTCCGTGGCACTGTCGCGACGATCGCTCCGGACGCGTTCCGCACCGTCAACGTCATCGACGTGGCCGCTTCAAGTGTCCGGACCCCGATGTTGAATCGGAAGGCGGTGAGATCCGAGGGAATGAGCAGGACTCCCTTCCGGTCCGGCCCCAGCGCGTCCTCCGAGCGCATCGGCTCTTCGGTGAAGCCCGTGGTCCCCGAGGCCCCGGCGTCGTTGAACACGCGCACCATCGCGACGGGCGCCGACCCGGAGGTCACCTCGATATCGGCGCTCCCGACTCCCGAGCGGCCCATCGCGGGAAGAAGGTCGGCATAGGTCTGGGTCTGCCCCGCGGCGAGCGAGTAGAAGAGCGCGGGGTCCGAGTTGCCGCCCGAAACGCCAGACGCGTGGAAGACGATTCGCCCGGCGATCGGGGCGCTCGAGGAGTTGTGGATCTGAGCTGATGTGCGGAAGAACGTGCCGTTTGCGCCAGGAGTCGACCCGACGACGGGAAGGATCCGCATTTCGAGGGCAGGAGATCGGTCAAGCGTGATTCGGCCGACCTGGTTGGCCCCCAGTTCGGTGAACCAGATGTTGCCGTCGGCTCCCGCGCTGATGCCCCAGGGTCGAGAGTCGGGCGTGGGAATCTCGAACTCAGCGAGGTCCCCGCGTGTGCTGATTCGGCCGATCTTGTTCCCGGTGTTCTCGGTGAACCAGAGATTGCCGTCGGGACCGGCGGCGATTCCCCGAGGACCGCCTGACACGTTGAACTCGGTGACGTCGCCTGAAAGGGTGATACGGCCCACCTTGTTTGCATTCGCTTCGGTGAACCAGAGGTTCCCATCGGAGCCGGCCGTAATGCTCCAGACACCGCTCATCCTGGGAAGCGGAAACTCGGACAGGGCGCCGGAGGGGGTGAGTCGATCGATCCCGGCATACCCGTATTGCCCGAACAGAGTGAACCAGAGGTTTCCGTCGGGGCCCCAAGTGATGCCGGCCGGATCGGGGGCGTTGAAGCTGCGAATGTAAGTTTCTGTGATCTGGCCAGCGACGGTGGCATGGCCGATGAGGCCGCCTTCAATGTCTGCATCGGTAAACCAGAGAAAGTGATCGGGTCCCACCGTGATGGAAACGGGATTGCCGGGGAAGCTGAAGGAGTTGCTGAGAAAGTCGGTGACGACGCCGTTGGTCGTCATCCGCGATACGAACCCGTCGGACGTGAACCAGAGGTTGCCGTCGGGACCGCCAACAATGCCGCGGGCCGCACTCGAGACCGCGAACTCCGAAAAGCTCCCATCGAGCGCGATCAATCCGATTCGATTCGCTCCGTACTCCGTGAACCACATCCCGCCCGGACCCGAGGCGATCTCGCGCGGCCGGCCGCCGGATGTCGGCACGCGAAGCTCGGTGATCACCTGCGCAGCCGCCGGGCGAGAGACTCCGACCGACCCGAGCGCTATCGCGACCAGAAACAGTGACCGGCGTTTGTTCGGGGTTCCCTTCATGACTCTGCCTCCTTGAGCGATAATCACGATTGCGCCGCACCGCCCCGCCTGTCGTGGCGAATCCATGGGCGATCTGTGGTTTTTCCGTGGAAACGAATGCGCGTCCGATTCGGTGATTGCGTCCTCGACTCGGAGACCCACGAGCTCCTTCGCGCGGGTCGTGCGGCTCGCGCCTCACCGAAGGCGTTTCAGCTGCTCCAGGTCCTGATCGAGAAAAGGCCGAGCGCCGTCTCCAAGGACCAGCTCCACAGTGTTCTCTGGCCGAAAACGTTCGTAGCGGACACGACGCTCACGGGGCTGGTCAAGGAGCTTCGCGCGGCCATCGGAGATGACGCCCGCGCGCCACGATTCATCCGGACGATCCCGGCCTTCGGCTACGCGTTCAGCGGGGAGGCGCAGGACGTGCACCGGCCGGCGGGTGGCGGATATTTCTGCCGGGTGATCGGTCCGGACTCCCAGGCGAGCCTCATGGAAGGCGACAACATCCTGGGGCGGGGGCCCGAGTCCGTCCTCTGGATTGACGACGACACCGTCTCCCGGAAGCACGCGCTCATCCGGGTCGAGAAGGAGAGCGCGGTCCTCGAGGACCTCTCGAGCCGAAACGGGACGTTCCTCGGAGAACGTCGGGTCGACACGCCGGCGCCGCTTCGAGACGGAGACGAGATCCGCCTCGGTAACCTGTCGCTCCGCTTTCGCGCCTCAGGGAGTCCCGAATCCACGCGGAGCGCGAGCCGTGAGCGAGAGAGCGCATGACCGAAGGAGCTCGCGTGGGCCGGCACGCCGGCGACGACAGCGTGGCCCTGAGCGCCGGGTCCCGGCTCGGGCCCTACGAGATCCTCTCCTTCCTCGGAGCGGGCGGGATGGGAGAGGTGTACCGCGCTCGCGACACGCGGCTCGCGCGGGACGTGGCCCTGAAGATCCTCATCGATTCGACCGGCGAGAATTCGGAACGATTTCGACGGTTCCAGTCGGAGGCACGGGCTGCCGCGGCTCTTTCCCATCCCAACATCGTGGCGGTCTACGACGTCGGTCAGGAGTCCGGCACCTCATACATCGTCTCCGAGCTGGTACTGGGAGGAACGCTCAAGTCAGTTCTCGATCGAGGACCGCTGCCGACGCGGAGACTTCTGGATCTGGCGATCTCGGTGGCGGAGGCTCTCGCGGCGGCGCACGCGAGCGGAATCGTCCATCGCGATTTGAAGCCGGAGAACATCCTTCTTTCTTCCGACGGCACTCCCAAGATCGCGGATTTCGGCCTGGCGAAATACTTCGCTTCCACAGCGCGGGCCGAGGGCTTCCAAGGTACGACGCTCTCGGAGCCAAACGAGCAGACACAGGATGGCGGGATCGTCGGGACGGTCGGCTACATGTCGCCGGAGCAGGCGCGCGGGGATGCGGTCGATTACCGGTCGGACCAGTTCTCGTTCGGGTCTGTTCTTTACGACATGGCCACCGGACATCGCGCGTTCCTGGGGAGGAGCGCAGCGGAGACGATGGCGGCGATCATCGACGACGAGCCCGAGCCGATCGAGAAGACCAACCCGCGGGTCCCCCCGCCTCTGCGCTGGGCCGTGGAGCGGTGCCTGGCCAAGGAGCCGTCGCACCGCTACGCGTCGACGGAGGACCTGGCCCGGGAGCTGAAAGTCGTCCGCACTCACCTGACCGAAATTTCGGGCACCCCGGCGGCGGCGGCAGCCGAGGTCGCTGCGCCGCGGAGATTCCGTCTGTGGGGCTTGCTGGTGATGGCCGCGGTGCTCGCCGGATTCGTCGGAATCTTCTTCGTCGGAAGGCATGCCGGCGAGCGGCCGATCCCCGACTTCCAACGCCTCACGTTTCAGCGTGGGGCAGTTCGGTCCGCCCGGTTCGCCCCGGACGGCCGCACGGTCGTCTACGGCGCGGCCTGGGACGGGGCACCGATCCGTCTCTTCTCGACGCGGACGGACGGCCGTGACTCGACCCGGCTCGAGCTCCCCGACGCCGACGTCGCTTCGGTGTCGTCCCTGGGCGAGATCGCGATGTTGTTGGGTCATCGTCCGATCAACTTTGTTAACGACTGGGTTGGCACCCTCGCCATCGCTCCCCTCGCGGGCGGGGCCCCTCGGGAAATGACCGAAAACGTAGAGGCTGCCGACTGGTCTCCGGACGGGAAGAGCCTCGCGATCGTCCGGAAGGTCGGGAAAATCTATGATCTCGAGTCTCCGATCGGCAAAGTTCTCCATCAGACAGCGAACCGGATTCAGTCTCTCCGGATGTCGCCGGTCGGAGATCGAATCGCCTTTCTCGTACAGAGCCCGCAGCTCTCGGTCGAGATGGTCGACCTGGCGGGAAATCACCGCGTCCTTTCGCGCGGCTGGAAGCGAGGGGGCGACCTCGCCTGGTCGGCAGATGGCAGAGAGGTCTGGTTCAGCGCCAACGAACGAGGATGGCGGACGCCACTCTACGCCGTCACGTTGTCGGGCAAACAGCGCCTTCTGATGCGGCTGCCCGCGTGGATCGGTCTCCAGGACGTTACTCGCGACGGACGCGCTCTGATATCCCTCCTGACGATGCGCGGGATCATGCGAGGGGTGGCGCCCGGGGAGACACGAGAACGGGATCTTTCCTGGCACGAGGGGTCTTTCGCGAAGGACATGACTCCCGACGGGAGAATGCTGGTCTTCGACGAAGGCGCGGAAGGGTATTTCCACACGCTGTATGTCCGTCCGATGGACGGTTCCCCGGCCAAGCGCATCGGCGAGGGTCGGTCGATGGCGATCTCTCCGGACGGGCGATGGGTGGCGGCGAACGTGGTCGGAAGAGGATCTCGGACGGTCCTCCTGCCGACCGGAGCGGGGGTGCCACAGGCCATCGTCGGCGAGGGCAACAAGTTCGAGGAGGCCGCCTTCTTTGCGGACGGAAAACGGATCCTCCTCCTGGCGATCGACCCCGGACACGGCGACCGGAGCTACGTGCAGGACCTTCCGTCCGGGAAGCTGCGCCCGATCGCGCCGGAAGGCATCTCCTGTCAGGTCGTCTCGCCGGACGGCAAGGAGGCGGCTTGTACCGGGCCACGGGGCGAAGGAGTCATCTATCCCGTGGAGGACGGATCGCCTCGGCCGATTCCGGGTTTCCGGGCGGGAGAAGAAAGACCGCTGAAGTGGAGCTCCGACGGGCGTTCCCTGTTCGTCTCTCAAGGTTCCGGCGCTCGCTTCCGAGTCTTCCGCCTCGATCTGGCGACAGGCACGAGGAAGCTCTGGCACGAGTTCACGCCGGAGGACCGGTCCGCGCAAACTGACCTGTATTACCTGACCATGACGCCCGACGGCAAAGCGTACGCGTACTCGTTCTTCACCATGTCGTCTGAGCTCTATCTCGTGACGGGGCTCCAGTGAGGACTGACTTGCCGCGTCGTTGACCGACCCTCGGAAAGACGGCAGACTTCGACAGGCGTTCAATGGAAATCGGTGTGCCGAGCGAATCGCGTACACGACTCTCCCCTCCCGGGCGAACCGACCGGGGCAGGTGATGCGAAGGCGGCGCTTGTCGATAGCCTTCGCTGTGTCACTCTCGCTGTTCACGAGCCGGGCAGCGCGGGGACAAACGACGGGCACGATCGAGGGCCGCATCACAGATTCCTCCGGGTCCACACTGTCAGGCGTCACCGTACAGGCCACGAGTCCAAGCCTTCAGGGAGTCCGCACCGCCGTGACCGGGCGCGACGGGTCGTATCGGATCCCGGCCGTGCCGCCGGGGAACTATCGTGTCGAGACACGCCTGGACGGTTTTCGCTCCGCCGCCGTGAATGCCACCGTCTCACTGGACGCCACGGCGACTGGAGATCTGACCCTCCAGCTCGCAGCGGAGGAACAGGTCGTGGTCTCCGGCGAGTCTCCGCTCGTCGATACGACCTCGACGACGACCGGCACCAAATACACGAGCCGGGTCATTTCCCGGCTTCCCGTGCAGCGCAACTACGCGGACATCGTGCGGTCCAATCCCGGAGTCACCGCCGACCGCGGAGAGATGCAGGGACGCGCGCTCGCGCTCTCGATCTATGGCGCGACGTCGGTCGAGAATCAATGGATCATCGACGGGATCAACACGACCAACGTCATCAAGGGCTTCCAGGGCAAGGCCCTCGACAACGAGTTCATCGAGGAAGTCGAGGTCAAGACCGGCGGGTACCAGGCGGAGTACGGCCGGGCTCTCGGCGGGATCGTCAACGTCATCACGAAGTCGGGCGGAAACCAGTTTCGCGGAGATGCCTTCCTCTACTACGACTCCGAGAACACGCGGGCGAGGCAGATCGTCACCAATGAAGACTCGCCGGCCGGCATGCGCATCACGCCGACCCGGCGGATTGACTTTGGAGCGGACCTCGGCGGGTTCTTCCTGAAGGATCGCCTCTGGTTCTTCGCCGCGTACGACCGGGTCGACACGCCCGGGACGACCTCTCGATATTTCTCGAACCGCGCAGTTCCGGCCACGATGCAGTTTCCTCGAGATCAGACGGACGACCTGTATTCCGGCAAGGTCACCTGGAACATCGCCAATCGCACGACGCTCGTCGGGACCGTCTTCTCCGATCCTTCCGAGATCACGGGGGCCGCTCGCGTCGGCACCGGGCTCGGCCTCATTTCGAGCCCGAATCCGGGGACCTGGGAATCGCGCCGGGAGATCGGGGGAACGGACTTCGGGCTGCGTTTGAACCAACTCCTCGGGTCCGCTGCGGTCCTGGTTCTTCAGGCCTCTCGCCACCAGGATCGGTTCGAGCTTTTCGCGTCGGGAGCCGGGTCCGCGGTTCGAGTCGAGGACCGAACGTGCGTCGGCGGAACGCCGGCAAGTCCCTGCCAGCCGCCTTCCTTTGCCAACTCCGTAACGGGCGGCCTGGGCATCATCGGCGGGCCACGGCAACGGAACGCGTCGCGGCGCGACCAGTTTCGAGCCGATCTGGCTCTCTACCTCGGAAACCACGAGATCCGGCTCGGCGGCGATTATCAGGACGGAAGGTCAACGTTGATCACCGGCTACACGGGGGGCCAACTGGTCACCCGCTTCAACAACTTCGGCGTCGTCTATTACCGGCACAACTTCATCGCGGGCAGCCCGACGGATCTGTCCCCGGTCGACGGCGTGGCTCGACCTCGCCACATCGACGCGGGGCTCTACCTCCAGAATTCTTGGAGAGCAGCCTCCGGCCTGACGGTCAACGTCGGCCTGCGCTATGACCAGGAGGACGTGCGCGACTACCTGGGCGGACCTTTTTTCAAGACGACAGACGGATGGCAGCCGCGTCTGGGCGTGATCTGGGACCCCGGCCGGAACGGCAAGATGAAGGTCTACGCTTCGGCCGGCAGGTTCTCCTACTCGCTGCCGACGGATCTGGGAGCCTTCGTCTCCCCGATTTTCTTCGAGACCACGTACAACTTCGATCCGTTCGACAAGACGCAGAACCCCGACGTCATCGGGCACCGGGGCGCGGCATCTTCCCCTTCCGGCGGGGGGCAGGTGGACCGTGGTCTGAAGGCGATCTACCAGGACGAGTGGACGCTGGGTGTGGAGAGGCTCCTGGATTCGACATTTTCGGTGGGCGTCAAGGGAACCTACCGCCGGCTCGGCCGCGCGATCGAGGACCGCTGCGATCTCGACTTCACGCAGCGTGAGAACAACTTCTCCGGGTGCGCGTTCGTGAACCTCGGCTCCGACGGCCGGTATGCCCGGGGCGACTTCGTCGGCTGCAACGGACTGGATGATCCTTTCTATCGGTGTCAGCAAGGTGCGCCGCCGACGCCGGATGCCCGACGTGTCTACCGCGGCATCGAGCTGCTCGCCCGGAAGACTTTCGGCGACAAGCTCTGGCTCCAGGCTTCCTACGTCTATTCGTCGCTGCGCGGCAACTACGACGGAGGGGTCAGCGAGAGCTCCGGCGAGACGAACCCCGGCGTTTCCTTCGACTTCGACTTTCCCCAATTCTGGTTACACAACGGCTATGGAAAGCTCTCTCTCGATCGTCCGCACAGCTTTCGCGCGGATGTCAGCTATACGACTCCCTTCCGGCTGTTCGTGGGCCTTCAGGGGTTCGTCCAGTCGGGCGCGCCGCTCGACAAGCTCGGGTATTTCAACGGGAACGCGATCTTCGGATCCGAAATCCAGCTCGTGCCGAGAGGAGAGGCCGGACGCCTCCCGGCTTCCTGGGAGGCGAACCTGACGCTCGGATACCCAATCGCAATCGGGCCCTTGACCGTCACGCTCCAGGCATACGTCTTCAACCTCTTCAACAACCAGATCGAGATCCGGGAGGATGTCAACTACACAGTGGGTCCCCCGCCGGGCTACCCCGACACCCTCTACGAACCCATCGTCCCCTCGAACAGCGTCAACCCGACCTACGGCAAGATCGTCGCCCGTCAGGATCCGCGGCTTTTTCGCGCGGCCATGAAGATCTCGTTCTGAGTTTCGCGTCTCACGATCAAGCGGACGCTGATTGAAGAAGGTGTCGATCGAGGCCGATCCGTTGCCGCCCGTTCTTGCTCCGCTTGAGACCCCGTGAAATGCTTCCGAGTCGTCATGCGCCAGGACGCCCGTTACAGAGCCGCCGGCTTCCTGGGGCTCGTTCTCGGCTTGCTCCTCGGCTCGCTCCTCGTTTCCGGTTGCCGAAGAGATCAGAAGACCGAGACAGCCGGCCCGTCTTCGAAGCCCGTGACGCTCATCTTCGGCGCCTACACGACGCCTCGCGAAGTCTACGGAAAGGCGATCCTCCCCGCGTTCCAGAGGCGTTGGCGGGAGAAGAACGGACAGCGGGTCCAGTTTCGCGAGTCCTATCAGGGTAGCGGCGCGCAGTCGCGCGCGATCGTGGGCGGCTTCGAGGCGGACGTCGCCGCCCTTTCGGTCGAAGGAGACATCGACAAGATCGCCCAAGCCGGGCTGATCACCCACGACTGGAAGGCGGAGCCGCACGGTGGGATGGTCAGCACCTCGATCGTGGTCCTGGCCGTCCGCCCGGGCAACCCGAAGAAGATCCTCGACTGGCCGGATCTGACCCGTCCCGGCGTCAACGTTCTGACGCCCGATCCGAAGACTTCGGGCGGGGCGATGTGGAACATCAACGCGATCTACGGCGCCGCGCTGAGAGGCTTCGCGGGGGTCCCGAAGGACGACCGCGCCGCCGCGAAAGGCTTTTTGAAGCGCGTGTTCGCGAACGTCTCGATCATCGACAAGGGCGCCCGCGAGTCGATCACGACCTTCGAGAAAGGCGTGGGCGACGTCGCGATCACGTACGAGAACGAGGTCCTGATCGGCCGGCAGGCGGGCCAGAAGTACGACTATGTCGTCCCGCGGTCGACGATCCTGATCGAAAACCCGGTCGCTCTCGTGGACAAGTACGTCGACCAGCACGGCGTGCGCGCCGCCGCGAAAGCTTTCGTCACGTTTCTCCACGGCCCGCAGGCGCAGAGCCTCTACGCGCGATACGGCCTGCGACCGGTCGACGAGGGAGTCGCGAAGGAAAACGCCTCGAAGCTGCCGGCCGTGCAGGACCTCTGGAAGATCGACTTTCTGGGGGGCTGGAAGCGAGCCTCCCAGGAACTGTACGGACCCGAAGGCGCGTTCACGCAGGTCGTCTCGGAACTCGGCTCGAAGCGATGAGCGCGGCGTGGCCGCGGCGGGCCGAGCCCCTCCGGCGGCCATGGGGGCTGTGGGGTCTCCGGGGCGCTGTTCTCACGTACCTCGCCCTCATGATCGCGGTGCCGCTCGCCGCGGTCGTCGAGCGCGGGTTCTCCGCCGGACTGCGGGCTTTCTGCAGAGAGCTCGCCAACCCGATCGCGTTCGACGCCCTGAAGCTCACGGTCGCCGCGGCGGCGATCACCGGCGCCGTGAACCTCCTGCTCGGCACTCTGACCGCATGGGTGCTGGCGCGCTACCGGTTTCCGGGGCGGGGCGTCCTCGACAGCCTGGTGGACATGCCGTTCGCCATTCCCACGCTCGTGACGGGAGTCATGCTCGTCGTCCTCTACGGCCCTTCCGGGGTCCTCGGGAGCTGGTTCGAAGCGAGAGGGATTTCGATCATCTTCGCGAAGCCGGGGATCGTGCTCGCGCTGCTCTTCGTGACGTACCCATTCGTCATCCGCACCGTTCAGCCGGTGCTGCTGGAGGCGGAGCGTTACGAGGAAGAGGCGGCGTTCACCCTCGGCGCGTCGCGCTGGACGAACTTCCGCCGCATCGTGCTGCCGGCGATCCTTCCGGCCGCCTTTTCGGGGGCGCTCCTCTCCTTCGCCCGCGCGCTCGGAGAGTTCGGCTCGATCGTGGTGGTGGCGGGAAACATCCCGAGGCGCACGCTGACGTCGCCGGTGTACGTCTACGGGGAAGTCGAGGCGCACAACGAGCGAGGAGCGAGCGCAATGTCCGTGGTCCTTCTGGCCCTTTCGTTCGGGTTGCTGCTGCTCCTCGACTGGCGGCAGCGGCGCCGCGCGGAGGTCCTCGGTGGCTGAGACGGCCCACTCCGTCGACGGCGAGGCCGAGCCCGGAATCCCGGAGATCGGGCCCGGCGGCCGCGCCCGCCCCCGGCCGGGCGAGTGGGTCGTCGTCGGCGTCGCGCTGACCTACGCGGTGCTGCTCCTCTTCGCTCCGCTCGCCGCGCTCGCCCGGGGAGCGCTGTCGCGCGGGATCCGCGCCTTCTTCGACGCCCTCTCGACACCCGACGCCCTGTCCGCTTTGAAGCTCACGTTCCTCCTCGCGCTCGGGGCGACCGCGATCAACACCGTGTTCGGCGTCGCGGCGGCGTGGCTGCTCGTGCGCGACCGGAAGTTCCCGGGAAGGCGGTTCGTCAACGGGATGGTCGACCTTCCGTTCGCGGTCTCACCGGTGATCGCCGGCTTCATGCTGATCGTCCTCTTCGGCCGGACCGGCTGGCTCGCCCCGCTCGCGCGCGCCGCCGGCGTCAAGGTCCTCTTCGCCTTTCCGGGGATGCTGATCGCCACGACGTTCATCTCGCTCCCCTTCGTCATCCGGGAAATCATGCCGCTCCTCCGCGAGATCGGCGAGGAGGAAGAGAACGCCGCGTACACGCTGGGCGCGGGACGCTGGCGGGCCTTCTGGAGCGTGACGCTTCCCGGGATCCGCTCCGGCCTCGAGTACGGGATCCTGCTGACCTTCGCCCGAGCCGTGGGGGAAGTCGGAGCGGTTCTCGTCGTCAGCGGCTCGATCGTCGGATTGACCGAGACCGCGACGCTCTTCATCTTCCGCGCGCTCGACGAGCGCAACGCGGTCGCGGGCTACGCGATGGCGCTCCTTCTCGCGCTCTCCTCGTTCGTGCTTCTGACGGCGATGGAATGGATCCGCCGCCGCGGGCGAGGTCTCCGATGAGCATCGCTCTCACCAACCTCGTCAAGCGCTATGCCGGCGAGGCAGTCGTGGACGACGTCTCGCTCGAAGTGCAGGACGGCGAGTTCTTCGTGCTCCTGGGTGAGAGCGGGAGCGGCAAGAGCACGATCCTCCGGATGATCGCGGGTCTCGCCGTCCCCGACGACGGCTCGATCGTGCTCCACGGCCGGGACGTCACGTATCTCCCGCCTCAGGCGCGCAACACCGGCTTCGTCTTCCAGAACTACTCGCTCTTCCGGCACATGACCGTCGCCGAGAACGTCGAGTTCGGCCTGAAGGTCCGGAAGGTGCCGCGGGCCGAGCGCGCGGCGAAGAGAGACGACCTTCTCGCTCTGGTCGGCCTTGCGGGATTCGCGCGCCGGTATCCGCGGCAGCTTTCCGGCGGCCAGCAGCAGCGCGTGGCGGTCGCCCGCGCGCTCGCGTTCTCGCCGTCGGTCCTGCTCCTGGACGAGCCTTTCGGCGCGCTCGACGTCAAGATCCGGGGGCAGCTCCGGCGCGCTCTGCGCCGGATCCAGAAGAACCTCAAGATCACCACGATCCTCGTCACCCACGACCAGGAGGAAGCCTTCGAGCTTGCCGACCGGATCGGCGTGATCGAGCGCGGCCATCTGCTCGAGGTGGCCCCTCCGTCCGAGCTCTACCGGGCTCCGAAGAGCGAGCTCGTCGCGAGCTTCGTCGGAGAGGCGAACCTAGTCGCGACGCCGAGCGTCGGCGGAAAGATCTCGATCGGCGAGCTCGAGATCCCGCTCCCCGACGAGCCGGGCGCGCGCGAACGGGCGGGATCCTGGGCCGTGCTGTTCCGGCCGGAAGACCTCGTGCTGACGCCGCGCCGGGACGCCCTGTCGGCGCCGGTGCTGGGAGAGGGGACGGTCGAGGAGGTCCGCGAGAAAGGCGCTTCGAGGCAGCTCCTGGTCCGGCTGGAGCCTCTCCCCGGCGTCTGGCCGCTGAAGCGCGAGTTCGGCGAAGCGGGGCTCGCGCTGCTCGTCTCGCTGCCCTCCGACCGGGAGGGTTCCACGCCGGCGATCGGCGAGAAGAGGTGGGTGGGGGCGCGCGAGTACCACCTGCTGCCGCGGCTGCCCTGGCGCCTGCTCCTGCTCGTCGACGACACGGCGCGGTCCGCGTACGCCGCCGCTCTCTGCGAAAGGGTCGCCGTGGCGGCGGGCGCGCGGCTGACGGTCCTCGGCGGGCCGGGTTTCGAGAGTTCGCCTCCCGTCTCGAAGCTTCGCGAGTCCCTGCCGGCGGCGGACCTCCGGATCACAGTTGCCGACGGAGACCTGACCCAGCGGGCGCTCGCGGAGCTCGAGCGCGTCGGGTACGACCTCGTCTTCCTGCCCGGAGCGTTCGGGGCGGGGCGCGAACATCCCACAGGAGGCCGGAAAGGGAACGCCGACGAGCGGGTCGAGAGCGGTGAGATCGCGGCGCTCTGCCCGGTGCCGATGCTCGTTGCCCAGGGTGAGCCGCGCGAGACCCGCCGGGTCCTGCTCTGCACCGCGGCGGGAGAGCCAGGCAAGTTGGACGTCCTCCTGGGCGCTCAGTTCGCGCGCAGCCTCGGCGCGAAGGTCACGCTCCTCCACGTCGAGCACCCCGATCCCCGATGGGGTCCGCGCCCGGACGAGCCGGCGGGCGAGACGACCGCGACCCGGAGGGCGCGTGCCTGGATCGAGCGGCATCTCGAGGAAGGGCTGCGGACGTTGAGGGGACAGGGCGTCGCCGCGGAGAGCCGGATCCGTTACGGGGAGCCGCTCGCGGAGATCCTGGCCGAGGTCACGCAGGGAGATCACGACATGATCGTGGTCGGCGCGCACCGCGAGCGGACGTACCTCGACGCTCCGGAACGCGATCTCGTCGCGGGCCTCGTCCACCGCGCCGACCGCCCGGTCCTGATCGTGAAGGGGAAAGTCGAGCGCTGAGATCGCGGACGTCCGAAGTCGTCCTTCTGGCGCTCACCGTAGCGGTCGTGGGCTACCAGCTCTTCGTCCCACCCATCGTCGGCCTCGCGAACAACGGGGATTTTTCCCGCGTCGCCGAGCCTCTCGGAATCTTCCCTCCGCCGGAGATCGGAAACGCCGCTTTCTTCGACTGGATCGTCCCGCAGTATCGGTTCGACCCGAAGAGAATCTGGTTTCACGGGCTCTGCTGTTACTCGAGCGAGACCCTTTTGGGCATCGGTTCGCTGCCAGTCGGGCTCCTGATCTCGCCGCCGGGGCAATTCGACCTCCGGGCGATCGGCATCGCCAACCTGATCGGTTTTCTCGTCGGTTTCGGGCTGCTCCTCTCCGCCCTGCGGCCGCTCCCGCCGGCGATCGCCATCTCCGGCGGGCTTCTCCTCCTCGCGATCTTCACCGACGTGGCCTATGTCTCCTACTTCAACTCGTTCTACACGGAGCCCGCGGCTCTGATCTTCTTTCTCGCCTCTCTCGGCCTGGCTTCCCTTCTCGCGCGGCGGCGGAATCCGCCGTTGTGGCTGCCGGCGTGCTTCCTGCTCTGCGCGGGACTTCTCGCGACGTCGAGACCGCAGAACGCTCTGCTCGGGCCTCTCCTCGCTCTCCTGGGAATCCGCCTGGTCTGGCGCGACCGCGATGTTTCTCGCCGCCGTCTCGTAGTCGCCGCGGCCGTGGCGGTGTCTCTCGCTTCCCTGTGGTACGCCCGCAGTACACCGGAACCACTCCGCCAGATCCTCCTGTACAACGCTGTCTTTCGCGAGCTCCTGACGAACTCCGCTGATCCGAAGCGCGATCTCGTCGAACTCGAGCTTCCCCCCGAGCTCGACCGGCTCGTCGGAACGACCGGCTTCAGTCCGAACGCGCCGATCACCGAGGCCGGCTTTCAAAGAGATTTCTTCGACCGGATCGGCTACGGACGGCTCGTGAGGTTCTATGCCGCGCGGCCCGGAAGAGTCTGGAAGGCGCTCGAGCGAAGCGCATCCCACGCGTTCGAGCTGAGACCGCTTTACATCGGCAACTTCGTCCGGGAGACGGGAAGACCCGCGCAGTCCCGGACCGGAAGCTTTGCCGTCTGGTCTCACGCGAAGGAGCTGCTCCTGCCGGCTCGCCTCTGGTTCGTAATCGCTTACTTGATCGTCAACCTGATTACCGCGCTCGAATTGCGCCTGCGGGCGAGGAATTACTCGGTCCGCCTTGCCGGAGAGATCTGGATCGCTGTTGCTCTCGTCGCGGCGTTTCAGTTCTCGGTTTCCGCGGTGATGGACCACGAATCAAGACGGTCTCTCTTTCTCTTCAACGCGGCGTCGGATCTTCTTTTTGCGGCTCTTTGCCTCCGAGCTGGCACCGTTTTCGCCTACGAACCGGCGGGATGGCGAAGAGAAATTCGGACCCCGGGTCCGAGCGCCGATGGAGTGTCGCTGCGGCCTTCGCGACCGTAGCGCTTCTCGCATATCCGCTGGCGGCTCAGGACGGGAACGCGCGGAGAGCGCAGGACGGGAGTGACCGGCGATTCGCGATGTTCGACGGAGTCTCGCTCCTCGAGAGCCCCGTCCGGCCGATTGCGGAAACCACGCTCTCGCTCGGCCTGCAGGAGGAAGCGAAGCACGCTCCCGAGCCGGTGCGGCCTCCGGGACGGAGACGCTTCTTCACGGCGGCCGCCGAACTCGCGCTCCTGGAGGCCATTCCCTGGGCGTTCGACCGCTACATCGGAAAGTACGACTACGCGTACATCTCTTGGAAGACCGTCCGGAGGAACTTCCGGCAGGGCTTCGGATACGACTCGGACTCGTTCGTCGTCAACCAGTCCTCGCACCCGTACCACGGGGGGCTCTTCTTCAACGCGGCGCGGGAGAACGGCTACAGCTTCTGGGAGTCGAGCTTGTTCACTTTCATGGGCAGTTTCATCTGGGAGTGCTGCATGGAGAACAGCCGTCCTTCCACCAACGACCTCGTCAACACGACGTTTGGCGGGATGACGCGGGGGGAGATCGCGCACCGGCTCTCCTCGATGATCGAGGACAACACGGCCACCGGGAGGAACCGGCTCGTACGGGAGATCGCCGCAGGGATCATCAATCCGGCCGCGCTTCTCAACCGGCTGCTGCGCGGGGACTCCTTTCGCGAATTCGAGAACCCTTCGGATCGCTTCCCGAGTCTCCTCGTCCTGTCCACCGACCTCGGTTATCGCCACTTCACCCGCGGCGCGCACGCGGATCAGGGAATTCTCTCCGTGTCTTTTCTCTATGGCGATCCCTTCGAGGGCGATCTCTCGCGCCCGTTCGACTCGTTCTACGTCGGGATCGACGCAAGCTCGCCGGGCGGCGTCCTCTTCACACGAATCGAGGAGCGCGGAATCCTGAAAGGCTGGGAGCTCACCGACAAGACCGCCAGGGTCCGGCACGTCTTTGGTTTTGCCCAGGAGTACGAGTACCTGAACAACGCGTCCCAGATCTTCGGCGCCGAGATCTTCTCCGCCGGTCTGCTGTCCAAGTACGACATCCGACCGGGGGTCTTCGCTCTGACCGACGCCTCGCTGATGGTCGCGCCCCTCGCCGGGATCAAGACGACCGACTTCGAGCACGCGGAGACGACCCGCTACGACTATGCGCCGGGCGGCGGGGCGCGGGTCGCCGGCCGCGCGTACGTCGGAGGACGCGAGGTCCTGGGGCTCGGATACGGGGTCGTCTGGGCGCACACCGTCAACGGGATCTCGAAGAACAACGTGCTGCAGTTCTTCCGGGCGGTCGGGCGCATCCCGATCTTCGGCCCGATGGGCGCGGGCGCGGGATATTCCTGGTACAGCCGGAAGACCAGCTATCCCGGGTTTTTCGAGCCGCGCCGCACTCAGGGGGAGTGGCGCGTCTTCGTCAACGCCGCCGTCGTGTTCCGCTAGCGAACGCTACGGGCAGATCTGGAAACGCTCTGCCGTACTTGCATCCCGGCCGAAGTTGCCATAACTAAGCTCCCGTGGCCGGCGTGACGTTCCACGGAGTCGACAAGAAATACGGCGACGTCTTCGTCATCGAGGATCTGAACTTGGACGTCGTCGACCAGGAGTTTCTGGTCTTAGTCGGCCCTTCGGGCTGCGGGAAGACCACGGCGCTCCGGATGATCGCGGGTCTCGAGGAAATCTCCCGCGGAACGATCGCGATCGGCGACCGCGTCGTCAACGACGTCGCGCCGAAGGACCGCGACATCGCGATGGTCTTTCAGAACTACGCGCTGTACCCGCACATGACGGTTCGCGAGAACCTGGAGTTCGGTCTGAGGATGCGGCGGACGCCGGAGGCCGAGAGGGAAGCGCTCGTCTCCGAAGCGGCGGACCTGCTCGGCCTGGCGTCGCTTCTCGATCGAAAACCGGCGCAGCTCTCGGGAGGTCAGCGCCAGCGGGTCGCGCTCGGACGGGCGATCGTGCGGCACCCCTCGGTCTTTCTCTTCGACGAGCCTCTCTCGAACCTGGACGCGAAGCTGAGGGTCCAGATGAGGGCCGAGATCAAGAAGCTGCAGCAGCGTTTGAAGACGACGACGGTCTACGTCACGCATGACCAGGTCGAGGCGATGACGATGGGTTCCCGCATCGCGGTCATGCACCAGGGAAAGATCCAGCAGCTCGGAACGCCGCAGGAGATCTACGACAATCCCCGGAACCTGTTCGTGGCGGGCTTCGTCGGCACGCCGCCGATGAACTTCTTCCCCGCGACCCTCGACGACGGGCACGCCGCCGCCGCCGGGTTCTCTCTCCCGATTCCCGCCCGGCTCCGGCCGGCGCTTTCCGGCGGCGCGAAAGTCGTTCTCGGGATCCGGCCGGAGGACCTGGTCATCTCGCGCGAAGAGGCGCGCGGAGCGAGCGCTCCCCTGCCGCTCTTCGTCGACGTCGTCGAGCCGCTCGGAGACGCGGTGCTCGTGCACGGCCGCGCGGGAGAGGCGGCCGTCGTCGGGAAGCTCGAACCGCACCAGACTCCGCGGGTTGGGGAGCGGCTCGATCTCTGGGTCGAGCTCGAGAAGATGCACGTGTTCGACGCGGCCACGGAACAACGGGTCGACTCCGCGGGATCCTCCCGGCCCGCATGACGCGGAGGCCGGCGCCGGCGAAATCCCCGTTTCTCTTTCCGAAAGGCTTTCTCTGGGGGGCGGCCACGTCCGCCTACCAGATCGAGGGCTCGCCTCTCGCCGACGGGGCCGCGCCCTCCAACTGGCACCGATTCGCGCACACCCCCGGATGCGTCGCGAACGGCGACACAGGCGACGTCGCGTGCGATCACTACCGGCGTTACCGGGACGACGTGATGCTCATGTCCGCGCTCGGATTGAACGCGTACCGGTTCAGCGTCTCGTGGAGCCGCGTCCTGCCTCGGGGCACGGGAAAGGTGAACCCCCGCGGCCTCGCGTTCTACGACCGGCTCGTGGACGAGCTCCTCGCGAAAGGCATCCAGCCCTTCGTCACGCTCTTTCACTGGGACCTGCCCGCGGCGCTCGAGGACCGCGGCGGGTGGCTGAATCCCGACATCGCCGACTGGTTCGCCGATTACGGGCGGGTGCTCTTCCGGGCGCTGGACGACCGCGTCCACTTCTGGGCGACGTTGAACGAGCCGTGGGTCGTGACCGACGGCGGGTACCTTCACGGCACGCTCGCCCCGGGCCACCGCAGCCCTTTCGAGGCGGCGATCGCCTCGCACAATCTCCTGCGCGCCCACGGCGCCGCGGTCCGCGCCTACCGGGCGAGCGGGCACCATCAGATCGGCCTGGTCGTGAACCTCGAGCCGAAGCACGCCGCCACCAACTCCGCGCGCGACCGGAGAGCCGCCGCACGCTCCGATGCGTACATGAACCGCCAGTTTCTGGACCCCGTCTTCCGGGGGCGGTATCCGAGGGAGCTCCGCGCGATCGTCGGCGAAGCGTGGCCCGTTCCCGAGCCGGACATGGCCGGCATCGCCGAGCGGATCGACTTCCTCGGCGTCAACTACTACACGCGCGGGGTGATGCGCGACGATCCCGAATCGTTTCCGCTGCGCGCATCGCGCGTCCGCCAGCGCGGCCGCGTCCACACGGAAACCGGTTGGGAGGTCTACCCGGAGGGACTGACCCAAGTGCTCCTCGAGATGCGCCGGCGCTACGGGAGCGATATCGTTTTCTATATCACCGAGAACGGCGCGGCGTTCCGCGATCCGGACGAGGCGGGAGATCTCGTTCCCGACGTCGCCCGGGTTCGATATCTGCGCGGGCATCTCCTCGCCGCGCGCCACGCGATCCGGGCGGGAATCGACCTGCGCGGATACTTCGTGTGGTCGCTGCTCGACAACTTCGAGTGGAGCCAAGGCTACTCGAAGCGCTTCGGGATCGTGCACGTGGACTACCGAACGCAGAAGCGCACGCCGAAAGCAAGCGCGCGGTTCTACGCCGAGGTAATCCGGACGAACGGAGGGACGCTCTCCGTCAACGCGAGAACAGGACTTCGGTCGGCACCTTCTCGACGACGAGCTCGGTCCCCGAAAACGGTACGCTCTTCCCGTCGACGGTGACGCGCCGCGGGACGCCCGCGAGCGGCGGGCGGAGAGCGACCCCCCCCGGCGGAACGCGGAGACCACCGGCGATCGAGACCCGAACGCCCTCCGCGTCCTCCCGAATCGAGAGGTCGAGCCGGCCCCACCGCGTCCGAAGCCCGCGTACCGAGACGCCGCCCGGCGCGCGGACCCAGTCGGCCGGCACTCCCGCGCCGAGCACGAGCGCGTCGTCCTCCCCCCGGTCGTAAGCGAAGAAGTCGAGCAGCGACCGAATGTAGTCTGAGCCGACCCAGCCGTGCGGCATGTCGCCGATGAACTTCGCCGCGCGCGGATCGCGCCACACGACCTCGGCCCACTGGTTCCACGCCGCCGGACGGCGGTCCGCGAAGAGAAAGTCCGCCAGCTCCTTCGCCCGCTCCCTCCACCCCAGCCGGACGAACGCCCCGACGGTCCGCCATTCGTACGGCGTATAGGCCTCCTGGCCGTCCGTGCCGGCCCGTCGAGCGAGGAAGCTCTCCCAGTACCTCTCGAACGTTCGCGCGAGCGCGCGCGGGGGCAGCCGTTTCCCCTCCTCGCCGGGCGACAGCGCAATGGTCGTCGACGTGGCGTCGAAGTCCGCGAGCTCCGCGGAGCCCGGCACGAAGTCGATGCCGCGCGACGCGATGACTCGCCGGATCGACGCGTGGACGTCGGCGCGCATCTCGTCGCGGGACGTCGTAAACCGCCGGGCGTCGGCGTCGCGTCCGAGGGCGCGCGCGAGCTCCGCCGCGTCGGACAGGCCCCGGAGGGCCCAGAAGTCGTCCCAGTAGGAGTGCACCGGGTGCGCCGAGTACCCCTCGTGGCTAATCGACTCCGGGAGAAGGCCGAAAAAAATGAGCTTGGCCGGCGTCGAGTACTCCGGCGTCCGCCGCTGCCGTCGCAGCTTGTCGATATAACCCGCCGCCCGCGCGAGATGCGGCCAGATCGCCTCGATGGTCGCGCGGTCCCCGGTGAACCGGTAGTACTCGCCGGCGAGGTAGAGCAGCTCGCCGTGGCTGTCGTTCTCGGCGACCGGGTCCGCGCCGCGCCGATCCACGCAGCAGGGCACCTTGCCGTCGTCGAACTGGAACGGCGCGAACCACCGAAGGAAATCGCGGGCCACGGCGTCGTGCCCCAGCCGCAGCAGGGCAGCCGAGGTCAGCGCGCCGTCGCGGATCCACGAGCGAGAGTAGGAGCGCGAGCCCGGCTGGATCGCGGGGCCGTCGCGATTGACGAGGATCCAGCCGACGTTCGACCGCACGGTCCGCGCAAACGCGGCG
>Ga0207684_10001551_pt1 | contig 24570 bp, 22 predicted proteins | sample KBSK5501metaG_FD_184342 | JGI IMG/M metagenome (GOLD analysis project Ga0207684, IMG submission 184342) | Corn, switchgrass and miscanthus rhizosphere microbial communities from Kellogg Biological Station, Michigan, USA - KBS K5-50-1 metaG... | ecosystem: Host-associated > Plants > Roots >...
CATAACCACCATTACCGCGCGGCACAGGTGAGCCACCATGACACCTCGATCACAGCGCCGAACGGCGGGACTGCGCGCCTCGCCTGATACCAGCGCAGATCACTTAGCGTGAGCCCTGTTGCGCGGACGGCATGGGTCCTGTTCGTTGCGCCCGAGCGGCGCGGAACTGCCTGTTGCGCGGGGCCGTCTCTGGCTGGAGCGGTTCCGGGGCGGCTATCTGGGCCAGGGCCCGGCCAGCGTGTGGCAGGTATCGGTGCGCGACGGGCACCGCGGCCCGGTGATCACCCTGCCCCAACGAAGCGCGCTGGTCGCCGGAACCCAGGCCGGCCTGCTGCTGGAGGTGCCGCAGGCGACGCCGGCCGGCCCGGACTTCGGCCTGGCGCTGTGGACGCCCGGGGGCCCGCTGCGCGCGCTGCCCCACGCGCCGCTGTGGGGCTACGGCGTCGACGTCACCCCCCGGCTCGTCGCCTACGGCACCGGCTGCCAGGACCGGGACACGACAGCCGACCCGACCTACTACGCGACCTGCCCGGTGCTGCGGGTCTTCGACGTGGCCACCGGCAGGCTGCTGTCTTTCCGCAAGCCCCCGGGCACCGCTGGCTGGATGCCGCCCGGGTTGTTCACCGCCCAGGCGATCGCGCCGCAGGACCGGATGATCGCCGCCTACGCGGCGACACGGCCGCTCGGCCAAGGACAGGGCCGCCTGTTCGTGATTCGTCTTACCGGCGCCACCAGCCGGCCCGTGGCCGTGCCGTCGTCCGCCGCCCGCCTGGATCCGAGGACGGCCTGGTCGGCCGGCGGCTCGTGGCTGTTCTACCAGGGGCCGGGCCAGCGCCTGTGGGCCTACCAGGTCAGCAGCCGGAAACCCGCGCATCGCGCACACCGTGCTGCCTGTACACGGTGATGGCCGCATTCCCCAGCGCCCGCCGCTGACCGGCTTGCCCGGGAAATCGTCGGGGACCGCCGCCGCGGCCGCCAAGATGGCTCCGGCTGACAAATGATCCCCGCCGCGCATGGCCGCGCCGCCACGCCCGCGGGCGCCAGCAGCCAGTCCGCCATGGCGAGCGGCCCATATTCACCAGATCTGGACGGCCGCCGCCGTGCTCGGCCTCGATCACGCGGCCACGCAGAACGGCGGCGATGCGCGCAAGAGTCAAGTCGGGGCGATGGTCACCGAGTGTGACATTCCGTGCCTGAGCCCAGATCAGGCTGTGAGGAGCTGCGCCAGGTCGGCGCGGTCCGCAGGCGCGGGCAGGATGTGGCGTGCGCGGATCAGGTGGTCGGCGGCGGCGATTTCCCGGTCGTAGCTGGTGACCGCCGCAGCGGTGGCCGGGTAGTGGCGGGCCAGCCAGGCAGATACCTCGGCCCACGAATACAGCGCCCACTGCCCGGTGGACAACGGGGCGGGGAACCCGCCCGGGCCGCGCTGGCCGACGGCGAGCTTGCGCACCGACTCGTAGCTGCGCCTGGTACGGGCCGCGATGTCTTTCAGCGACACCAGGTCGGCGGAGGCGACGCCGGTGATGGCGATGCCGAGCCACTCGATCTCGCGCACCGCGGTGATGATCGCGGCGGGCAGGCTGTCGGCGTCGATAGCCAGATGCGCCAGCGCCGGGCGCGGCCCCTCGGCGCCGACCGGGTCCAGCCCGGCCGCGGCCAGGGCCTCCAACTCGGCGCCGGTGGGTTCGCGGTCCAGCACCAGGGTGAACTCGTACATCATGGCGTGCTCCCATGCTCGCGGTGCCGGCGGATGAACCCGTAGATGAGCTTGGCGCCGAACTCGGGATTCCTCCCCGTCGAGTAGATCTTGATGTGCTGCCCGCAGGGGCATTCCACCTGGCCCCAGGTGTGACCGGTGAAGGTGACAGCCCGCAGCCCGGCCTGTTCGGCCTCGGCGATGGCCTTGCGGATCTCCTTGTGGAGACCGTGCCCGGCCATGTTGCGAGTATACGACACCTGATATCGGTGGCCGGGGTGCCCGGTACCGCTTACTTGGCTCCTCCCGGTGGCCCTTTGCGCTGGTCCGTTGCACCATTCACATGATCTACGATCCAGGCTGTGCCGGGCGAACAGCGCGGGCCGTGCGCCACAGCCGATGAGCGGACGCTGCTCACCCCCGGCTTCCGAGACCGGCACCGGGCGACCCTGGTGCGCAAGTGGCTGGGCTCTCCGGCGGGCAGCTGCGGCTGCGCGCGGTGCCCTCCTGCACATCTCACCCTGCTGACGGCACGCGTGGCGCGCCTGGGCGTGCGTGCTGGGCTGCTACTTCCCTGCGGGGGCCCCTGGGGGCTGCGCTGGTCCTGCAGCCGGGACAGCCGGCTCGCAGGGCCGGCCGGCACGAAGACGGCGACCGGGCCGCTGCGCCCGGCGGTCAGCGGCATAGCCTCACCGGGATCGAGCTCACGGCCCGCTGCTGACGGTGTTCACGTGCATCGTCACCAGCGAGCGGTCAGCGCAGCCCTGCCGCCTCAGCCGCGCGAACAGCGCGCTGTATTGGTCGGGCGGGTAGACCTGCACCCAGCGCACCTGCACCTGGTGGTGCAGGCAGTTGTTGCCGATCAGCACGTCGCTGACCCCTAGCGTGGCGTGCGCCACCGCGCCAGACGCCAAGGTGACCAGCGCCGGCGCGGTGTTGCTGGCCCGGCCGGCCGGCGCGCCGACCTGGCTGCCGCCCGCGGAGCTGACGAACGCGACTCCCGGGTAGCCGTACATCGTGCATGCCGCGCTGGAGGTGTTGGTGAAGTCGAGCGGGTAGTAGACCGTGCCCGCGGCGCCGTTGCCCGCGCCCACCGTCAGCTTCAGAACCCTGGCCGAGCACTGCAATGGCGCGGAGGAGCCCGCAGATGCCGTTTCCGGCGGGCTCGATGGCGTGATCGTGGCCGTGGTCGTCGTGGCCGGCGCGGCGGTGGTCTGGGGGGAGGCGGTGGTCGCCGAGGAGCCGCAGGCGGCCGGGAGCAAGGCGATCGAGGCAAGGCACCACGCGGCCAGCATCCGCCGGCCAGTGATCGCGGATGCTCCCATGGCGAACTTCCCCTTCGTCCGGTAAGCGTCACCCTCTACGACGCCGGACGGGTTGCCGCGGTTGCCGCGCGCGGCAAGCCGGGCGGCAAGCCGGGGACCTCCTGACGGCCTGCCTGCGCTGCCAGGCTCGCCGGCACCTGCCCGGCGGGCAGGCCACCGGGCAGATCTTCGCCCGGTCACGGGTGCCGGCGCCGCGCCTCCAGTTACGCAGCCGGCGTTCTGGTCCAGGTCGCGTGGCGAGATCTGGCGCTGACCACCAGTAAGCGCCGATTCTGGTGCCCGGCCGTTCGCCGGGAAGGCGGCCGCTACCTTCTTGCCTCTTTGCCTCAAACGCTGACTAGCTCCCAGCAGACGCGCGCCGCAGCCGGCCGGGGTCGACGTCGGCGGCGAACACCTTCTGCAGCATGTGCCAATCCTGCGGATGAGCCCTGATACCCGCCTCGAACAGGCGCGCGACCTGCTGCGTCATCGCCGCCGCCTTCTGCTTGCTGTCGCCTTCGGCAGGCACCGGGATCTCCTCGTGGACATGCACGCCCCAGTCATCGCCCTCAAACCACAAGATCACGGGCATCAGCGCCGCGCCGGTCTGCACCGCGAGCGCGGCCGCGCCGCCCATCATGCGGGCCTTCTCGCCAAAGAACTCCACCTCGATGCCGGAGCCGGTGACATCGCGGTCACAGACCAGGGCGACAAGCTTGCCGGCCCGCAGCCGCTGCACCAGGGCGGCGAACGAGCTGCTCGTCCCCCCGCTGGCCGGCAGCACCTCCACGCCGAGCCCCTCGCGGAACGCAACGAACCTGTCGTAGACCGACTCCGGCTTCAGCCGCTCCGCCACAGTGGTAATGGAACCCGCCCCCTTGGCGATAATCCATGCGGCAGCCAGATCGTAGTTGCCCATGTGCGGCAGGGCGAAGACCACCCCGCGCCCGGCCGCGAGGTATTCGAGCGCGGCCCGGCTATGCCCGGTGTCGCGCATTCCCGCGACCAGCCGGCCGGTCGGCATCACCGGCAGCCGGAATGCCTCGAGCCAGTAGCGCGCATACGAGCGCATCGCCTCCTTGGACAGGGCCCGCAGCTGGACGCCTGGCGCCTGGCTGCCGATCACCCGGCGCAGATTGCCCTCGAGCACCCGCACCCCGCGGCCCTGGCGCCGCCACCCGAGGTCGGCGAAAAACCTGAAGGCACGCTGCGACCACGATTCGGGCAGGCGGCAGACAACCGACCAGCCCAGGCCGTAGCCGGCATCGGTTAGCCTGTCCTTCAGCCCCGGCATCGCTACCTTCCGGGATCGGCGGGCTGCCGCTCCGGCACGGCAACGGCCTCGCACGGCGCGCGCGAGCACCTGCCGTGCTGCGAACCAGAGCCGACCGTAATCATCAGCTGCGCGTGCTGGCAAACTGGCATTCCAGCCAGTGTCCCACCCCCTTGCGTACAGCACCGAGTACCGCAGCGCTCGCCGCCCGCAGTGACCCCGACAGCCGCCAGCAGCTTCTGGCCGGCACAGGTCGCTTGGCCGGCGCAAGCACGCGTCACGCGGGAGACCATTGTGTGGTGGGCTCAGGCCGGCGTGTCAGTTGCTGCTGGCGGGCTGGTCGCCGGGGTGGCCGCCGCCCCCGGGTGACGGAGTCTGGCGCGGCTGGCGAGCAGGTGGCGGTAGGCGCCGACGTACACCGCGGCCACGGCGCTGGGAGTGAACTGCCGTGCATACCCCCGGCCTGGGCCGGGGTCGGGGCGCTGTCCGCCCAGGACGCGAGACAGCGCCGCTGCGAGGGCGTGCGGGTCGTCGGGCGGGACGAGGACGCCGCGGCCGTTGCCCAGGGTGCGCGCCAGGCCAACCACCGCCGTGCCGACGACCGGGACGCCGAGCCCGAGCGCCACCACGGCGCTTTGCGACCACGACTCCTGCCGTGAGGGCACGACATGGACGGCGGCCCCCGAGGCGTAGCGGGACGGCTGATAGGGTGTGCGGCCCGACGGGCTTGGTGATCTTTGCCCGGCAGGCCACCCGGTGCACGATCCGCCCGGCACCGTGCCGGTCCAGCCAGGTTCCGTCAGCGGTGAGGAAGATCGGCCCTTCGCAGCGTTCGCCGATGGGCAGGTCGATCACCCGGCCGTTACAAGGGCCAAGCCCGTCAAAGTCTTCGGCTTCGGCGAGATCGCCGGGGCGCACCGGGCCATGGAAGAGGGCCGGCCGCCGGCAAGATGGCCGTCGCCGTCAGCTGATGCGCCGCGAAAGACCGCCGCTCAGTTCATCATGACGGGTACCGGCCCCGCACTCTCCAGGGGACCGGCCTCCGGCTGCGCCACTGTCATTCCGCCTGATGCGTCGTACCGGGCAACCAGCATGCCGGACGGCAGATGTCGCTGTAACCGCATGCTGGTGCCTGGCGGCCTGGCGCAGCCTGCTGGCTGCCCAGGCTCGTCTTCACCTGGAGCTGGGATGCGGGTCCGGTGCCAGCTGGCGTACCTGCTGGTCGTAGTCGCCGAGCAGCTGGCGCAGCTGCGTGACTGACTCGGCGGGCATGTCTGCAGGCGCTTGGTCCGCGACGTAGCGAACCGCCGCGATGAGCGCGGCGAGCTCGTGGGCGTGGAAGGTTGCCCTCAGCACCGTCGGCCGGACCCGCTCCAGCTTCACCGGTTCAGTCCTTGGACTGCAGGTACTGGCCGATCTGCGCCAGCTCGGCGGAGAAGGCGTCGTAGTCCTCGCGCATGCCGTTGATGTACGCGCTCCAGCCCAGGCTGGTCTTGGCGTAGTGCACCGCTTCCTGGATCTCCTCGTCGGTCGCCCCGAAGAGCTTGGCGGCCTCGGTGTGGAACAAGGTGCAGTAGTGGCACTTGGTCTCGGCGTGCAGCCCGACCCCGATCAGCTCCTTGTACTTGTTCGGGATCAGCGTCTGGCCAAGCTCGATCCGCTTGAAGATCTGCCACTCGGGTGCGAGCAGCTCGTCGGGGATCGCGGAGAAGAAGTGGGGCACCAGGCCCAGCGTCTCCTTGATGTCGGCCTCGACCTCCGCGCGGCTCATGGTGGTGTCCATGGGGGATTCCCTTTCCGAGGCGGCATGCCCACGACCCGCCCCGCGCCACGCGCGGGTTAGAACAGTTCGCCGGTTCCTGCCCCGGGGCGCGATAGCCACTCGCCGGGTACACGGGTCACTCACGCCGGCTCTTGAAGGCCGACGCAGACTCTGAGGCAGATGACGCCTACCCCCTCACTCAACCACGGCGCGGACCAATAGTCCAGGCCAGCCGCCCCGCCCACACCCACCGGAGCGCATCACCCCTGCGATCGGCACCCCCCCGGGACTCCCCGGCGAAGGTGAACACGAGGAACTCCGCCCGGGACCATTGACCGCGGGCAGACCGGTTGCATCGAGGCCGGATACAGGTAAGGCGGCTACGCGCGCTGTTGGCCTCCGCGGCTCGACCACGCTGGGTGACCTGCTGGCGGACGGACAAGCTGGGGGTCAGGTTGGCGGAGCCCCCTGGGACGGTGCTGGGGTCAATACACCGGCCCGCGACCGGGGGCTGTGCGGCGTCGGGGATGGCGCTTGGCGCCGATGCGTCAGGTAATGACCCTGACGTTTTCCGCCTGGGGTCCCTTCTGGCCCTGGGTGATGTCGAGCTCGACCTTCTGTCCTTCCTCCGGGCTGCGGTAGCCGCCGCCGGTGATCGCGCTGAAGTGCACGAACACGTCCGGGCCGCCCTCAACCGCGATGAAGCCGTAGCCTTTATCGCCGTTGAACCACTTCACGGTGCCCTGCGTCATCTTGACCTCTTGGTTGTGCATGCGGCGCCCGCCATGGCTGGGGCCGCGCTCGCCACTTGCTAACATCTCCGCACGCAGGACTCCCTCAGCCCGGTCGCTGCGGGCCTCCGCCACGATCTCCTGGCACGGGGCGTCGATGGACCAGGCCAGCCTGGGAACGGCCCCCGCCGATGGTGAGCGCTTGTGCCAGCTGGTCTTGATTGCCTCGGATGGCACGCGCACCGCCGCCGTCGCGATGGCCGTGGCCTGGCTCGGGTGGTTGGATGCGACTGGGATGAGTTACGAGCTGCGTGCGGTGGTCGCGGCGGCGCCGCTGATCGAGGAGATGGCCGCGCGCTTGCGGCACGCTGTGTTGGTGCCGCTGAACCGGGGGCTGGCGCTGATACCGGTGTCCGGCCGGTGGCTGCGCCAGGTCGCCCAGCCAGGCAGGGAGCACCCGTATCCGATGTTCGAGTGCCTGAGCGGGCCGCTGGCCGGGTTCCTGGTCGAGGCCTCGGTCCGCGGTCCGGTTGCCTACGTCGAGATCGAGGAGATGATGGACCGCACCTGGCAGGCGGCGGTCGCCTGGTCCGGTGGCAAGCTGGTGCTGCCGCCGCAGGAGGTGCTGCCCGGTGCGGCGAAGCCGCCGGGCGGCGGCCCGGTGACGGAGGCGTTCGGTGTCCTCGGCGTCACCGCTGAGCCCGGCCGGGATGCGTGGGTCAGTTTCGGGCTGTACCGGTTCAGCCGCATGGAGCAGTGGCTGGAGGTCCCCGGGCTGATCGGGCGGCTGCCGCAGATGGAGCTGGTCTGGGGGCAGCCCGAGGAGAAATGGGCAGGGTTCGACTTCGACAGCGACTACCAGACCCGGGCCGGCGGCCACTCGTTCCGGCTGAGGGCGGGTGCGGCACGTGGTGGCGCCCGTTACACCGTGCTTGAACCGCCCTGGGGCCGGGCGGTCCTGGAGCTAGACCAGCTGCCCGGCGGCTGGCACCTGACCAAGCGGGCGACGGGACCATGACCTCGCGGGGCCAGGTTCGCCTGGCTCGAAATATCGCCGCATCGGCGCGGACGTGTGCCGTCCCGCCAGGTCTTCCGCGCGCACGCCGACGGGTTCAGGGCGCGATGGCCGCAAGCCTTTATGCCCGGGTCGTCTGGCCGACTTCGATCAGGTAGCCATCTGGGTCGCGCAGGTAGCAGCGGATCTCACCATCACGGTCTTGGGGAGGGGTGAGGAACTGCGCGCCTTGCGCGCGCCAGACACGGTAGACGGTATGGATGTCGGCCACGCGGATGTTGAGGGCCATGCTGACGCTGTTCGGGTCGGCGGGGGGCGCCATCGTCACGGTTGGCTTGTCGCCGGTCGGGCCGCCGCCCACGTTCAAGACAATGACGCCGTTGCCGAACCTGAGGATCGCTGGATCCCGGTCGCGGACAATCTCGGCGCCGATCACGTCGTGGTAGAAATCACGGGAGCGATCCTGGTTGTTAACGATCATGAGCACCGTCAGGGACATGTCGCCGCTTTCGGTCGTGCTCACTCCATAACTCCTTTGCACTTGATGATCAAGCCTGGGCGGCCGGGCTCACGCTGCGGAGGCAGCACGAGTTTGGGGCGTGCTGGTGAGCGACACGAATTCGTTGATGCCGATCAGGCGTAGTGCGAGCCGCTCATACCGGGGATAGGCCGGGCCCGCGGTGGCGCGGCCGACGATTGTGGGCCGGGCCACGGTGTGGTCGGTGCCCTGGTAGGTGATGACGCACCCGCCCGCAGCCCGGATGTTCTGGTACCAGTGGGAGGCGTCGCTGAAGGTCAGCGGGATCACGAACCCGCCGGCCGCGGGCCGCACGCCCAGCGGTGTGGCGTAGGCGCGCCCAGTGTTGCGGCCGCGGTGGTGCACGATGCCGAGGATCGGCATGTGCCGGCGCCCGGCGATCCGCAGCACCAGCGGGTTGACCACCCGCGCGAGGGCCCTGATCAGCCGCCGGGTGCGCGGCCCGAAGCGAATCGCATTCCCGGCCGTGCGCGGCGGCGCTTGGTGCCCTGCCTGTCCCGCAAGCATGCTGCCGCCCCGGGCTACAGCAGAGATCGCCGTTGTTCGTCCGTGTTGTGCGGACATCGTGAAACCTCCTCGGCGGCCGGATCTTCCGGCTCCGCTCACAGGTAAGGACGAGGCTGCGGCCGATAATGTGACCGGCCCGCGCGGTGGTCCAGATGGCAGCCTGGACAGGCCCGGGTGATGACCAGCGCGCCTGCCGGTTTACATGGCGCTCGATGCCCGCCCAGGCTTGGATGCACACCGCCCCCGAACCAGGGCCACGGAGAGTGAGACGTAGCGTCCTACCTGGGGGATCCCGAGCGCCGACTCGGCGCGGGTGACGTTCTTGCCACGCGGGTAGCTGGCGGCGCCCCGATTACCCCGTTAGGTGTCTGCGTTACGTGTCTGGCGGGCGCTCCGGCTGCGGGCTGCCCAGCCTTACCGGTATCCGGCCCCCGGGTCAGTTGCCGGCTGGGCCCCGGTGGTTGCCGGTGCGGCGGCTGGGTTGCGGGCCCGGCAGGTGGCCAGCGTGCAGCGGGCTGGCCGCCGGGGCCGGCCAGCCGGGGACATCCGGTATGCACCGGATGTGTTGCTTGAACGCGATCATCCTGGAAGACTGGGGGATTGTCGTGCTGCTCCAGACCCCGGCAGAAGATAACAACTACGGCCGGAGGTGGGTTCCGGTGAGCCCTGGAGACACCGACATCGCCGCCAGCATTCGGTCCCCTGATCGTCGAAGAGGCATTCCCGTATCACGCCGGCCGCGCGATCCCCGTGACCCGTCGCCGCGCCGTGATGACCAGGATCTCACGACGCTCCCTCCTGCGGGTCAGCCCGGCCACGGCGGCACGGCGAGCCTGCGGCGTCGGCCGGCCCGCATCGTGGAGGGCCGGGCTGAGGGCGGCTACACCGACGCGTTTGAGCTCATCTGCTGCGAGTGCGGCGATCACCCGTACCTGGATTACCGCGAGGTCACGCCCCGGCTTCAGCGGATCCGCGGGCCTTACACGATGAGGGCAGGCCTTGCCGCCTATGAGAAGCACCTCGGGCTGACCACCTGACAGCGCGGGCCACCCGTCCCCGAAGGGGGGCGGAGCCCGGTCCTTGGGGGTGAGGACCGGGCTCCGGGGACGGGCCGCGCGCCCGCCGTGCTTCACCGGGAATTGGCCGCTGGCCGCCGGCGCCGGGCTAGCAGGAAATACGCCAGGTGCGACCGGATGCCCTACGGCTCCGGACTGTCTGGTTCCCTTGCCGCCAGGCGATCCGGCCGCTCAGCATCACGCCAGCGCCTCCGCCCGCAAGTACATACGCCGCAACAACACGAGCCGTTGGACCCAGCGCCCCAACGGTCCAGGCCTTTGCTAGGTGCACACCAACGACACGATCACCCAGAACATCCTCATCGGGAGCCTTCCTCGCCGTGAACGCGGCCCGCGGGCACCGCTCCGAACGGCGGCATTGCGCGCGCCTATGAAGTCCAGGGCCGATCACATTCAGTGAGACCAGTACATCACCTTGCACGGCACCTCCCTGCCGACTATGCGCTGATCCGGATGGCGCTCACTTGCACTTATGGCGTTCTCCTCAGCTGCCGACGATCGCCGGGTCGCTCGGGTGCTGGGTGAGCGGCGTGGTCTGCACGATCATCCAGGCGTACAGGGGCAGCGATTCGAGGATGGCCTGCATTTCGGCGGCGTCCCGGGCTCGCCACAAGCCCAGCGCGCGCCCCTGGCCTTGCAGCACCCACAGCCGCACCAGGCGTCCTTGCCCGGCCAGATCGTGTGTGCGTTCTGCTTCGCGCGCCTCGGTGTCGGTCACGGCCTGGCCGGGCGTGCCCGCCGGGATGGCGGCGGTGAACGTGGTCAGGAACTCCGCGCCGGTCTCCTGCAGGTCCCGGCTGGGGCCGGGGTCATTCCAGTGCGGCGAGAGCGGGGTGACCTCGTCGGTGCGCCAGACCCGCAGCGGCATCGAGGCCAGGACCTTCTCGAGCTGGCCGTCGTCACCGGCGGCGAACAGCCCGAGGGTGCGCCACTCGCCTGGCTGCAGCGGAGGACGCCAGAGCCGGAGCAGGTGTCCCTGCGCCGCGAGCTCGCGCGAGCGGGCGGCCTCGCGGGCGCGGACGTCGCTGACCGCTTCTTCTGAGGTTCCATCGGGAACGTGGGTGGTCATGGTGACCAAATACTCCATGGTCGGTGCCTCCTGGCGTGGAAGTGGGACCACGGCTCGTTCGGGAAAAAGATTTTGAATTATTCCGAACGGACAGTGGTGTTACGGTCCGCATCTGACAGGGCTAAGCGGATCGACAATCCGTCGACGGGTGCGGAACTGCGGTTGGATCGTTTGGTTCATCGTTGCCGTCACGGTGTGGCTCCTTCGTGCTAGTGGGTTGCGCAGCGTATTCACCGGGCGTATCGCCGTTCTTGTTTGGAGGTTCGGTGAGTCCTGTCGCGTCCGGGTCGTCCCGGGGTGTGCCGGTCGCGGCTCGCTGGCCGATCGTCCTGCGGTGGGTCGAGCAAGGCGGCGCAGACATCTGTGATGTCGACCATCCCGATCAGGCCTGTTCCGCCGACCACCGGCAGGTGCCGGAAATGCCCGGTCACCATGGCTCTGGCCGCGTCCCGGATGCTTGTCCCCGGGTTGATGACGGTCGGATGCGTGGTCATCAGGGCGCGGATCCGGATGTCGTTGACGTCCTTACCGTCCGCCACCGCCTGGACGATGTCAGCCTCGGTGATGATGCCGACAGGCTGCTTGGCCTGGTCGTCGTCCACGACCACCAGAGCCGTCACGCCCGCGTGTTTCATCAGGTACGCGGCCGCAGCCACGTGGGCGTGCGGTTCTATCGTTGCCGGCGCTGGCCGCATGACGTCCGCGGCAGTGGCCGGAGCATGTGGCGGCCGGTGCACTGACGGCTTCTGGGTGACGGCTTCGGTCATGATCCGCTCCGTTCCGGGGAACCCGAAGAGATCCCCTAGATCCGTGTCCAGGCCTTATCGCCGGGGCTGCGGGTTCTCGTCTGCCTGATGAACCGGTGAATCGCGCCTCCGGCGAACGCTGACCGGAACTTGCCGCAGACGACCCCTGCACCGGCTCTGGCGACCGGTGTGCAGCAAGCCTTTCTAGGCTCGCCGGTCAGTCGTGGGCGCCTACCTGTGCCATGCGGATTGCTATGTCGATTCGATCGAGGCAGGCCGATCGGTGGGATGGAGATGACCGGGTCCTACGCATCAGGAATGGCTCCGCTGTGCGCTTCAAGAACTCCTGCATGGCCTTGAAGACCGGGACCTGGTTCCGGATGTCGTACAGCAGGTCGAGCATGATCTCGTCGACGCCGGGGCGGTCGATCAGCGCCTTGTCGATGACCCAGTTGTCCGGGTCGATCCGCGAGGGGTCCTGGACGCCGGACAGGTACTGGCCGCGCAGCCCATCCAGGTCCAGGTAAGAGCGCGCGGCGTGGCGGTGCTCGGCGGACCCGTCCGCCCAGTACTGGCCCAGGGTGGCCCACCAGCCCCGCGGTTCCCAGGGGTATAGCGGCGCGTTCTGCACGATGATCGCGGTCAGCCGTTCGGGGTGCCGCAGCGCGAGCCGGAATCCGACCGCCGCGCCGAAGTCCATCACGTAGATCGCGAACTCGCCGATTCCGAGCTGCTCGAGCAGGCCGTCGACCACGTCGGCCAGGTGGTCGAAGGTGTAGCCGAACGCGGACCGGCCCGGCACCGCGCTGTGCCCGAACGCGGGGTAGTCCGGGGCGATGACGCGGTAGGCGTCCGAGAGCCGGGGGATCAAGTCGCGGAACATGCGCGAGGAGGTGGGGAAGCCGTGCAGCAGGAGCACGACGAGCCCGCTGTCCGGCCCGGCCTCGCGGTAGAAGACGTTGACGCCGCCGACGGTGGCGGTGCGGTAGTGGACGTGCCCGGTGCGGCTGGCGGATTCCATGTTGTCCGCTCCTTTGATGATTTCTGTGTCGAGGACATGGGCGCACCGCCTCACGCCCGGTAGAAGCCGAGCAGCCGCGCGGCCTCGGGCTTGCCGAGGGCTCCAGCTTCCTTGAGAATTGGCGGGACCTCGGGGTCGGAGACGAACTTCGCCCACCCCGCCTCGTCCATGTCGAACAGCCCCCAGACGCGGTTCTCCTCGGTGGGATCGCGGAACACCGTCGAACCCTTGGAACCGTGCAGGGCCCGCTTGTCGGCGGCCTTCGTGCCGAACACATCCAGGAATCGGTCGACGTTCTCGACGGTCGTTGTTGCCAGGATCATGACTGTCCTCCTCACGAGTGGATTGCTTCGGATCTTGCTGCTCGCCGACCGGTTCGGCTGGCGTTGCGCTCATTCTCCGGACGAAGGGCGGCCCCGCACGCTTGGCCGCCCGGCTTCGGATCTTGCTGCCCGCCGGGCGTTGCGCCATCACGATGCCGCCTGCCTTCGGCCGGGGCCGGGTCAGACCGGGAACGTGACCCCGGTCAGCTCTTCCGAGACTGCCCACAGGCGGTGCTGGATGGCGGTGTCGTGGGATTGCCGGCTGGAGTGGGCCAGTTTCGGGTAGCCCCTGGTCCCGAAGAATCGGCCCGGGCCGTAGTACTGGCCGCCGAGCACGCCGGGGTCGGTCGCGGCGCGCAGCACGGGCAGTGCGCCCATCGCCGCCTTCTGGCTCACCAGCGCGTAGCTGAACTCGGCGATCGCGGGCGAGTTGCGCGTCAGCTCGGTGGCGGCGAAGCCGGGGTGTGCGGCGACCGCGATGGTGGTGGCCGCGCCGGACAGCCGGCGTTGCAGCTCGTAGGTGAACATCAGGTTGGCCAGCTTGGACTGGCCGTACGCGCCCACCCGGCTGTAGGACCGCTCCCCCTGCAGGTCGTCGAAGTTGATCCGGGCCCGGATGCGGTGCCCGATGCTGCTGAGTGTCACCACGCGGGAGCCCGGCACCGGCAGCATCTGCTCGAGCAGCAGCCCGGTGAGGGCGAAGTGCCCCAGGTGGTTGGTTCCGAACTGCAGCTCGAACCCGTCACCGGTGGCCTGCTTCGGCGGGAACATCACCCCGGCGTTGTTGATCAGCAGGTCGATCCTCGGGTGCTGGGCCCGCAGCTCGCGTGCGGCGGCGCGGATGGACTCCAGCGAGGCCAGGTCGAGGGGCTGGACCATGACGTCCGCGCCCGGGGCGGCGCCGGCGATACGGGCGGCGGCGCGCTTGCCCTTCTCGATGTCCCGCACGGCCAGCACCACCGACGCACCGCGCGCGGCGAGGACTCGGGCGGTCTCGAACCCGAGGCCGGTGTTCGCGCCGGTGACCACGGCCAGCCGGCCGTGCTGGCCGGGCACGTCATCGGTCGTCCATCTCGCGTTCATGATTCCTCCCAGTCCGTTCCTAACTATGACGTACGACTTAGTTCGATAGTAGGTTGGACGTCATACATAGGTCAAGGGTAAAATCGGGTCCATGCCCCGACGCACCGACAGCCGCTCCCGGATGATCCATGCCGCCGCCGAGCTGTTCCGCCAGCGCGGCTACCACGCCACCACCTTCTCCGAAGTGGTCCGCGAAAGCGGCGCTCCCCGCGGATCGACCTACTTCCACTTCCCCGGCGGCAAGCAGGAACTCGCCCGCGAAGCCATCGCCAGGGCGGGTGACGAGGTCGAGGAGTTGGTCGACGAAGCCGCCCGCCACGCCGATGACCCCGGGTCGCTCATCCGCGCGATGGCCCAGATCCACACCAGCCGCCTCGAACGCTCGGGCTACCAGAGCGGCTGCGCGATCGCCACCATGGTCCTTGAGCTGGCCCCCCGCGACGAGGAATTCAGCGCCGACTTCGACAACGTGTTCGCGCGGTGGCGCGCCGCGCTCGTTGCCCGCTTCGAACCGTGGGGCCTCGACCCCGACCGCGCCGCGGCCCTCGCCGACCTGACCATCTCGGCGTTCGAGGGCGCGGCGGTCCTCAGCCGCGCCGCCCGCAGCACAGAGCCGTTCAACACCACAATCGAGGCGCTCATCAGCGCCATCGACCACGACGCCGCGTCCCCGCCCGCCGCTCCCTCAAGCCGGGCCCGCCGGGCAGCTACGGGCGAAGCCAACCGGGCCCGAGGATGAACAACTGGGACGCCGCCCGACCGCAACATCAGCTGAGGCGCATCGATCTCGCCCTCTCGTGCGCTGCCCCGCGGCCGGACAAGTGCTGCCCCACAGCTCTTACGACGCCGGGTTGGCTCAGCGCCCGTCCCGCAGATCCGCAGAATGCCCAGTTCTGGAGGACAAATGCCTTGGCCGGGACCCAGCCGACATGCGTGCAAATCGGCGGGAGTGCGCGCCTCGCCCAAGTCGAGGGCCGATCACATAGCGTGAGCGGGCGCAGGCCAGCAGGACAGCGACCTGTACTACTCAATGGAATACCTTAGCTGCGGCTCACTTGCGCACCCGGCTGAGCCTGTAACAGAGCAGGTCGCGCTCACCGCGGTGGCCCACGCTGCCCGGGCCACGCACGCCCTGCACGAAGCGGGGATCGCTCACGGCGACATCAAGCCAGGCAACATCCTGCTCCATGCTGAAGGCGGCAAGCTCGCAGACCTGGGACTCAGCAGAGCGCTAACGCCAGGCCTCACCGTCACTGGGCTTGGTTCACGAACCTCGGTCGAATTCATAGATCCCGCCGTGATGCGCGGCGATTCACCTTCTCGCGCCAGCGATGTTTACTCTCTCGGAGCAACTCTGCACTGGGCGCTGAGTGGGGCTAGCCTTTTCGGGATGCTTCCATCAGATACGACGCTGGTGGCGACGTGACGCATCCTTTCCCGACCAGCTGTCATCTCCGCCACCCTCGATCCGGAGGCGCGGGCGATCATCGCAGCGGCCACCAGCGAGGACCCGTCTCAGCGGCCGGTGACAGCGCTGGACCTGGCGGGACGCGTCGAGTCCCTATGTAGCGGCTAGACACTCGACGCTCGCGACTGGCCAAGCAGCGGAGGCACAACATCCGAACCTTAGCGAGGCTAACGAGGTCACAGGGGAGCCAACAGGGACAGATGCGCGAGCCGGGAGCAGGACTAATAACAGAAGGTGACGTCGAGCCTGGGAGCCCCGCCATGCGGCCGGACCGCCGACTCAGCGCGCTGGGCCGGGGTGTCAGCCACTGCCGTGAGCTGCGCAGAATGTGCGGTTCGGCGTGCGTGGCTGAGCCTGCGGAGACGCCGGGGTAAGGCGGAAAGTGGTGTCGTTGGTGGCGGGTCGCGCCGTGACATCACTGGGCGGCTGCGCGGAGTGGGTATTGGCCTAGGGCATCGGGCGCGGCCGCCATAGGCTTTGCAGGTGAGTGTGTGTCCTTCCTGCGGGCACGAGTGCCAGCCGGGGGCGAAGTTCTGCGCCGAGTGCGGTGCCGCGCTGGTGGCGGCTGCGCCGGGCGCTTTGCTGGCGGCGGAGCGCAAGGTCGTCACGGTGCTGTTTTGCGATCTGGTGGGCTCGACGGCGCGGGCGGATGGCGCGGATCCGGAGGATGTGCAGGTCACCCTGGCGGGCTATCACGGTCTGGTCCGCGCTGAGCTGGAACGGCATGGCGGCACGGTGGAGAAGTTCATCGGGGATGCGGTGATGGCGGTCTTCGGCGCACCGGTGGCCCATGACGACGACGCCGAGCGGGCGGTACGGGCCGGGCTGAGCGTCTTGGCCGCGATCGAGCGTGCCAATGCGGCCAGCGCTGGGCCCGCGCTGGCGGTGCGGATCGGGGTCGCCACCGGCGAGGTGCTGGTGAACCTGGACGCCAGTCCGGAGCGCGGGGAGAGCCTGGTGGCAGGGGATGTTGTCAACACCGCGGCCCGGCTGGAGGCCAGCGCCAGGCCGGGAATGGTGGTAGTCGGTGAGCGCACCCACCAGCTGACACATTCGCGAATGGTCTACGCCCCGCTGGCTCCGGTGTCGGTGAAGGGCAAGGCCGCCGCGGTGGAGCGCTGGCAGGCGGGCGGGGCCCGGGCGCATCCGGGTGCTGAGGCGGGGGTGCGCTCAGCCACCCGTTTTGTCGGGCGGCGGGCCGAGTTGGCGGCCTTGCAGGCAGCCTTTGAGCGGGCGGTGGCTGGGCCGGCGCTGGAGCTGGTGACGATCACCGGCGAGCCGGGGGTGGGCAAGTCACGGCTGGTGGCGGAGTTGTTCACCTGGGTCGATCAGCACACCAAGCTGGTGCGCTGGCGGCAAGGCCGCTGCCTGCCATATGGGGACCAGGTGACGTTTCATGCCTTGAGCGAGATCGTCAAGGCCGAGGCCGGGATCCAGGATTCCGACGGTGAGCACGCCGCCCGGGACAAGCTGGCCCGGGCAGTGGCCTCGCTCGGGGCGCTTGAGGAGACCGACCGGGGCTGGGTGACCGCGCGGCTGGGCCCGCTAGCTGGGCTGGCGGGCGAGCCGGGCACCGGGCAGGCCGACCGGTTCACCGCCTGGCGCCGGTTCCTGGAGGCGCTGGCCGGTGAGGGGCCGCTGGTGCTGGTGGTGGAGGACGCCCAGTGGGCCGATGCGGAGTTGCTGGCCTTCCTCGGCCACCTGGCGGAGTGGGCCGAGAACGTGCCGCTGCTGCTGGTGGTGACCGCCCGCCCGGAATTCGCGGCCAAAGCCCCGGGGTTCGGCGCCGAGGCACGCGCGGTGATCCCGCTGGCGCTCAGCCCGCTCGGTGACGCTGATACCGCGGCGCTGTTGGCCGGGCTGATGAACACCACGCTCGTCGACGCCGGACTGCAGGCCAGGCTGCTGGAGCGGGCCGGGGGCAACCCGCTGTTCGCCGAGCAGGTGGTGCGGTTGCTCACCGAGCGGGGCGCGCTGCGCCGCCGCGGCCGGGCGGTGGAACTCACCATCCCGGGGGAGCTGCCGGTGCCGGACAGCCTGTCCGCGCTGATCACCGCGCGGCTGGACACCTTGCCGCGCCAGGACAAGGCGCTGCTGGGCGATGCCGCAGTGCTCGGCCGGATCTTCTGGTCCGGTGGCGTGGCCGCCCTGTCGGGCCGGGACGAGGATGAGGTCCGCCGCAGCCTCCGGACACTGGCCAGGACAGGGTTCGTGGCGCGGCTGCCGCGCAGCGGCATGACCGGGCAGGCCGAGTACCGGTTCGCGCACGCCCTGGTCCGCGACGCCGCCTACGCGGGGCTGCCGCGCGCGGTGCGCGGCGCCCGCCACCTGGCCGCGGCCGACTGGCTGGAGGCCCAGGCCGGGGACCGGGGCGCCGACACCGCCGAGGTGGTGGCCCACCACGCCCTCACCGCGTTTCACCTGGCCGAGGCTCGCGGCGACAACAGCGCGGTGGGCAGCTTGCGCGATCCAACCGCCCGGCGCTTGGCCGCCGCCGGGGACCGGGCCTGGGCGCTCGGCGAGGCCGCCGCCGAGCGGCATTACGCCCGGGCGGCGGGCGTGCTCGGCCCCGGCGACCCAGGCCGGGCTGGCGTGCTCTGCAAATGGGGCCGTGCCAGTTGGGTCGCTGGCAAGCCCGAGCAGGCCCAGGCTGCCCTCGAGGAGACGCTCGTCCTGGCCCGGCCCGGCGATGATGCCAAGAACGCCGGCGTGGCCATGCTGTGGCTCGCGGTGCTCGCCGACGACCGCGGAGATCTAGCCGAGGCGGAAAGGCTGACCGTTTCGGCGCTTGCCCTGCTGGAACGGCTCCCGCCAGACGATGACCTGCTGCTCGCTTATTATGTCGCGGCTTACCACCACACCCGGGCCGGGCGGCCAGCCGAGGCCCTGGTGCTCTGCCACCGGGTGCTGGCGCCAGCGGGCAGCCAGTGGAAGGCCGCCACGTTGGACGTCCGCTCATGGGCCCGGGCCATGTTGGGCGACCCTGCCGGGGCCGAGGACGCCCGCGAGGCGATCCGGCTCGCGCGGGCGTATTCCCCGGTCTACCTGGCTGCCGTGCTCGCCAACGCCGCCGAGCGGTTCTGGCTGGTGGACGGCCCCGAAGCCGCCCTGGCCGCCTTGCGGGAGAGTCGGGAGGTTGCCGTGCGGCAAGGCAACCGGGGGTACCTGGTGCACTCCGCCGTATTCCTTGAGCCTTTGGCCGACCTGGGCCTGTGGGACGAAGTACTGGCCACCGCCAGCGAGTGGCGGCCGCGCTTCGAGTCGGAACTCGGCCGCGGCCACCTCGCGGCGATGGAACCCCCCTGCGCTGCCGTCCTGTGCTGGCGGGGAGCCCTGGCCGAGGCCCACCAGTACCTTGACCCGGTTCTTCCCCTGGCCAGGAAGATGGCGCTGCAGGACCTCCTGCCTGCTTTGGCCGCTGCCGTGACGCTGTCCGTCGCGGATGGGAACCCACAACAGGCGCTCAGCCTCATCGAGGAATACGAGCAAGCGCTCAGCCGGGCACCGGCCAGCTGGTACTGGGGCGGGCAGCATTTGGCCGGCATCGCCCGGGCGTGCGCCGCGCTCGGCCAGCTTGAGCACGCGCAGCGCCTCGCCGGCGCGGCTGGGCCCACGCTATGGCGCCACCGGCTCGAGATGCAAAGCGCGCAGGCAGCCATCGCCGAGGCCGCCGGCGACCTAGCCGCAGCCCAGCTCTACGCCGAGGCGGCAGACGGCTGGCACCAATACGGCCACGTACTCGAGCACGGCCTGGCCCTTCTCGGGCTGGGCCGCTGCCGCCAGCGGGCCGGCCATCCCGGCGCCTCGGCGCCGCTGCATGCGGCGCGTGCCGTGTTCGCCGATCTTGGCGCGGTCATGCCGCTCGCTGACGCTGACCGTCGCCTGGGCGACCACATGAGACATACATCGTGACCCGTGGCTGACAGGGCTTCGCCCCGCCATGTCGCCAACCTGCAGGGTGCGCAGATCAGCCTCGTCGCCGCGGCACCAGCAGCGTGCGGCCGGACCGACACCGCCACGCCGAACGAAGACCTTCGCGCGCGTTAGGCGGCAAGCTGGCCGATCACGGAGCGTGACCTGGTGACGCGGCGCGGCTTCCTGGGGACGGGATCCGTTGCCACGCGATGGCTGGGATGCACCACGATCACGCCGTCATCGAGCGCCCGCCGTGAAGATCGGCCGACGCGCGCCGGGCCGCACCCACGAACAGGCGAAGTGATCAGCCCGGCTCATTGGCACGCAACGCGGGTACGCACTCAGCCGTCTTCCTCGGCTCCGATTGTCCAGCTCGCGGCCACCGCGTCAAGAGCGGCCCTACGGGCCGTCGCCAAGGCGATCGGCTGCGCCGACCCTGGACCCGGCGCCCACTCACCAGGGATCGGCGCCTATTAGGAAGACGGGGAGGAATTAGTCAGCCAGGGATCGAACGACGTCCCGCGACAGGACCGGCCAGAGAACGACAGCTCTCGCAGCGGCGCTACGAGGCACGCGGAACTCCGAAGACCCGATTCCCTCGGCGGGCCACTCCAGATGGAAAAAGACGTCACCATCCAGTGGGAAGGGGGTCCAGGCTTCGAGGTCGAGGCGATGACCGGACCGGCCGTGGCCACGGGGGAAGATGCGGGTATCCCGGACACCAAGCCGCAGCGACCCGGCCGGTGGCTCAGCGTCCCAACTTGCCCGCAGCACGTTGGGCTGTCCCCACAGGGGATCCTCTTTTTGCAGGTTCGGTCCCTTACTGCGGGCGATGAGCGTGAAGAACACTCCGGTGCTATACACCTGGAACCCGGCGACCGTGACGCCGACATTGAGGCTACGCCAGACCAATGGCCCCAGTTCCAACGACGCGGGAAGCTCATTGTCGGGAGGAAACTCCGGCATCCGATCTGCCTCGCCAGCCATCACCGCTCACTTTCGAGATTCGGCCTACAAGCGGTCATCATGATCACCACTCACAGCCGCCCGCCAGTCTACAAACAGGCAGACATCAGGCTTCCCTGCCGTGCCCGTTGCGTGCCCGGTCGAGCGGCGAACCACTGGCAATCACGGTCACTCACGGTCAAGCTCCGGGTGTCTGTGATCTGCGGGTCAGCGGGTTGACCCGCTATCGCCGACGACCTCCCAAGCAGTAGGTCGGCGTGCTGGCTGTTTTGGCGTCAAAGAATGAGTTCAGCGAACAACGGTGACCTCGATAACAGGGCAGTGGCCGGTGATCACCTTCAGCGGCTGGTGGCCGACGACGAGGCATGGCCACGTATGGGAAATCACCGCCGCTTGCCCGGGATGGACCGCCCGGTAGGTTCCCGTTGACGGGCCTGGGCCGAGGGCACCGAGCACCAGGACCGACGGGCGTGAGCTCTGGGGCACTGGACCAGCCTGCATGCGAACGTCAATCTGCTGGCCCACATGCACCCTCACCTTCAAGGCCGGGATCGTAAGCAACGCGGCGCAATCGCCGACGGGCTTGACATGCCCGGCGAAGCGCACCAGGGCTGGCGGCCCGCACGCGCTGGTCCCTGTCTGGGTCCACCACGGCGTCTCCCTACAGGAGGCCAGCAAGCCAGTAATCACCGCCACGAATGCAGCGACAGCGAAACAGCGCGGCCCGGCCATACTCATGCCTCATAGACGCGCAGAGCAACTGCCCGGGTCCGCAAGCCGACCGGCATGCCACAGACGTGCCACACACGGGGGAGTCCCATGGTCAGCAGCGGTAACTCACAGACACAGCGGCCAACCTCACCAGCGGACACGACAGCCCTGCTCACCCCGTTTCAGGTTACCGATCTTCCAAGCCCATGATGTCCCTGCGCGGATGCCGGTTCTGGTTGGAAAATCGGCGGTGGCCGCCGCCGGCTGAGGCCGACCCAGCTTGATCTTCGAGGTCGTTTCCAAGCCGGGCGCTGGGAGCCAGCCCACGGGCCGTTCAGTGTCGCTTCGAGCACGAGGATTAGATTTCTTCAGCCATGCCCTTGGCTCCTGCGGGCGGCGGCCGTCCCGGTGATGAGGCAAGGAGGTGGGCCCGGTGCTGACCAAGACGCGGGACAACGAGGAGATCATCGAGCGGGTCGCGGCGCTGGACATCGGCAAGGCCGAGCTGGTGTGCTGCGTGCGCGTCCCTGATGAGGACCATCCGGGCAGGCGGCTGCAGGAAGTGGAGAGCTATTCCACGATGACCCGCCCGCTGCTGTCGATGGCGGACCGGCTGGCCTGCCTGGGCGTGACCCGGGTGGTGATGGAGGCAACATCGGACTACGTGCGGCGTGAGGGTGCTTGAGTCAAGTGGGAGGCACCGTTTGGAGGTTCGGCTGATGTCGAGGGTGTAGTACCCGGGCCAGTGCGTGATGGCCTGTCTCCGCCTCGGCGTGCGTCGCGGGTAACTGCGGGGTGCGGAGCCCGGGGTAGAAGCCGAAGCGGCCCGTGTTCCATCCGGGGGCCGCGGGCGAGGAGAAGACCGGCGGGAGCCTGTAGGTGGGGTTCCCGGCCTTGGGCCGGTAGCCAGCCGGGCCTGGGGTGATGGGTGAATAGCGTGAACTCTCGTTGACGTCTCGTGAAAGTGCCCCCCCGCCGATGGGATGTTCCAGCGGGGCCGTAGGGACTGGCCGTGGAAGAGCGGCAGGTGCCGGCCGGAGGATAGTCGCTGGCTGGGAACGCACCACCGTCCCCGGGATAAAGAGAGCGCCCTGCCTGGTCGCAGCTTGCTCATGCGCAACACGACAACCCCGTTGGGGTCCGGTCACGTGGTGGCCGGTAGGCCGACCGTGAGGAAGGCTCAACTCCCCAGCGGGCGCAGGATGACCCAACAAGCCAAGGCCGACCGCTGAAAGGCAGCAGGAAACCGTGGGCCGTAGGACCGGCACCTCCGCCGGATGGCCTGCGCATAACTGGTCGGATACGGGCTGGTGCCCGGCCTGAAAGGGAGCTGACGTGGGTCAGGTGAGCCTGTGACGACCTGGTGAACGGAGACGCTGGAACCGAGGGGCAAGTTGGACACCATCATGGCGAACGGACCTGAGGGCGATGTTCTGGATTGGGACGCCGTCGATTGGCGGCGGGCCGAGGACGACGTACGGCGGTTGCGGCAGCGGATCTTCACGGCGAGCAAGGCAGGGGACCTCAAGAAGGTCCGCAATCTGCAGAAACTGATGCTCCGTTCCCGAGCGAACGCGTTGTTGAGCGTGCGGCGGGTGACGGAGGTCAACGCTGGCCGCAAGACGGCCGGGGTCGACGGGCGCATCGTCCTGGGTGGCTGGGAGAAGGCAGAGCTTGTCTTCTGGCTCCAGGACGGCGCGACCTCGTGGAGGCCCAGGCCGGTCAAGCGGGTCTTCATCCCGAAGGCTGGGGGGAAACGGCGCGGGCTCGGCATTCCCGTGATCGCCGACAGGGCATTGCAAGCCCTGACGGCGGGGGCGCTGGAGCCTGAGTGGGAGGCCCGGTTTGAGTCCCGATCGTATGGGTTTAGGCCGGGCCGCTCTTGCCAGGACGCGATGCAGGCCGTCTTCGTGACCGTACGAGGAAAGACCTGCAAGCGCCTGTGGGCACTGGATACCGACCTGGCCGCCGCGTTCGACCGCATTGATCATTCCTGCCTCCTCGGCCTGCTCGGCACCTTCCCCGCCCGGGGGCGGATCGGGCAGTGGCTGAAAGCGGGGGTGATCGATCAGGGCCGGTTCGCCCCGACCGAGCAGGGCTGTCCGCAGGGCGGGGTGATCAGCCCCGTCTTGATGAACGTGGTCCTGCATGGGATGGAGGAGGCCGCCGGGGTCCGGTACATCACCACCGGCAGCAACGCCGGAACGGCGAGACCGGGCTCGCCTGTGCTGATCAGGTACGCCGACGACGCGCTTGCCCTGTGCCACTCGCGTGAACAGGCGCAGCAGGTCCAGGCGCGGCTGGCCGCGTGGCTGGAGCCCCGGGGTCTGGTCTTCAACCAGGACAAGACCCGGATTGTCCGTCTCGATGACGGGGTGGACTTCTTGGGGTTTTCCGTCAGGCGCTATCGCGGCAAGCTGCTGATCAAGCCGAGCAAGGCGGCCGTGAAACGGATCAAGGCAAGGCTGACCGCCGAGATGAGAGCCTTGCGCGGGCATAACGCGCAGATGGTCCTCATCCGGCTGAATCCGATCACTCGGGGCTGGTCGGCCTACTATCGGCACTGCGTGTCCTCCAAGGTGTTCGACGCGCTGGACGACCACGTGTGGAAGCTGACCTACAAGTGGGCGAACTGGACCCACCCTCACAAGGGGAAACGCTGGATCGTTCGCAAGTACTTCGGCAGATTCGTCCCCGCCAGGCGCGACCGGTGGGTGTTCGGTGACCGCGACAGCGGCGCCTACCTCCTCAAGTTCGCCTGGACGAAGATCACCCGGCACACGCTGGTGAAGGGCTGGGCCTCACCTGACGACCCGGCTCTGGCCAGCTACTGGGCGGCCCGGCGACGACGCGGGACACCCCCGCTCGACCCGCCCCGGCTACGGCTACTTCAGCGGCAACGTGGGCGCTGCCCGCTCTGCGGGCAACTGCTCCTGCACGCCGACCGAGAACCACAACACCCCGACGAATGGGAACAGTGGATCACAGCCGTCCGCGCAGCGACCCGCCACCAGGCGATCACCGTCGACGCGCGGCCCGGGACTCAAGGCAGGCCCGCCGTGTTCAGCCTCATCCACACCCACTGCCGACGCCGCCTCCCAGACGGCGACAACGGTGGACCAGCACTTCTGCAGACCTGACCCAAGGCACGCCTGTGGGCTTGCCCGAGCCGGTTGCCTGGAAAGCGGGCACGGCCGGTTCTTAGGGGGCGGCGGCGCGGCAACGCGCCGCCGCTACCCGACTGGCGTATCTGGTTCTTCGTCCTGGAGGCGTGCGGGCTGGCGATGCAGCTGGTCCACGCGGCCCAGGCCAAGAACCTGCCCGGCCGGCCCAAAACAGACAAGCTCGATGCGATGTGGCTGGCCC
>Ga0207684_10001553_pt1 | contig 24562 bp, 44 predicted proteins | sample KBSK5501metaG_FD_184342 | JGI IMG/M metagenome (GOLD analysis project Ga0207684, IMG submission 184342) | Corn, switchgrass and miscanthus rhizosphere microbial communities from Kellogg Biological Station, Michigan, USA - KBS K5-50-1 metaG... | ecosystem: Host-associated > Plants > Roots >...
CGCTGGTGATTTGGGTCTGTGACAGCAAGCTGGAAAGCTGGCTGGACGTGTACCCGAAATGCCAAGTCTCACGACCAGGCACGTTGAAGAAGCTGATGAGCAACCGACGCGCTTCCCGAATCTTGGCTACGTTGAGGTTGCTGTTCACCCCGGTTGAGCCGAAGTCCACCGCGACGATATTGGCAGAAGGGAACGCTGTTGAAGTCGTTCCAGACTTGCCCGTGAACGCGGTGTTATGGAACCCACCCAAACCAGCCGCAACCATGTTGGCTGCGTCGGCAGTGTTTTCCGAGACTCGCCCGATGATGGTCATGTCGATTGAACGGCCAAGCGCCCACACCATTGTCTGGACGTATGCGCTGGCGGGGTCGATCAACAGCTTCACCTTGTCGAACTTGTCGATGAAGTTGCCGATGTCCCACTGACGGAGAATAACCTTCCGACGGAAATGGGTGGCTTCGTTAACAGGGGAGTCCGCGAAACGAGTGAAGACCTCGTTCGGCGTGCTCTTGTCCAACTGTTCCCAATAGCCTTCCTCGCCCTGTTGTGACTCTACGCGAACGTAGGGGCGAAGCTGTGAACCCATCTGCTGTAGAAGGTATTCGATGTTCGCGTGGTACTGCTTTACAAAAGCAGTATCTATTGTAAACGACATTGAAGTACCTTTGCAGAATGACTAAAGAAACTTTAGCATTCGCGCCATTGCCCGGACTAGCCGGATGGAGCATGAGCGACTACGCACGCTCTGACTCGTACCTCAGACAGCCGACCCTGGTAAGGGGCTACCGGCCTGGATCAGTGGTTCAGCAGGGCTACCCGGCAAGCCGGACCCACCCGACGCCACTAATTAGTAACCTGGATTGTGACCGTACCCGCCCTGCTCGTTGCCCTGGTTGATGTTGTGCTTGGGTGACTCGTTGGACGAGTGCTCTTGCTGCCACTCACCGCCACTATCCATGCCCACTTCAACGGGGGACTCGACCGGCGTTTTGTTGCCGGTTTCGACGGGGGTATTGACATCGCCTGCCATGTTATGACTCCATCATCTGACGCCATCCGAGTACCTTCTGGACCCAGGCGTCGTGTTCGGGATGTTCTTTGACGTAATAGGGATGCTTGGTCACGTCAGCCGTTGCCAACTTCGCCAACTCCGTGCGGGCGTCCGACTCATTAAAGCCGACCGCCACTTCCTTGCTTATGGTGCCTTCCTCGATCAGCATCTTGCCCAGGTTGTACATGCCCTTGATAAACGCCGGGTCATTACCCAGGTTCGTCGTCTCAACCTTGCTAGCGACTTCCCGGCCAAAGACCTGAAACAACGCACGCCGAGCCACGCCCATGTTCCGCTCGGTGCCTGCGCCCCACTCGCCTTTCAGACTCTCTACGCAGGTCTTGGCGTCAGCCTCGTAGTTGGGGATGGCTGCTTTAACAGTCTCGCCGTAGTAGTTGAGTAGATGCTGTGCCTGCTCCGGACTAATGTTGGCTTTATGAGCCGCTTCCGCGAACGACTTGATCTCGCCCTCAGTTAGCTCCACGCCCTTTGCAATGATTGGGGCGGCTAACTTATAGCCATCGACGTTCTCCGGCACGCCGAGTTTACGATATATCTCGGTCATCTTCTCCCCACGCTTCTCGTCCTTGGCGTCCGGGATACGGATGGACCCGCCGATCATCTTCTGTGACTCGACGTAGGACTTGGCGAGGGAGGGGATGTCCTTTAATGACTCAAGCGATTTCTCGGTCTTGAGTTCGGCGGGTAACTCGTCCCGCCATGTCTTAGCTGGAACGGTCGCATCGCCGGAAACAACCTGCGTCCCTACCTGTGATGCCGGTGTCTGCGTGACTTCCTGGGTTTCAGGAGCCGCAGCGGGCGTAATGTCGTTAGAAGTAGTGCCCGTGCTCTCTGGTGCTGTCGCTAGTGCCGTAGTCATCTTGTTCTGTCTCCTCTTTCAAGATAGGGTACTTGTTAATGTCGGCCATGTCAATCATGGACAACAGGTGAATGATGATCGAACGCTGTCCCTCGTAGAACGCGGTCACGTAGGGGTCTACATCGAACGAGAGCCGATTGTAAAAACGGTTTCGTAAAGACTCCATAACTTCGGGACCGTATTCGCTATCCACGAACGTATTCTTGTACGCATAGGCTTTCTTGTGTTGGGCTTCGGTGACGCCCTTCGGCCCGTGTAACATGGCCTCTAAATCTGTCATGCTGGTGTCCCCCCTTGTGGCTGCTGCTGACCGGCTTCCTGCGCGACCTTCATCAGCGGGGCGAGTTTAGCCGCTGAGTCAATCGCCTGTGCTCCCTGCTGTGCTTGCTGTGCCTGCGCGTTCTGATCGGCTTCCTGTTGACGTATCTGGTCCACCACGTCCTTGTCGTGCTTCAACCTGGCAGGCAGGCCCACCGCGTCCATAATGTAGCTCATAAAGTCGTCGGTATTAATCACGTCGCCCGACGTGGGCTTGATTTGAATCAGCGGAGCCGCCATCTGGAAGAAGCGTTCGATGGTGGAGAGATCGCTGTACTTCTGTGCACGCGCCAACGGTCCAATATACACCACGTCGATATCGGTGACTAGCCCCTGGCGTTGGGCCTCTAGCACAACCGGCGGCGGGGGCGGCAGCACACCGGCTCGCATCATTATCCCAAAACAACGGTTAATGAGTGGGGTCAGGAACTCACTTTCTAAGCGGCCCACTGTCGGCCCAAGCGCCCGCTGCATCTGGTCGATTGTAGCTTGTATCTCCGCTGCCGTCATGTACTGCTTAGAGGGTAACTGTAAGAGGTCACTATAGAACACGGCGCGAATGGCTTGCTGTAGGTCCTTCTCGAACTCTAGGCTTAACTCAAAATTACCGCGATGCCCTAGCTCAAACGGGAAGATCGAATCCTTGGATCGTACTGTGGTAATTCCAGACGGTTGCGTGCGAACCTTCCCAATAACGCCATCGTCAACCACAGCAATCGGAGGGTCGATCCACTTCCCAGCCGCACGTAAGCGTAGCTCCCTAGCCTTATTAAGCGTCTTAATATCAGGCAATGCAGTGTGTCCGGGACCCCGGCCATAAACCTCGTGAGCCGACTTCCCCCAACGCGGCACCATAAAGGGTAACTCATAATAGCCACCTTCGGTAATCAAATGAGCGCCGCTCGCGGTAGAAGGATCACCACCGTAACTGGCGCTCGACCCCACTTCGACATAAACGCTGGCCCAAGGGCGGTCTTTACCCGCCGCGTGCATGAGGTAGTTGGCACCATCGCGGGGCATCACCATATGTAAAATACCCACCATGTCATCCGGGCGGGCGGTTGCTTTGTGGGCGGTTTCCTTGCTCAGCTTCGACATTCCAAGTTGGAGATCGCCGTCACCAAACTTGAGGGCGGCAGCGCGGGCTGACATTTCCAGCTTGCGGCCTACGATGTCCACGCGGCCATCCGGACCCTCGCCAATCACGTACCAGCCCATCGGCAACGCCTTCATACGGAAGCCGTTAAACAGCATCGGGCCGGGTATCTCCTCGACCAGCAGGTTGCCAGTACCGAAGCACCCGATGTCCAGGTACATTTCATGGGACTCGGCCTTGAAGTTGGACTGGTTGATGGCGTCGAGCATCGTATCGCGGCAGATGTCCAGCCACTCGCGCACGTCCTGTTCCATGTTGAGTTCGTTCATACGCATCTGCAACATGAACCACTGGATGGTGTTCGGCGTGAGCGTCCCGGCCATCGCGCTTGCGAGGTACTCGTTGGCTTTGACGGCGGTAGTGTCGTAGAGTAGCGATGTCTGCTTGGCACCAGGGGCGAGCCGGTAGGTAATCTGAGCCTTACGTGGCATGATGTACTGTGCCAGGTCTTGGCTCAGGATGTCGGCAAGACGCCGCTGGTCTAGCAGGTAGTTGTAGCGGTTGACGACATCGGTAGCGCGGTGACGGTTATCGTCACTCGCCTTCGCGTCCATCGAACCGGCCACGTCGCTTTCAATAGCCATTAGAATCCCTGTAACTGCTTCCTCACCGCATCAGGCCCGGTGGTGAGCGCCGTGTTGCCCGCAATCGTGGTGGACGGACTCGCGCCCGCCGCTGCCTGCCGCTGCCGGTCCAGGTCCGATTGCTGGACCACTTTATCAGCCTGTGGTGCCACCGGCGCTTTCGGCATCGTGGGCATCTTCGGTGCGCCAAATCCTAGTAACTGACCCATACTACCTCCACGAGTCCACCGTTTGCTCACCGGGGACCGGGCCAAACGGATTATAATCGTATTCAGCTTGCATTGCCGTATCAGAGAAGGCGTCCCACCGGCCCTCGGCTTGGACCTGCACAGGTGCCTCGTCTGGTCTATCGTTCTCGCCCACGGCCAGGTAACGAAGCGCGTCGGCTGCGTTGCTGGACCAGTCGTGCTCCGGGTGGGGTAGGAACGTCTGTTTCAATTCGTCGTACTTCTTATGGTAGAACGCTAACGCCTTGAGTCCTTCATCGCACGGACCCTCATTAAACCGGAATCGGGGAAAGAGGCGCCGGACAGCCGATATGCCAGTCTCAATAAGTAGCTTCGGGACCACACGAATAGGGCGCAGACCAATCGACGAGAGTGTGCCACGGACGGTCTTTTGTGCGGCGATGGTCTCGGCGTCTGCGTCGTGGGGGAGCAAATGCAGGTCATAGCGATAAGGCTTCTCCATAACCACCTTGCCATAATGGTCTGCCCCGACGCCACTATTCTCATAGTAGTCAATCAATCGGATTTCTTGGCCGAGCTTTTGGTAAAACCAAATGACCGTCGTATCGTTACGGCCCAAGTCCCATGCCGTGCGAACCGGCTTCTGAGTGATCCAGGGGAAGAAACCCACCCGTGAAGGCTTGTCATTTCTTGCCAGCGCAAGGTAACGGCCATAATAAGAACCTTCCACAGCACCTTCAAAGCTACAGTAGTACTCTTGCTGGATAAGGTCTTCGTCTTGTCCAAGGGCGCGGAGTTCATTGAGGTACTCGGTTTCGACGATTCGGTGGCCATCGGGTTTGTGCGTTTCGTCGATGGTTAGCTTTGAGGCATACCAACGGTCTGAGTGATGACAGGCGTAGTCGTAGAGGTCCCAACCGTGATTCTTACCTCTGGGTGTATAGGCAAAGGCTTGCCATCCTCGGTTGGCAGCAAATATCGGATCGAGCAAGGCTTTGGCTCTAGGACTCTGTAGGGCAAACTCGCTGTAGACTGCTCCAAGAGGGTTGGTTCCGACAATACGGTTAATGTTATCGGTGCCGACGACTTGGATGATTGACCGGCGACCGTCAAAAGTACGTATGGGGACCTGCATTTCGGTCTCGTTTTCCTCGTCCCGCATCCGGATGGCTTCGGGGATGTAGTCTCGGTACGGCGTGCCTTCATTGTCCATGCCGTCCCAAAATATCTTCTTGCCCTGCGCATACGTGGGAAACAGGTAGTAATAGACGCCAGGTTTCTTGTACGCCTGCGTAATACAATAGTTCAAAAGCACCAGGTCTTTTCCAGCACGTCGATGCCAAACGAGCACCGCATTCTTTCCAGCGTCGAGGGCTTGAAGGGCAGGTACTTGGAAGTCCCACGGCTGGAACCGAAACGACTCGTTGACGGTGTTCACTGAGTTTCACCAACTTCGACCACTTCTACGTCTATAGTAGGTTTCGGCGGGGGACTCGACCATCCCGGCCATATCAGGTTTATCTGGACAGGACGGTTAGCACCAGGAGCGTCAGAGCGGGGACGATAAATATCAAATAATTCGCCAGCAGCCTTAACCGCCGCCAGTCTCGCGGAGTTGTCTTCGGTAACGAGGGTGTCCGTGATCTTGCCCTCGAACGCGGCAATGTGTGTCTTTTTGGCATCAAGCTGCTCATCCAACCGCTGGATCATTTTTGTGACGATAGGCACAGCCCGGTCCAGCGCCCCCGACTCCCGGAGGAGGTCCTGCCTGGCTTGCTCCCTGGTCACGGGAAACTCGCCTGCGGGCGTAGTACTCGAATATCCCTTCTCTAGGTGGCTGGCCAAAGGTGTGCACGGTGCGGCCAGGACCCCGGAGGGCACATTCGCTGAGGGCAAGGATTTCAGAGGAAAGTAGGACTCGGACTCGGTACCAGGCACGTTTGGGCTTTTCGCGTCGGACAACTCGCCACCTTGGAGGGAACTGTTCTTTATACCGGCCTAGGTAGCGTTTCAGCGTACCCATCGGCATAGGTATGAGTTCAGACGCCACCTTCAAGTCGAACTTACGTTCAGGTTGAAGGTAGACGTTTGTATCGTCTCCCACGTCCACTATATAGCCCGTAGGACAAACTTTGCTATACTACGGGTTGTGGTTTCTCGTTTCTCACTCCCCCTTATAGGGGGTGATAAAATGAGAAACTTAACGTAACCTATTGATTTTTAAAAGAGCGTTCTTCTCAGGCCAAAATGAGAAACTTTCCTATAGTGAGAAACATGTTGATAAATAAGGCTTTTCATGTGAGAAACTATAGTCATGCCTAGTGCCGAAATATCGTCCCCCCTAGTACCCCCGTCAGCTTTCCCTCCGCGTGCGGCGTCTACAGTTGTGGATAAGTGTGTGCATAACTATCCACCTGCGCGGCTTAAGTCTATGATAAGTTTACGATTTCGTCAATTTCGGCTGGCGGTTTATATAGGTCCACACGCGCCGCCTGAGGCCGGTTTTTTGGGATAGCCACCCCCCGCCGGTGGTGTTGCAAAAATGACACACCACAACCGCTAGTGATGGCGCGACGATGGCATGGTTCTTGCTCTTACGCGCGCGTCAATTAGATATGCGTGCGGCGCGACGAGTGTATGGATTCTACTACACGGTGCGACGAGTGTGCATAATCGGACACAGTGTTATGCTGCTACCAGGTAATAGGCGGGTGAAGGTGTAGGCGCGACCATACACTATCGGATTAGGTAGGGAATGGGTAATTGGTTACATAGGACAAGGCTAACACACCACGCACAACCTATGACACGCGATGACAACCACGGCCTGGTATGGGGTTTGCATATCTTAGGAGCATGACACCGCAAGCAGAACGTATAATCGGTACGCGAGACGGGGAACGCGATGGTAGGGGAATGAACCCTATCTATAACCCATACTATACAAGTGGTCATTATTTGAGGGCTTACCAAATAGCCTGGTTAAAACACCGTCAAGGTAGCTAACATGCCCGAAACCTTACAATGTGGTGCACACCCTAGTCTAACGCAGCCCTGTACTGCATGTAGGCAATGCCCCGCATGCTGTGACTGTCAAGACTGTGCAGTATGCGAGCACAGGAATAGACTCGGCAACTTGCATATCTGTAATCACTGTGAGGGCTGCACACATTGTTGTGAGTGTTTAACGTGCGACTGTGGCGTCTTAGTAACACGCGATTGTCGAACAAGTAGTCATTGTGATAGACACTGCGATTGTAGCGTAGACGAGGAAGGCGAACGTAACGTAGCTATTCACCGTTACCCTCTAACCTTCCATAACTCTACGACGTTTAACGTAAATCCTTCACACCGCTACCTATCCGTCGAAATAGAAGTAGCAAACTGTGGGCCTGGTAGTCATGTTAACGTAGCGTGCGAGAAATGGAAGGCGTCTATTGTTGAGGATGGCAGCCTACCGGACAGCGGATTTGAGATAAACACGGCACCCGCTAATGGTGACTTATTCGTTAATCAAATCAGTGAGATATGCGGGGCTTTAGCGAGACAAGGCGCGGAAGTTAACGAAAGGTGCGGCCTGCATGTTCATATAGACGCCCGTACCTTCCGCGCTCCGACCATGCGTAAGTTACTGAAACTCTACGTTAAACTAGAGCGTGCCTTGTTCCTGCTTGTACCAGATTCTAGACGGCATAACCAATATTGCACACCCGTAGAGCGTAGACTACGTGAATATCTGAACCCTAAAAAGCCTGATTACAATAAGATGGATTCTACAGGTGGGCCACTATGGGAAACCGTACCACTGAAAGGTGCAAAGGAAACACGCGAAAAGATAGCAGAATACACCTATGGCGATGGCGTCAAGGTAGTACCTAATCAACTACGACGTAACAAGTATGGGGGAGAACGCTACAAGGCATTTAACCTGGTCTCCTGGTATCATCGTGGTACAATCGAATGCAGGTTGTTCAATGGGACTGTGAACGCTACTAAAATCATCAATTGGGCTATGCTGTGGGCGGGTATCCTAGACTATGCGAAGCGTACCCATGAGAACGTGATAGACTCGCTACCCGAACACAGTGACAGCGAACCACTGCGTAACCTAATGATAGTTGCGCCTACAGGTACAGTAAAAGAGTGGGTAAAGCAACGATTTGATAAGTGGGGTATGAATAAAGAGGAGAACGAGTAATGTGTGGTATATTCGGATATAACCTACCTGATACCGTATCAGTCGAAAAACGGGCCATCCTTGCAGCCATCCTCGCAAGCAAAATGGATGCACGCGGGGGTGATTCATGGGGTATCGTTCGAGATGGTGAAGTAGCTAAGGGCTTAGGTAGACTGTCTAAGAGCAACCAGGCCATGAAACTAGGCAGAGCACGTATCTTGTTAGGCCATACCAGGGCTGCGACTACCGGAAGCATCACGGTAGACAATGCTCACCCATTCGTAAATGGTAGTATCACGGGCGCTCATAATGGGATCATCAGCAACCATGCAGCCCTGAACACGAAATATAATCGCAAATGTGAAGTAGATTCAGAGCACATATTCATGCACTTACGCGATGGTCTACCAATGTCAGATATCGAAGGCTATGGAGCAGTGTGGTATTTTATGCACAGTAAGCGGGATCGGGTGTATATGTTTAGAAGTGAAGGTGGCGACTTATCCATCTACGGAATTGGTACGCATAAGAATCCGCGTGGTGTGGTCTTTGCAAGTACCGAGACAAGCATTACCGATGCCCTGTCACTCGCTGGCCTTGAGGGGTTTCCATATGAAATTAAGGCGGGTGTACTCTACTATACAGACCAGAATCAATTGTTCTATGAACCTAAAAAGGATATGAAGTTTAGCACAGTGACACGCTACATAAGCGGGAACACGTTTGATTGGAACAATTACGATAGCTACAAGGGATACGCTAACTACACCCGTACCGAATGGGAGAAAGACTTAGACAAGGGCGAAAGTACGGGCGACGACGACGATTTTGATACCATACTATGTGATGGTTGCGACGAGGAAATGCTGCCAGGGGACTATAAGAGCGTACAAGAACACGGCTATAATTGGACGTTATGCAAGAAATGCGAACACACATATGATGCTTAGAAAGGAAGGTGACTAACATGAAATTTATAGTATCCAGAGCAAGCCATAAGGTACCAGGTATCAAGGGATACGGTTATACAGATGCTACTGTACAAGAATGGTATCCAGAAGGTGTGATAACGATTAAGACACTATCAGAGCTTATGCAGTTTATTAAGAAGTATGGAACAGTAGTCATACGGGATGAAGGTAATGTACCTGATGTTGACGAGGGAATAGGACGTACTATAACAATCTATGATGATTACATGGAATAGAAAGGGGTACACTATGATATGGTATATGGATCATGGCGCGTTGATAGGATGGTACTTAAATGGTATCTCATGGGCGAGGATAGTGTTTCTAGGGGAATGCTGATGAAAACGCCTCACACAAATGCCCTAGGAACGACGAACGCAACCAAGTCAATAGTAAGGTAAGGGGGTAAAACATGACGTTACTAGAGGTTATTGACAAGGCACAACCCGCCGAACGAGGTACTTTCCTGGTTCATATCATGCCCTACGGGGTTGATTTAGATATTGAGTGGCCTAAAGTTTTACAAATATTGCGCGACTGTAACGTACAAAATACCGTGAGTATGAATAGCAATAAACTCAATCCGATTAATGTATGTTTCGAGAAGTATGTCGTTTCAAAACCTGACCACGGTATTAGAAACTGGGGGTTTGAATATCGCGCCTTGTGTGAATTGTGCCTATCGTATCAGGTCTGGATTTACGATAATGTAGGGGAACAAGGCTATGCGTTCGACCACAGTTTAACAGTAACCAAAATTTGGACGGTCGAGGAAGGGACATAACGTGCATATAAATAATGCCCCGATCATCTGTAAGCTGTGTGGTGATACCCTGCGCGACGGGTATGATGGCTATAGCGACCAGTACGCCGAATGGGGTACGACAGATACAGGGTTAAATAACCCTATACAACGTCCTGCATTATATGTGCATTGTGAGCGGTGCTTAACAACTAATATGGAGGAATAGTATGGAAATTCTAACAGTCAAGTGTAGTACAATTTCTCAATCGTCTAAAGGATTTGCAATGGACTTTACGACTTTAGACGGATGGTATCTAGGCACGATTCGATACCTAAAGAACCGGCCCACGCTAGGTAAGGAATATGAGATAGTAGTGAGTGAACAAGTAGACTTAGAAGTATATGAAGCCGAACGCAACGCACGCGATGGCTACTGTGGAAAGGGTGAATATGCTTAGTCAAGACTTCGATAACGCAGTATCAGAAGGTTACAATAGACTCGTAGGGTTTGCCGAGCAATTCACAAGCCCTACTGATGTCTATAGCCCTAAGGACATCGTACACAATGCCTTGTTATGGTTCCGTGTCAGGGCGCTTGCGACGTTCGAGTGGCGTAGTCAGGCTGAATGGGAGTGTATCATACAGAAGAACATTATATGGCAGGTACTAGACTCCCGCAAAGGGCGTAGCGAGGCGCTTAACTTTAAAGACGCCGTGTTATTCCCTGAACAAGCCGACGAGGAAGTGGACGTAGACAGTTTTGAAGTAAGCGAGGCGTTTATACTCGCACTAGACGAGTTAGACCATCGCTCTAGGGAAGTCGTTCTAGCAGTACTGGCTGGGTTTACTCAAGAACAGGTAGCGGATTTGCTGGGGGTGTCTCGCCCCCTGGTGTCGCAGATATGGCGGCGTGCCCTTGACTCGGCGCGTGAATACATGGAACCCTTAGCATCCGACGATAATAGGTAGCAGCCGATATGCCTATTTCAGTGGGGTAGAGGTTATAAATAGCGTTGTGTGTCAGGGTAGGGTGGTGTTCGCATAACTTCATCATCGCCCTACCCCACTCGTCAACAAAACGGGCGGCGGGTTCCAGCCAAAACGGGCCTGGGTCTGGTTCCTGCATGACCTTAATAGTCAGTGGGTAGCCTTCCTCAACGTCTTGATTCTTAACACAAGCCATCACAAGGGTATCCGGTTCAGGCCTAGTCAGAGCGATACCCACATTACACCCTGCAAGAATATCCGTAGACCCGCTTGCTCGATAACGTGATGGGTCGGGGCTGTCAGTACGGGGCTTTCGCATGTGGTGGGCCACGATGACGGTAACACCTTGTAAACACAGGGGATCAAGGTTTCTCCAAAACTGGCTAACGTCACTGGCCTCGTTCTCTTTCCCGACAATAACACGCCTTAGCGTCTCTACAATAATGACCGTGGGTCTGAACTTGTGTTCATTTAAGTACTCCATAAGTAGCGAGGCTCCGTTACCGTCAAATCGAACCCCACAATGGCTGACAGCTTTCAAGGGTGGCTGGCCCTCAACGCCTAAGCCCTTCGCTAGTCGCTTAATTCTAGCCCGTAACGTGCGTTCGCTCATTTCCTCGTCAATATAAAGTACCTTTTGGGGTACCGTGGCATGGCCTAGCCAGTCCTGTCCTGTAGCCATACATAAGGCCATATGGAGTAGTACCCACGACTTCATTGAACCGAACTCCCCAAACAGGACCGTTTTACTACACCGCGTTATCCACGGGTGTAAGACCCATGATATCGGGGGGATAGGCTCTGAAAGGATGCTACTCACTGATATGGGCGGGAAGTTTCTCACGTTTCTCATCCATATATAGCAGAGAAATGAGAAACCGCCATTGTAGGCTTTTTGATACACTAGCACGGGATGTCCTGATAGCTATATACCCCGTGCAGTGGGAGACACACTCAAAACCTACCGTCCGTCCGAAGTTGAACAGTACGCTTTCTGCCCTACCTATTGGTCGCTCCGTAAATCAGGCTGGACTACCCGAATAGCGACAAAGGCGACAGTAGCGGCGCTGTGGTCTACAGCCGCGCACGCTGCCTTTGCACTATATCAACGTATGCGGCTTGATGGGTGTACCGACCAGGCGCAGCTATTGACAGCCGCCCAATGCGAGGCCGCACAGGTCTACGTGGCCGATTTTAACCATTATATAGCAGCGGGGGTCAACTTCGGCACCCTGGACACCGACGACGCAGTAGAGGGCCTTAGAAAATTGGTCGCTAACTATACCAAAAGCTGTAAGCTGGACGCCTCTAGGGGCTGGCAGGTGGTCAGCGTGGAAGAAAGCCTGGACGGTGAGGGGACAACGCGCCCTGATGTCATTGTGCGCGATCCTGACGGCATCCTGTGTCCGGTTGACTATAAGATCAAGCGGAGTGTCAACCCCAAGTGGTTCGATCATCAAGGGTGGTCAGATGACTTCCAATATAGTCATAAACAGTTGAATTACATATACTTACTGCAAGAAGATGAACGAGTGGGAGAGCGTGTAACAAAGAACCGCCATTACATCTATTCCATCACAGCCGAGCCATTTGCACAAATATTGACCGCGTATGACATCACACCCGAATACATGGCAGATTGGTACACAAGTGCCCAACGTTACTTTAAGATGATGGCAAGCGGTGAAAACGAGGGCATCATGCACCCTACCCACAAGTCGCCCTATGGTATGTGTGAAATGCTGGACTTCTGTACTAAAGGCGGGGCGGGGCTTAGCTATATCAAGGTAACAAAGCGTGAATCTTAATTACTTCGGAGCTAATTGTGGGACTCATAAGGATTGTGGCGGAATCATTCGGGAACACTTAAACCATTCATATCCCTATACGTTTGACGATGGTTACAAGTGTTACATTCCCGCGCTGTACTGCGAGCGGTGTGAAGTCGAAGTAACGGGCGATACGTTAATAGAGGAGATAGAGTAATGCCGCGTTGTCTACTAATCGCTGGACCACCGAACACCCGCAAGACATCAAGCCTTGTGACCTGGACGAAGGCCGCTAAACCTGGCCGGGTTCATATCGTGTCATGCCCCCGTGAAGCTGGCTACGAGAGCATCCCGACGAATAACCCGCTTGTCGTGCCCCATATTCTAACCGTGCCCTACAAGTTAGGCGAGGGTAGCGACAAGATACAGTGGAAGGGCATCACCGAGGCTGTCGAGGCTAAGTGTGTCGAAATAGTCACAGGCAAGCACGGTGACGTATCGACCATTGCTATTGACGGCCTGCAACGCTACGGTGAGGCGGTGCTAGGCTGGATGTCAGGCGGGGCGATCTTCACTGACGAGGCATTCAACGGCATGGTGGCCTATAGCCGTGCTAAGACCTACATTGCTGAGTTCATGCTAAAGCTAATGGCCGCGCCAGTCAACTACGTTGTATTCACTTGTTGGGTGGACTATGAAAAAGACAAAAAGACGGACGAGGATTCACCTAAAATGGGTGGACCTAAAGCCCCCCGGCATATATGGCCCTCTTTATTTGGCACTATGGCAAAAGACGTGGTGGGTATGGTCTCCACGGTCGCAACGGTGGTTGAAAACAACCAGTACTTATGGCAAACGAAGGCTGCGGGAGACATACTCGGCTGTGGTCTAAAAGGCCCTGCGGAAATTGTCTCCCGAATCCCACTCAAAGTTCCACAAGACTACCCGGCGTTAGAGAAGGTACTGTATGGCTAACCTCGCGTTCTACATCATGCTCCACCTGGCGCTGTGGCTAACCGAAGGCGGTATCTACTGCTTACGGTTCGCTGCGTGGCTTGAGGACATGGACTTTGAAGAAATAGAAAGGCTGGCGGGACGGAAATGAAACTACTAATGTCGTTACTATTAGTAGCAGTTACCGCGTGTGCGTCTATAGACCCCATGCTGACGGAGCCGATACAGTCGGCTAAACCGCTGACCGCGCCGTCCATGCGTACCTATACGCCAGAGGGCTATGAGGTGGATTGGTGGATATTTGAGGAGTTTGATTCATCGTGCACGGTTGAGTACGCCATCCTAGGCTTAAACAAAGAACAGCTTGGGAAGGGCGTCATCCCCTGTCAGATGATGGTGATGTTCTTTCACGCCATACAACCGAGGGTCAAATGAACAAGGAAGAACTAATCGGCCTGTTTATATGGCTCATGTTCCAGCGCCATGACGGTATCGTACACTTTAAGAACGAGGAAATCGCCAAGTATCCAGGCATGGCTAAGTTACAGATAGCGTTAGAAGTGACAGACGACGGTATCACGATCTTTGTAGTGGAACCAGACAGTGTGCCTACAACCCCAACGTCCGGGCTATTGGACGCATAGGAGCGTATGGAAACAGTAGCAGTAGGAGATGGACAGTTAACGGAGTTTCGCACGGGCGTCGATTTCGATGAAGACGTGCGTGGGTTTAGTATCAACGAACAGAAGGAAATCGAAGGGCGTAACATCCCTGATGGCTGGCAGTCGTTGGGCGTGGTGAGTGTGGCGCGGGTCCAGAGTGAAGACGAGGTTCGCATGGACTCACTCAAGCCGTACTACAAGTCACTGTTTAACGTGACGTTTAACGTGACAGTCGAGGGGCGCAAGTTTCCGATCAAGCATACCGCCCTCGTGTCCGGTAAGCCTTTGCAGTTGACGAGCGCCCGGACCGGCAACCAGTATTACCCGACAGCTTCGCGTTTGGGCAGCAACCTGGCGCGTGCGACACGGGTAGACAGTGGCTTCCAGGGCGTACTTGACGCCGCGATGACCACGCCGCTGTTCGGTAAGTTCGAGACGAACGAAGCGGGTTATCAGTCGTTAGAGCGTATCTCCAACAGAATGCCAGCGTCCGGTAATGGCGCTGCTGCCTAAACCAGAAGGGTGTAAGGGGTGCCCTGCGTATGGTGACGGCCTCGGATTTGTACCTGATGATGTCATTGATGGGGCCGTCACTACCGTTATTCTGCAAAACCCTGGCCCCGACGAAGAAGCAGGCCGCAAGGTGGTCGCAATGGACCAGAAGAATCGGCCTGTGTATCAAGTATGCGACCACAAGCCCGCCATCGGACGAACTGGTTACTTCATGGACCGAACACTCCTCCCGTTGGCGGGCTTGGAGCGCGGCAAGAACGTATCGGTCCTCAACGTCCTCAAATGCCGATGGACAGACAACGGAAGGAAAGTAAATGAACTCCCTCGTGGTAAGGTGCTTTTGGACATTGTGGATCGTTGTACCTGTGCTTATCTTAGGATTCCAGCTTCTACTCGGTTGGTAGTCGCAGCGGGGCAACTGGCATGGGAATATCTACAGGGCGACAAGTTATCAATATCGAGTTGGCGCGGATTTGTCGGGCCGAAGCTGCTTACCTTGGACTCGGCTTTAAGCCCGAAATCGTCCGAAACGAAGCCCGTGCTAAACTCCGGTGGGTGCTCTACTGCTGCCGAAACATCCGGCCATGCGACCACTGTGCAAGTACCAGTACTAGCGACTTTACATCCTGCCGATTTGTTCAGGGAGAGACGGATGATACTACCGTCTCGGAGCGACTGGAAGAAGGTGCCCAAGCTGCTAGAGGGAACGTGGCCGACGCCGCTGCCTACACGGTTAGTCATATCGGCCCACACAACGATTCGGGAAATAGATGAATGGTTTGGTCATGCCTATGAAAAAGCGCAAGAAGTCAGCATCGACACTGAATACGTACCGGAAAAAGAGCTACTTACGATTATTGGAATCGGTTTCCGTGACGGTCATACCATTTCCGGGTGTCAGCTTGAATGGCTTAACCAAGATATATCACGCATTATCCGATCACGGTTCGTACAAGGATTACGTCATCTACTTACCACTCGTAAGGCCATATTCTGGAATGCTCAAGCTGACCTTCCCATACTCCAAAAAAACCTGTCGATCAGACCGCCGCTTTTTGAGGATGCTATGCTTGCTCATGCGGCACTCTGGTCCGAGTTACCACACGACCTCGACTTTGCGTCGTCTGTGTACTCCCCGTACAATAAACCCAAAAAGGATGTCGTAGGATGGGGGCTAGACAAAAATTGGGGCGACGTGGTAGCAACAGTATGCGTGTGGGAGTCAATAGCCACAAGTCTACAGGGCGATCCCGGAGCACGGGACGATTACTACAAACAGAAGTTACCGTTGGTATCCATCCTGCTAGAAAATCAGCAGCACGGGCTACGAGTCAACAAGGACCGCGTTACGAGTATGGTCCCCATGTACGAGGAAAGGTTGCGCCAAGCGTCCCGTATTGCTCAAGCTGCATGTGGCTGGCCTGTGAACTTAGGCAGTTCGACGCAGCTTGCTTACTGGCTGTACTCTCACGGTGGCTTAGACGCTCAATACAATCGGAAGACGAAAAAGGAAACAGTCGATGATGACGCAATCGCGGAACTTAGGAACAAAATCGAGCCAGCGCCGGACTTCACGGACGAAAAATCCGGTGTCAACGCCGATTACATACGTGACAGGATCGCTCAAGGGGCCAATCCGCTGTTGGAGGGCCGAGTCCTTTATGCCGAATCAAAGCAAATCCTTTCCCATTACCTCACGCCATTGGTCCTTGACAGTGGGGGAGTATGTGATCGGGTCTACCCCGAAACTTCTACGCATACGCAGGACAACGGGCGATGGTCGATAAGCCGACCGCCCCTAGCCCAACTCCCGGACGATTTGAGGGACATTATTGTACCCGATCCGGGCTTTGTCCATGTGCATTGGGACTGGAACGCAGCCGAGCCGTGGATACAAGCGTTAACTATGAAGTCGAGGTTCTTGACGGATGCGTTGGGAAATGGGTGGGATTTAAATACGCTGGCCCTCTGCGACCTGATGGGCTGGATGTACCCATACGACAGGTCGAATCCGATGGACGACAAGGGCTGGACGACGCTACACCAATGGGAGGGGAAAGATGACCCCCGGCGACGGCTTGCAAAGGCGGGACGCCTTGCGCTTGATTATGGGAAGCTTGATCTCTCTACCCTTCCTGGGGTTGCTCGGTTGGGACTGGTTAAAGCCGACCTTAAAACAGCCGGCCAACGCATCATCGACAGTGACCCCGATAAGCGGCGATACATGGCAGCAACCTTGGGACGAGTTCGCAAAGGTGAAAATATCAGCCGAGATTGGACCGGAGCGCGACGTGTATTTTTGGGGACGGTTGGAGACTCGATGTATCGAGAATGGCTCAACCATCCGTTCCAGCGAGGGGTGGCTTCACTCCTCAATCTTACAGTGGCCGAGATCGTTAATACGGTGCCCGGAGTGCGGTACGCATGGTCGATGCACGACGCGGGCGATATTTCATGCCCCGTTGAACAGTTATCCACGGCCTTACCTGCTATACGGACCATCGTTGAACAGGAACGCGATATTAATGGAACCAAGCACGCTTTTAAAGCAACGTGGAGTGTAGTCTATGACGATGGACGAAGGGAGTCTATAGCATGATTGAACAACGGGTTGAGATATTCATCGAGCAGCAAGGCCATGTGATGCTCATGCGGAAGGTGAATGACAAGGTGGCCGAGTTGAATAAGCTAGGGTGGGTAGTGATCGGCATGTCCACCGAGACATCGAACGGGATGACGTTATCGCTGCTGTTCCAAAAGGGTAATCCGGAGTACACACTGAAACACGAAATGCCGGTGGCCCCGTTTAGCGTTCCAGTAACGCCGTCCATTGACCCTTATACCGGAGCCAAGCAGTGAAGATACTATTCCTGGATATCGAAACTGCGCCCAACGTCGCCTATGTGTGGGGCCTATTCGACCAGAACATCGCCCATGACCAGGTGGAAACGTCGAGTTATATCCTATGTTGGTCGGCGAAGTGGGCGGGGAGCAAAACGATGATGTATGTACCCTGCGCCAACGGGAAGATGCTCCCTACGATACATCGGCTTCTCGACGAGGCCGATGTCGTCGTCCACTACAACGGAGCGAAGTTCGACATCCCCACGTTAAATAAAGAGTTTGTCAAGGCTGGCCTCAACCCACCTTCACCCTACAAGCAGATCGACTTGCTCAAGGTGTGTCGGCAGGCATTCCGGTTCGAGTCCAACAAACTCGCAGCGGTGGTCAAGGCGTTGGGTCTAGGTCAGAAGATGGCCCATCACGGCTTTGAGCTATGGGTTGGGTGTATGAAGGGAGATAAGCAGGCATGGCGTGTAATGAAGCGGTACAACCAAATGGATGTTACACTGTTAGAGAGATTGTATCATCGACTCCTACCGTGGATCGCCAAGCACCCGTGTACCGCTGTCGGCCTGGCGTGTCCGAAATGTGGGAGTACCAAAACACAGCGTCGGGGGGAACAAGTTGCTCTCACCCGTTCCTACACACGGTACCAATGTCAGTCTTGCGGTGGATGGTTTCGTAGTAACAAGGCGGTCAAGGCGGCCAACGTCGAACAGGGGGTCAATATCTAATCGTGGCTACGCAAGAACAAAAGCGACGGTGGGCAAAGGTCACACGGCATAGGTACCCGGATCGTTATCAGTTAAAACAGCGTCGAAAGTACCTAAAGCTGGTTCACAACATCACGCTAGAGCAATATAACAGAATGGTAGAACGACAAAATAATAAGTGCGCTATTTGTGGAACAGGGCCATCTAAAATTAAAGGCTGGAATATTGACCACGATCACAAAACCGGGCGTATTCGTGGTTTGCTCTGTTACTTTTGTAATTACCGCTTAGTAACCCGGTGGCACACAATTGACAAATTACAACGTGCGGTCGAATACCTTAAAGATAACTTCGATGGAAGGGTAATCATATGAAACGTAGCTGGTTCTATGACATCACAACCATTGCGATAGGGGTTATTATCGCGGAAGTCGTCATGTTATTCATACAGTTTGTGTTAATCGCGCTCATGGCGATACTCATGCCCATGAAAGGACTTGGACTCTAATGAACGACAGCTATTGGGCCTCTATTGCGGTGTTAGCGTTCTTTTGGGGGGTAGCGTTGGGGATGACCCTGGCTATATTACTACACTGATGGACATGGAATTTGTTACATTCTTGGTAATCTTCGCAGTAGGCGCGTGGTTAATGTTGAGGATTGACTAATGGGTACGACGCCGAAACCGCTTACGTTGAGAGTCACGTCTGAGTTATTTACTCAGCACCGTGACCAATTTGATGAGTTAATTGCACAAGGTCACGACATCGCTCCGTTGATTGATAGAATGCTTCCAGAGTCAAATAGACCTATTCATTATCTCGGCCCCAACTGTTGGCGCACACTCGACTTAGAATATCTGGACGTAACTTTAGAAGCGATACGAAAGGAAGTCTATGAAGTACGAACGCCTAAACCTGGCAGCGACGATCCTAAGCGGCCTGCTAGGGCACGAAAGAGCCGCGCACGCAAGCCCACAAGAACATCTACAAATGTCGCTAACGCTAGCGGAACAATTGGAGACTGAATATGAGCGACGAGAAACCATCAGAAAAGCAGCTAGAGTTTCACAAACTATCACCCCTTCCGCGCAACATACGTCGCCTGATGTTGAAGGCGGCTATCAAGGCCGGTAAGGAACCGTATGCCGAAGGCTATGAAAAGGGCTACGAAGCCGCTAAAACGCTCATGTATGAAGCGGGCTTCCGAGCGGGTTACAAGGAAGCCTTTGACGACATCGAGCGTCAAAGCCCCGCCAAAGCTGCCGTCGGAGCCTTGGTCCAACCTGTGGAGATCGGGTTGGTCGCACCTGACGGAAGTAAACTGGTTGTAAACGAGCGGGACGACTACCAACCGTCAGAGGAGAGTCAAAATGATACTGGCTACGTTGTTGTTAGCGAGCGCACTTAGTCAGCCCGTACATGGGCATTGGCCTGACGCCGGGATCGTCAATACGACGTGCGAGAACGTGCTACGGGTGCTGTCTAAGGGCGAACCGAGCGAAATGCTCTATAACAGCGTGCAGGGTATCCTCATGCTAGTGTTTGAATACGCCGATGGGACGCGGTTGGAGTTGTTCTACCACGTTACCGACCTTATCCACGAGGAAGCCGCTGATGTAAGCATCCGTATCGAACCAACGCCGTTCATGTATAAAGAGCATTATAAGTCACTACACGAAACCTGGGTTGACAAGGGAGGTAACGGTGTTTGCACGGATTTTAGACTATATGTACCATGACTTGGGTGTGTTCGAGATATTCCTGATCGTGGCGGCGTGGATGGGCATTGTACTCACAGCCGTCTACTTCGCGTCACATGTTAACCTGCCGGGGAGTTTCTAATATGTATGATAGCAACGAGCAGCGTATAGTCATTGATACGTTCGCTAACATGCTCGACGCGGCGACCAAAGATGGTGGACGCAAGCGTGCGGCGGGTATCAAGCCCCCGTGGTGGGAGGATCAGTCCCACGAGGCCGCTATCTACAGTCACCTGAACAAGTGGAAGCACGGCGAGAAGGCTGATAAAGACAGTGGTGCTCACCCACTCGTGCATCTTGCGTGGCGTGCGTTGGCGATTGCGTACCAGGAGACTAAGGGTAAGGTACAGCCGTGACTTGTAAGAAACACCCGGCTTATAAAGCTAAGCGAATGCCACGGGCTAACTGTGATCGGTGCTGGATGATGTACTGTCGTAAAACCTTTGCCAAACAGGTGGGATAATGAAACTTAAAGAATGGTTCTGTTTCCATCACTACCACAGGAAATCCGGCCAATACCCATATCCTAGATGTAAAAAGGGGAAACGACGTATGGCTTACCGGGGCACATGTTGTCGTTGTGGTAAAACCTACGTATCATGGGGGTATGGAACATGAAGCGGGTCTATGTCGCAGGACCATTGACGACAAGCGGCAGCGTGGCCGAGAACATCCATAACGCCATCCGTGCCGGGAATGAGTTGCTACGTGCGGGGTACTGGCCGCATGTGCCACACCTGAATTACTATTGGGAGATCATGTTCCCTGCGCCCTACGAAATGTGGATGACCATTGACTTAGCACAGGTACGTATCTCGGACGCCCTGATACGCTTACCTGGCGATAGTCGCGGGGCTGACCGGGAGGTAGCGGAAGCGTCGTTGTATGGGATACCATGCTATAACAGCGTGCGAGAGTTTCTACAGATAGAAATGGAGACCGGGGATGCCGTACATAAAGCCTGAACAGCGACAGAAGTGGGACCAGTGGCTCTATGCGATGCCCCTGTTCAACCTACCGGGGGAATTGTCGTATGTCATCACCCGGATCGTTCGGATGTACCGGATGGGCGAGCAGACGAGCTACATATCGGTTGCGCTTATTACGGGGGTTCTCGTGCTCACAACGCTAGAGTTTGTACGTCGTGTCGTGTTTGGTTATGAGGACAAGAAGATAGAGGAGAATGGGGATGTTTACTAACGTGAAGCATGTGGTGTCCGGCCTAGTCTTGGCGGTGCTTGTAGGAATTGGTACGGTATGGGCAACGTTTCACGGGGATGCACGCAAGCAAATCGTCATCGAACAGGTGGATAACGGCTGGAAGATTAGCGAGTGTTATGTTGGTTCCAACTGTCCGGTCACGAAGGTGGCTACAAGCCACCTACAAGCTAACGCCATCGTGTGGGCGTACATTTCAGGTAAGCCACTACGCCCGGATTGGAGGGAATAATGGACAAAGTTATAATGTGGCACCACCCAAACTGCACGTTCAATTCCACTGACACACCAGATGGTGATTTCTGTAATTGCCGTGGTGTTGTGGACAAACGTGACTACGACGCCCTCGCCCGCCAGGTGGCGACGCTGGAGCGGGTCTCGCAGGAGGATCACTGTCGCGCCGAGCAGCTAGAGCACCAGCTGGCCGAGGCGCGGCTTGATGTTGTACAGAAGCAATGGATCGTGCTCAAGGCTGACTATGACGCACTAGAGGCGCGGCTGGCTACTTATGAGGAGAAATATGGATCAATTACTGACAAGGGCGTTTGAGGACTTACAACGTGCACTAGCGGCCGTCCGCAATTACGCGGAGCAGTCCGATGCACGGCTGACTGATTTGCGCGCGCAGTGTATCACCTCACACTCGCCCGATGAATGGCTTAGGCTGTGCGAGGAACGGGAGGCGAAGTTGCAAAAGCGGCTGAGCGCGGTCACGGCGGCGCTGGCGACGGGGCGCACGATGAAGCCGTTAGGCAGTGGAGTAGATAATTGGGATGATAAAGCCGAGTGAATTGGTGGATAAATGACACGGTTCTACCGTAACGGCGACCTCACCCGCTTAGGCGCGGTGCTACTGTTCCTCACGATTAACCTGTTATTGAGGTTATGGAAATGAGACCCTTACGCCCGACGCGAAAGCGACGTAACCGCTGTAACTATTCGTCGAACTACACTTATGCCGTGGGTGGCGTCCAGTGGAAGCGGCGTATCAATAACAAGTACAAACGGTTAGCGACAAAGGGAGTCTAACATGGAAATCTGGATATTTGTAATCTTTATGTTAGCAGCGGGGGATGGGGGACTAGACTCAACGGCTTATGCACACCCGACGCAAGCAGATTGCTTGGTTCACCGGGGCAACATCGTAGCCGTCAACAAGCCTAACGACAGGACGTATATCACCGAATGCTTTAAGATGGTGGGGAAATGAGCGAGATCGCGGTCTACGGCTACAGTGACAACTACGACTTAATCGACTGGACGGATGGTGCGGAACAGCATGACCCGTCGATTATGGCATCCGTGATGCCAAGTCATGTGCTTATATCTCGTCCCGTGCCTGTACTAGCACAAGAACAGGATACTCCCCATACAAATACGCATGTGAGTCCCCCGCATGGTACGTTATCCAGCCTGTCCACTTGGCCGAAGGCACCGGAATAACCACTTGGAAATGTCCAATATCCAGGTACAGCGTCCCGTTGTCTTCGTCACGAGACATGCCCATAGATGCGCCATCACAGAACCCACCTGCGTTCGCTTCGATGGCCTTGGTCTTTTGAGAGGGGTAGACTTCTATAACGGTGTTACAGACGCCAAACTCATGCAGGACGGGAGTAGCAAAGCTTACTAATGTATAAAGCAATAAATCTAAGAACACGCGACATAGATACCTTCCCGTGGCTCAACCATTATCCCTCGCGGGCCGTGGTGCCAGCCACATGATACTCTATCAGTATTGGTGTCGAGCAGGTAATCACCCCACCACAGGCGCTAACTCACTTGATTCGTGTCTGTCTTGCGGCGCAAGTCTAGATGGGCAGACGCCCGTAGTAAGTAAAGGATGGCAGCCTGCAAGACCTTTGGGGCATCGTCAAAATATGCAATACCTAGATTACACTTACGGCAAAGTAACCCGCGTACCTGCTTTGTCTGGTGATCGTGATCGACGCCTAGAACACGATCATGCCGTTGACAAATAGCACACCGACCACCCTGTTCTTGCCGCATATTCTCAAGGTCAACTAAAGTTAAGCCGTACTCGCGTTTGTACCAATTTTCCTTATAGTGAGGATTATTGGCCCACGCTTTATATTTTTTGACGTGCTCACGGTTCTTCTCACGCCATCGTTTTTGCTTGGCATAGTATGCAGGCCCGCGTTTTGTCATGTAGGCTTCTTTGTTAAGTCTAAATGTGCAGCTACGGCAGGCGTACTCAAAATCCTAACCTGCCAGTCGGCCACGCAATGAAGCACTTCATGCAGTAACACGGCGCGAAGATACCGCATAGGCTTGCGCCGGTCTAAGTAAATTGTCATCCCTTCCGTCGTACTCACACAGAAGGCATCGTCGGTGTCGTGATCTTCGTCGTTGAAGGTCTCGACATACTTCGCCAGCCATGCCTCATGGGGGAGTATTTCTATACTAATCGTATAGTTAAATGGTAATCTTATCTTTTTTGGGATGCGAAGGCGTCGGCGTTTGTCGCTCATGTCTGTCTCCCATTAACGTACAGAACGGTGGCTTCGGATAAATGAGGCACCAGACGATCTCCATCTGTGTTTCCATCAGGGACACGCGTAGGTGTAGGTAGCCTAGGTCGATAATAAGGAATGCGATGACGATCCAGCGTATGATCTTACTTACCATTGTACTTGTCCACTGTTCGTAGGGTTGCGATCCCAAGCATCGCGCCGAGTACGTTGACCATGACGCTCGTATCAACTGGTGGAGGCGGGATGGTGTGGTATAATGTGCTCACCCAGGTTAGCAGCGGTACTGCCATCGACGAGTAGACGAACGCAGCCCCGCATGACCACCCGATAAACGGGCGCCATCCCGCGACAAACCAATTAGAACTTGCAGCCTCGACCTTGTTAATCTCGATTTGGCCCATTAACTCGTTATGGACACTAGCAGCAAGTTCAGCAGCAGCCTTCTCCCGTACATTAGCGTCGGGGAGCCACTTCGATAGCCCTGTGTTAATCAGGTCAGCGATAGCACTAATTGGATCGAGTCCCATGTTACTCTAAGCACTCCCGTATCTGCTCGGCGTTTTTGGCCTGGTGCG
>Ga0207684_10001555_pt1 | contig 24524 bp, 20 predicted proteins | sample KBSK5501metaG_FD_184342 | JGI IMG/M metagenome (GOLD analysis project Ga0207684, IMG submission 184342) | Corn, switchgrass and miscanthus rhizosphere microbial communities from Kellogg Biological Station, Michigan, USA - KBS K5-50-1 metaG... | ecosystem: Host-associated > Plants > Roots >...
CGAGGTAGCGTCGATGGGCCATCGCGAACCAGTGAATTCCGTAAACGGTGAATGCCACGCCCGCCATGTAAAGCGGCGCCGCGTTTCCGAAAACGTTGAACCAAGTTAAACCTACAATTAGATATACGCCCGTGAGGAACTGGCAAAAGCCGGGCATCCAGAACCCCCACATCCCCATGGTGCGATCGACTTCGGGGCCAACCTTGGGATAGCCAAAAAGAGCCTGCCCACCCCAGATGAAGTAGCCGGTTCCAAGACCGAAAAAGCCGATCGCGACGGGCCAAAATGGCGAACTAGCGAACGTAAATGTTTGCGGTGTCATTGTGTTGAACATGCTCTGATCCATTCAAGAAGCTCGTGCACGAGCAGTGCGCAGCTCGCGGCCGCCAGACTCGGAGTTCTTGCCGTGCCGAGCAATCTTTTCTCTCGTTCCGCTTTTATGATGAACTACCTAACCAATTCGTTCTGCATTTTCGGGGGCGCGGCGGACTTGCGCCTTTACAATGCCTAGCTTCTGCATCCGGAAGTAAAACGTCGACCGTTTTAATCCCAAACGCCCAGCCGCCCCATTCGGACCGCCCACAACCCCGCGTGTTTGGTCGAGAGTCCTGCGGATGTGGTCTCGCTGCGCGTCCGCCAAGGTAATAGGCCCCAGGGATTTCGGTTCGTTGGTAAGTTTCAAGTCCGCAAGTGGCGGACGCAAAGCGTTCCCAGAAGTGAGGATCACGCTCCGCTCGATGAAATTTTGTAGCTCTCGGATATTCCCTGGCCATGAATGACCTACAAGGGCCTCCATTACTGCCGCCGGCACTTCTTCAATGTGTTTGCCCATCTGGCCCCCGAAAGTCTTCACAAAGTGCATCACCAGCAACGGAATATCTTCCGGGCGATCGCGCAGGGCAGGGACAGAGATGGGAAACACATTGAGCCGGTAGTAAAGATCGCTGCGAAACTGCTTCGTGGAAACCAAGGCGGCCAAATCGCGGTTGGTTGCGGCCACCAGGCGTACGTTAACTGATATGGTTTGTATACTACCCAACCTTTCGAACTCTTGCTCCTGAAGGACGCGCAGTAGTTTGGTCTGCAATTCGAGCGGGATATCTCCGATCTCATCCAGAAACAGTGTTCCACCGTTGGCACATTCGAAACGCCCCACCTTGCGTGCGACCGCGCCGGTGAACGCCCCTCTCTCGTGGCCGAAAAGTTCGCTCTCCAGTAGTCCGAGAGGAATTGCCGCACAATTCAATCTCACGAAAGGACGGTGCCGGCGTGCGCTGTGCTCGTGAATGGCTCGAGCGATGAGTTCCTTGCCTGTACCGGTTTCGCCTTCGATCAGAGCGGTGGAATTCGTAGGTGCGACCGTCCGAACGAGATCCAGAACGCTCTTAAGAGCCAAGCTCGCTCCTATGATGCCCGCAAAGTCGGCATTCACACCTTCGGTCCCCTTGGGTTGACGGATTCTGAATTCGATAGAAATAGGCGATGTTGAGGATGTGCATTTGCCCGTCGCGGCCGTTAGCCTGTCGGCTGGATACTTGCGCTCACCGGCGTCCATCTCAACGTTGCACTGGTCTTCCGATAAAACTGCATTCCCCCAAGTCATGTTTGCCACACCTCGCCTGCTCATGCTTCGCTTTGTGTCAGGCACCGGGGAGCTTATTGGACCGTGCCTGCCCGCGCAGTTCCAAAAAACCGTCTTTGTGCAAATCTTCCGATTTAATACAATATCCATCGTCCGCCCGGCCCACACTTTCGGAGACGCGAAGCGTTTTCTCTGGGAAGTCGTAATGGCCGCTAAACATTTAGCCAATGTTTCGCAATCCTCGGGGGGCTTCCAAGCCAGACCTTCCATGACCGGCCGTATTGTCCTCCCTGGTGTTGATGTGGTTCGTGAAGGACGGGCCGAGCCATTCCTGGACTCCCCACCCACGCTGTCTAGTGCGACTGTCCAGTGGGGCGGTATCGCGCTAGAAAACTACACGACTCCGGCAGTATTCATCCCGCGCCATGAACATCCGGAACACTTCTTGCACCTAGTCTTACGAGGAACCGTTAAATATGAAGTGCGTACGAAAGGTCGAAATCAGCGGTTTACTTCACGCCCCGGCACAATCTTTCTCCTGCCTCGGGGTACGGTGGATGAAGTGAATTGGACAGGTCCGACTCAGCGCCTGGCCGTGGCCATCCATCCGCGCCTGCTTACCAAGGCGTTGCACGAAACCGCACACGAAAGTGACGTTGAACTAACAGAACACTGGGATTTGACCGACGGGCATATTTCAGCGCTGCTACAGGAAATGGCTGCGGATCTTGAAGAGGGTTCGCCTGCGGGAACAATTTACGGCGAATCGCTGGCGAACACATTGGCCGTGTACCTACTGAAGCGTTACGCCACACGGCCAGTCACACCTGTCGTCTGCAAAGGAGGTTTGCCAGGATATCGTCTGAAGCGCGTGCTCGATTACATCGCCAACAACTTGGAGGAGAGCATAGGCCTATCGCAGCTAGCCACGATTGCTGACATGAGTCAGCACTATTTTTCCGAGCTATTCAAGCAGAGCACAGGTTACACCCCGCACAGTTATGTTCTGCTGCAGAGGATGGAGCGTGCCAAGCGACGGCTTTGCGATCCCAAATACAGCGTCATCGAAGCGGGACTAGACGCCGGATTTCAAAATGCGAGCCACTTCGCGCGCATCTTTCGAAAACTCGAGGGCACCACCCCTTCAAGATTCCGAGCAGACAATGCGCTGAGGGCAAGATCCTAGCTTAGCTTGAAAAGCCGTTCGCCGGCGAAGATCGGCGCTCCCAGGTGTCGTTGACTGAAAAATCTCTACTCCGCAAATCTGGCAACACTCAAGCAGGAGTTGGCGCATTTTGCTCTATCAACTTCTGAGCTTTCAGCCCAGCCCAGAATTCAGCAGGAATCTTGGTTTGCATCGAGCTATAGTCTGCGAGAATCTGTTGTTCGCTGCTGGCGCCAACGACTAAGGCCGCGGCAACGTCAGGTGACGCAGAAAACTGAAGCGCTGCGGTTCGTAAGTCTACTCCGTGATTGCCTGCTACTTCACGAAGTCTTTTGCGCTTTTCAAGAAATTCAGCAGGTATCTTATACGCTTCTTTTCCATAGTTATAGCGAGGGCTCCCCGATATAAACCCGGCATTCAGGGAGGAACCTATCACTAAAGATGCGTTTCGTTGCCGTACTGCGGGAAAGACTTGATTTAGGGCATTCTTGTGATCGATCAAAGAATACTGCGATGCCAAAAGACACACGTCAGGATCAGCTACCTGTAATACTCGCAGAATCGGTTCTGGCGTATTGACACCGATTCCCCAACCTTTAATCAATCCCTCTTTCCGCATACGGGTCAGTTCTGGAAACGCACCCTTCTCGGCAATCTCGAATTGTTCCTGCCAGCTCGTCGGCAAATACTTATTGTCGGCCGAAATGTCATGCACGAAAGCTATGTCAAGGCTATCGATGCCGAGTCTTTGAAGACTATCCTCGATCGAGCGCCTGGTACCGGACGCGGTGTAATCGTAAATCACGTCGTTAGGTGAGGGCGAGAAGGGAAAATACTCCCGGTTTTTGGCCGTCTTCGATGCCTTAAGAAGCTTGCCCACTTTAGAAGAAATGACGTATTCACTTCTATTCTTATTGTGAAGGAACCTGCCGTATCTTCTCTCCGCGAGACCAAGGCCATACCAAGGGGAAACGTCATAATATCGAACGCCGGCACTCCACGCGGCTTCCATAATAGAGTACGCATCTTTATCAGTAACCACGGCAAACTCATTTCCGAGTGGAACGCCCCCCAGGCCGAATTTGAAGGGTGGCTTGTAATGAACATTGCCGCTGCTCGTTTTATTTTCCATGATATCCATGCTCCTGCTATCGCCTGCATTATCCTGAGCCGACGCGGTTCTGGGCAGAAAAGCCGCGGCAGCGGTTATTGCTGATCCTTTAACGGCCAGATCTAGAAAGTCTCTTCTTGTATTCATACTGAGTGCCTCGCTCACCTCTCATAGAAATTACCTTCCGCCAGTCCGAGGGCTTTTCTCGAAGCGTTTGCATGACCGGGACAGCCATTTGACACGCCACCAGAGTCGGCAAGGTCCCTTCATAAGCGCTTGGCTTTGAGTTCTCAGCGCGCCAGCCACATTGAGTTACGAATCGCCTGAAACATCGTCAAGCGATAGCGCCGCCGCAGAATGAGATACCAGTAAAGGATAGATTGCTGCTTCATCACGTTGCCCCTCACTTTATAAGCACCCAAGAGTCGTCGTTCCGGGGGGTTGGTCTTAAGACCGATACCAAGTGCTTTTAGATGCACTTTGAGTTCCACCAGATCCCGACGCGGCAGCTTTCCCCGTTCAAGCTGCGGAATCTGGGATTGGCTGAGAAAGGTGTGAGTTCCGCTACGGCCCGGCGATCTCTAAAGTTAGAGCGCACACAGGAGGCGCGGGATTTCGTCGCATTGTGACGCCCGCAGGTATAGCGGAATGGCACTCGCCGTGGGAAATTCCATTCCCTTCCCTCGAAGCAGTCAGCGCGCTGACACAAGTGTCGCACTAGCCGTCACCCGGCCAGACATCCTCCGCCGAAAATTTCGTGAACGAGGAAATACGCAATCTTACCAACCCATTTGCCGATCTCCCTCAGAAAGCATTTTTGGCACAAGAGATGCAAACACTAGCAGGTTCAAGAATTCGGAGTCAGACATGATAGACGCACATTCTCTTCCACCACGCGAGCCCCGGTGGAAATCCTTTTTGGAAAAGAATATCGGATGGATTGTGGTCGCAGGCTCGATTTGGCTCACCCATTTCCTGAGGTGAGCATGCGGAACGCAACTCGTGCCCAGGAAGGAAAGAAGTAGGATAAAAATGGGACCGGAAGTATGCTGTTCCCACTCCTGCTTTTTATTGGCGTCCTCCTCGAAACTATCAGTGCAGCCCTCGACGATTTTCGCGACTTCTCTGCCAAACTTAGCTTCAATTTCGCTCAACCGCCTTTCGCTCCTATTGACATTCTATAAGAGACTTGCTAGCCTTATAGACTGTCTATAAGACACTGTATGGCTACCCCTCAATCCGATCTTCTGCAAGGAACCCTCGATTTGTTGATCTTGAAATCTCTTGCGCTTGAACCGCTACATGGGATGGGAATATCGCGCCGAATAGCGCAGATCACAAATGGAACCTTTGAAGTCAAGGCTGGCTCCCTGTTCCCCGCTCTGCACCGGATGGAGCAGGCCGGTTGGCTAATGTCGTCGTGGGGAGAATCGGAGACGAAACGCCGCGCCAAATTTTATCGTCTGACCAAGCCAGGAAAGAGCCAGCTGCGAACGGAGGCGGAACGATGGGAACGGATCTCGCTCGCCATCGCCAGCGCTTTGCGGGCTACTTAAGGGGGGAAGGTTGTGTTCCGGAACTTTTACACGTTTTGTCGAAATATCTTCCGCAAGGCTTGTGTCGAAGACGAGCTTGACGAGGAAATCGGCAGTTATGTCGAACTCATGGCCGCCGAGAAGATGCGATCTGGAATGGCTCGCGACGACGCCATGCGGGAGGCTCGCCGAGAGTTGGGAGGTTTCGAGCAGGTTAAGGAGGGTGTCCGCGATATTCGAATCGGAGTCCATATCGACAGGCTGGTACAGGACATTCGATACGCTATTCGGGCCCTGACTAAGAATCTCGCCTTCTCTGTAGTGGCGTTACTGACGCTGGCACTGGGGATCGGTGCGAACACCACGATATTTACTGTTGTGAACGGCGTGCTCCTCAAGCCGCTGCCGTACCCGGAACCCGACCGCCTGCTGATGCTTTGGGAAACACAGCTTCACGATGACGCCCTGCAGACTGTGGCTCCAGCGAATTTCTTCGATTGGCGCGAACAGAGCCACTCTTTTGACAAAATGGCGGCCATCGATCCGTACCCGGACTTTATTCTTAACGCTTCTGGTGGCCCACAACGTTTGACTGGGGCCGCGGTTTCCTCTGATTTTTTCTCGCTGCTCGGAGTTCGCATGGCTCTGGGGCGGAACTTTCTGGCAGACGAGGACCGACCAGGTCAAAACCATGTCGTAGTCCTGAGCCACACAACCTGGCTGCAGTATCTTGGCGGCCGGCCAGACATCATTGGAAAACCATTAGCGCTGAACGGCGCGGACTACATGGTTGTGGGCGTGCTCCCGCGCGAGTTCTCGTTCGTGAGCGAGGCTTCTGACTTCCCATCTAGAAAACACTTCGACCTGTGGACACCCTTGGCCCTGGCTTCGCCGCCGCCACCGTGGCAACGCGGCACACATCCGTTGTCCGTGTTTGCGCGCCTCAAACCCGGCGTCAGTTTAACGCAGGCTCAAGCGGACATCGATGGAGTAGCCAATAATCTGCAGCGCCTTTATCCCGCTAACGACAAAGAGAGGGGTATCAAGGCAGTTTCTCTGAGCCAGCATGTAGTCGCTAATGTTCGAACGGCGCTATTCACGCTTGCGGCCGCCGTGGGATTGGTGTTGTTACTTGCCTGCGCGAACCTAGCCAATCTCTTGCTGACGCGCGCGACGGCGCGCCAAAAGGAGATGGCACTACGCGTCGCGCTCGGTGCCAGCCAAAGACGACTTGCTCAGCAACTGATAACGGAAAGCATGGTCCTGGTAATGCTTGGCGGCCTGTTAGGGTTGTGCCTTGCCTATGCAGGTGTGCCGGCAATGCTGCGCCATTTGCCGGCAGATTTGCCCCGCAGGTCCGAAATCGTGGTTGACGGGCGAGTGCTTGCCTTCACGGGGATGCTTTCGCTGGCAACCGGATTTCTCTTCGGGCTGCTTCCGTTGTTTCAGTCTCAACCAATGAGCGCCAACGATTCGCTCAAGCAGGGCGGACGCAGTGTTGCCTTTGGCCAATCCGGCCTGCGGAGCGCTCTGATCGTTGGACAGGTCGCGATTGCACTTGTTCTTTTGGTCGGAGCCGGGTTGATGAGCAAAAGCTTTTGGACGCTACTGCAGGTCTCTCCGGGATTTCAGACCGAGCGCATCCTCACAGCGCGCCTTTCGCTGCCACCGCAGTATTTGAACGGCTATGCATTTGGAACTGGCAAGCATCGCCGGATTTCAGCCTTTCAACGAGAACTCCTTGAGCGCTTGGACAGTATTCCGGGTGTAGAATTAGCAGCTTTCACAGCTTACCTGCCTCTTGGGGGCACCAACAATTCCTGGGCGATTGATATCGAAGGCCGTCCAGCAAACCCTCCTGGTGTATTCAACACCACGAATTACCGGCCGGTCAGCGCAGGCTATTTTGAAACGATTGGCATTCCCGTCGAGCGCGGTCGAGGTTTCAATCCTACGGATGACGAGGATCACCCCCTTGTTGTGATCATCAATGAGTCCATGGCGCGTACGTTTTGGAAACAACAGGATCCGGTCGGACAGCGATTGCGGTTTGACGAACCCCAGTGGCGAACCATCGTAGGCGTGGTGGGCGACGTACATCACAAAGGCTTAGGCACACAGCCCGAACCTGAGATGTACATACCCTATGGGCAGATTCCAAATGTAGAGGCGCGACCCACGATTGTTTTGCGGACTGCGATGGAGCCGACGCAGGTAACGGGCGCTTTGCGACAGGCCGTTTCCGAGGTCGATGCGAACGTGCCGTTGGATCAGATCGAAAGTATGAATCAGATTGTTTCCGTTTCGGTGGGGCAATCGCGTTTCAGAACAGCGGTACTCTTAATCTTCGCGCTGTTGGCTCTTTTTGTGGCTTCGGTCGGGTTATACGGCGTGATGAGCTACTTAGTGAGCCAGCGGGTTCGGGAGTTCGGCATCCGTATGGCAGTTGGAGCGAGCAGAGGCAACGTGTTGCGGCTTGTCCTCGGGAAAGCAGCGAAACTAGTGAGCATCGGAATTTGCCTCGGGCTGGGTGGAGCGACGCTACTTACGCGGCTGATCGCTAGCTTACTCTACAACACTACGCCGTTCGATCCAGTCACCTTGGGAAGCGTCTCGCTGCTGTTGACCAGTGTGGCTCTCTTGGCCAGCTATATTCCCGCACGACGAGCCGCAGGGGCCGATCCGATGGTCTCCTTGAGATACGAGTGACTGGAGCGAAGCTCGGCGCGGCCGGCGACTTGCCGCGGACTGAACAGTGGATTAAATGCGTGGGGCTAAATCAGCACAGGCGGATGAACTGATCCTCGCGGCGTCCAAAGCGGCTGCGAAAATGATGACCGAAAACATCGCGACCATCAGAATGATTGCGAACGTGCTGGAACAGAAGAAACGAATAGCAAGGGATGAGATTCGGGAAATCATGCGACAGGACGGACCGGGAAATATTTTAGCGCTGTAGGGCTCTGCGAGACCAATTGAGAGAGCCTCCGCCCGTTCCACTCCCAATGATTGATTGACATGGCAAGCGCGAGGCGGTGGCACTCTTCCTTTCCGGGCACTTCAAGATTTCTCGTCACAGGTTCGAATATAGTTCGTCAAGCGCTTTCAACAGTCTTTTTTGACTGACCATAGGCAATGACATCTCTATGACAGCACGATCTCCTTCGAGGTGATCTCGTACTTGAAGTTGTCCGGATCGAGTCGGCCGGAGGCCATGCTTCATGTATCCGCATGGCCTCGCGGAGGACAAAACTAGCAACTACGATGCGGTTTCCGCTTCCTTCAGGTCCGCGTCAGCCTGTGAGGTGCCCGCCTTGCTCGCGGTCTTGGAGTCCGCCTTCGGTGCAAGCGCCTGGATGGATTTTCCCAAGCTCAACTTGCTCGAGCCAGTCCCGGTCGGGCAGGTCGTTCCCGCGGCGGGCGCTGAGCCTGTCATATTCGCCTTCATGCACGCAAACGGAACATCCAGATTATGGCTTACATGGATCGCAGACATGCATTGGCCAAGGTTCTTGAAACCTGCACAGGCATCCTTCAGGTCCGTGCCCGCGGGCAGAAGGCCCTTGGACTGGAGTTTCGAGGTCAACTTGCTGTCGAGCTTTGTGTTCTTGCTCAGAAGCGTGGTCGGCGAACTGGCCGCCCCCTTCGTTGATCCATTTACACTGCCGTGATCCGCAGCGCCGTTGCTCATTGCCGCCCCGTGAGAGCCACCTGCCCCGCCTCCTGGACCGCCATGCGGGTGTTGCGCAAATGCTGGAGCGACTGCAAAGCAAAACGCCGCCGCAGCCATCAGGATTTGTCGTTTTTCCATCATTGCCATTCCCTCCTGAAACAGAAGTATGAGTCCATTGCACTGCTTAGTTCCTGGAAGTCCCTCCCCGCCGCAGCAACGGAGAAAGATTGAAGCCAACACCGAACGAAAGCGTATCCAACTGGAAATGAAGACTGTGCGCATAACCGAAGTCCACATCAACGTACTTCCATGGGCTGAAATCAAGATCCGCGCTGAAACCGTTGTCGCTGTCAATGGAAGAGCCGCCCGTTGTGAGCGCATTGTTCTGGTAAACGCGACCGTGCTTTGACGTTCCTCCGCCGCTGGCACCTTTGCCGACGATGCGGCTGTACACTTTCTGCGCGCCCCACGGTGCCACGTCGTATGCCGAGACGCTGAGGGTCAGCGAACGCCCCAAGTCAAAAGCGGTTCCCCCTTCGAAGTGCGCGAGGGCTCCCAGCGTCGTGTACGGCCTGCGCCAATAACGGGAATCAAGAATCGAGTTCGCAACGCCCGCGCTCAGGAACGGAGTAAATCGCCCAAGCTCTTTCGCTACTTGGTTCGTCCAGTCAAACGTAACGCGTCCAGTGCTCAAACCCTTCGCGCTATCGCCGGTCGGAAGTGCGACCGTTGCGACAGAACCAAAATTCAGCACAGGCGTTTTCTCGACGAATTGCAGTTGGCCAAAAACGTTTCCCAGCCCGCTGTTGCTCGTAGTTGCTCCCGTGGATGTTGTGCCGCGGATAACAAGAATCGGCACTCCGACATCCGCGGAAAAATGCTTGTTGAAGATATACCCCGTCGTCGTCGTCCAATCGTAGACGTCGCCGCCCGACGCGACGCTACCGTTGAACGAGGTATTCAGCGTCATGCCCGACGTTTGTTCTTCCTTCGCTGCAGGCCCCGACGCCGCAGGAACCTGGGCAACCGTCTGCTTGCCTACGAGAAACATCATCAACACGACAAAACTCAGCCAAAGTTTTCCCCGCAATCACTCTCTCCTCGAAATCAAAAACCAGCCGCGCCAGATCTCGCCCTGCTTGGCCGATCACAGTCGTACTACTTCATGCCAACTGGAGATATGCCCTTAGGCACACACGAGGACTGGTTATGGAGTAGGATGCAAGCCAGGAGCCGAACGCTGGCTCGAAGGTAAGCCTCGCATCACCAATCAGTAAGAGGATCCTTGTTTTCGCGCCATCTGTTTTTCGCCAGACCTGACGGGGTAAAAACTACCCATTTTGGTGACGACTGGTATTACTACTATATCGGCGCCTAGTCGCTGCTCTTCGCCCCCCTGCCCCGTCGATGATCGCGTTTCTGACTCTGTTCATCGCCTATCAGCTATATTGAAATAAGTTATGACGCATTCGCTAGGTCTGATTTTCCTTACGCGTTCGATGTTTTCGCTGTTTGGCTGACATGGAAAGGGAGGCGCGCCGCGTTAGCTCACACGAAGAAACTCGTCCAGATTCCGCCCTGCCCGTCACTCCCACGGGAAGGGCACGGGATGCGTCCAAAAACTGTGTTCCTAATCATTTCTTCAATGTTACTTCTTTCGGCGGTCCTCCTTGCAGGAGGCTGCGCAATTACTCGTCCTCAGGGTTATCGATCTTTCGTTACGCAGACGCCAGCGCCGGCCAACTCTTATTTGGTGATTGGTTTTATGGGTGGAGTCGAGGCCTGGGACGCTGACAAACATACAGTGAGAAAGCTGGCGCTAAAGCTACGCTCACTGAATCTTCCAAATGTCTATGTCGAAACCGTCGAGAATAGGCAAGAGAAACTCGCGCTACAGTTGATCCAAAACGCTCTTGATCGCAATCGCGACGGAAAATTAGACGAAGAGGAGCGTGCTTCCGCACGTGTGATTCTCTACGGCCACAGCTTAGGTGGAGGTTCCGTAGTGAAGCTGGCCGGTGAATTGAAGGAAATTGGAGTGCCTGTTCTCCTCACCATTCAGGTTGATAGCGTGGGAAGAAAGGACCGCGTAATTCCTTCGAACGTGGCTCGCGCAATCAACTTTTATCAACATAATGGGCCATTTATTCGAGGACGGTCGGAAATTATTGCTGAGGACGCTCAGAAAACCACATTCCTCGGGAACTATAAGTACGACTACAAAAATAAAAAGGTCGATGACTCAGAGCTCTTTTGGCTGGCAAGGATTCTAGAAGGCGCCCATGCAAAATTGGAATTCGATCCAGGCGTGTGGGCCAAAGTGGGTCAGCTCATTGTGCATGAGATCGAGGAAAACTCGATACCGATGTCCGAAAACCAAAAGAGCGGGAGTTTGATTTGTCAGCCCCCCGGAACCTCCCCGGCCCGCCATTCGGCGCGCCGCCCGTGACTCTGGAAATCGGAACGCTCCTGACCTCAAATCGGCATCTAAATGGCCAAGGATGTGCGAACCGGAGGAAAGCCTTTGCCACGTTATCACTTAGACGCTCAAATCCAGGAAAACAAGCGGAAGGCATTGCAGGGAAAGCGGCTCATTCGCTTTTTTCTTGTGGCTGGCCTGGCGTTATTCTCCGCCTTGGCATTTTCTTGCGGAAGTATCAATTTTGGTGGAGTTCAGCCGCAGGATCTTTGCCAATGCACACCACTTGAGCCGGACACTGCCGATTTCCGCCACGACGAAAAACATGTCCCAATTCCGACAACGACTCCAATAGAGACTACTGTGGACATCATTCTCGGTTGGCCGCAGGATGAGATCGTTCTTCCCGACGCACCCCGAACCGGACGCGAACTGCAGGTGTTCCATGTTGCGCAGTCATTTCTACAGAACGTACACGTTAACGGCGAAGACTGTGACGTCGACCTTGAGATTTCTCAAACAGCAGATCGAAACGCTCCCAGAGTGATTGTGGAGACGCCTGTCGATAGCGAGTTTTGCAGCGCACGAAAAAATATTCAATCGCAATTAGCACAACATGGCTTTCGCCTTGACGTCGAGCATGGTGGGGAACTGCCACAAGCTTTGCCAGCAGAGGTCCTGGGAATGGCATTCGAAGATTTTGAACATAATCGTGGATCTGGACAGGTTACGACGTTATGGGAACTCCACCCCGCAATTGTGAATCTACTCCCTTAAGCCGTCATCTCTATAGGTCTTCGTTGGAAGATTGGTATGCCTCTTTCGCAAGCTTGAAGATCGTGCGCCGATTTTGAGAGATCACTCTGACTAGGCGAACCGACCCATCATGGGAAATAGATCCCGCGAAAACACAGTTCCTCCCTACCGACAGACGTCGCCAAAATCTTCCGTGATCTCCATCCACTCGTGAAGTTCGCGTCAGTCGAATGAACCGGCACTGCCCTAGCAACTACGAGAACCTTTCGGCCCCGGCGTGGTTGGATGCGCCGCTTTGCCGGGGCCGAAAGATACGTGTGGTCACTTGCGAGGTCCGTGGTTCAGGAGCCGTGGCGCGCGGCATCGGCGTCTTCGGCGAGGTTTTGCATGAGCGCGAAAAATGCCGGCGACTGCCCGATGAAAAGTCCCATGTCGGTAAGAAACTTGACCACGCCCTTGGCGATGCCTTTGGTTTCGGTCGGGCGAATGACGGAGCATGGCGGCAGCTTGCGGCTGATGAACGGGCACGGCTCCGGCATGATCAAGTTGGTCTGAAAATCCTCGCCGCCAAAGGGAGAAGTATTCAGGTCCGGAAAGGTGACCGACACACCGGTCACCGGGTCCACAGCAGTCAAAGCAGGCGCATTACCTGCCTTGTCCGACCAGGTTTGAAAGTGCATGGTCTCGGTGGGCCCGATGCTGATCAGGATTCGCAGAACTTCACGATGCGTTGCGCGTTGCGCCATTGACGGATAGAGGCTGTTGCCGCCCTGCTCGATGGTCGGAAAATGAAAAGCCGCTGTATTCGCGATGGCCTGAAGGAACTTGGCGTCGCTGGTGTCAGCGTCGGTCCTTGGAATTGCCGTGTGCTGTCCCTTATTTAAGGTTGGGATCGCTTGCGGGAAGGTGAAAGTTGGATCGAGGTCGGGGTTGTGTGTGCCGCTGCGGTAGCGAGTCCACCAACTGGTATCCAAGGTGAGCTGCATGAGGTTGGTGAGCCGCAACTTTCCGCTGGATCCAGTGGCCGTGCTGCCTGACAAGGTGCGAAAGGGTTCCAGATTCACGGGATCGGCGCCCTTTGATTCCAGGTACGCGTTCAGGAAATTCTGGTGAGTGAACTCATCATCGGTGTTGTCATGGATATACTGCGCCATGTCCGCGTCTAGGACCGCAAGGGCAGCGGTGTAGGCTGCATTTCCACTTCCGCCCGGAACTTCACTGGTGTTGGGAACACCTCCCAATTCGTTATACTGCACCCAAAAATCGGTTTCGAGAATCTCCGCTGCGGCTGCGAACCTGAGCAGCGCCGCGTCTCCCGGAGTAAGGCGTCCACTCCTTTCGTCTTCTGCGAAGACGGAAGAGCCGTTGGTCAAGAGGCCAGCGCCCATTGTGACGGCGCCTGCGGCCATCCCTTTTTTCAGGAAGAGCCGCCGGTTAGAGGCAGTTTTTCCAGCCTGATTGAATTCTCGCATAGTTAGTTTCCTTTTCTGGCGCAGTCGCTTGGAGTCGCTGATCGTGGTGGGGGCACTTCACGGTTTTCGAAGCGTCGGCCAGCGATGATTTCTGAGAATTAGGCTAGGGAAACGCAGGCGAGCTATTGTCATGGCCGTATCTCCAATTTGTAAAACGTTTGTGAGGTGGACCGCCAAAGCCGCTTAACGCCTTAATAAATTGACGAGGTATTTCGTTCTTTGGTCGTCCCAACGATACACGCCGTCCTTCAGTGAGCTTAAGTTCGGGGTTCCGAGTGCAAAGGAGTGCGCCATTGTTCTTTCCGGAGGTCCTCAGGGTTTTTTCCGGAGGGTCCTCAAATCTTGCTTAAGAATTAGGCGTTCAGAAGCAACCCGCCCGCGCGAACCACCTCAACCGCTTCCTGACGGCTGTCGGCCTCTACGCGTCGCATGATGCGATGGATGTGATTCTTTACGGTATACTCCGATAGATTTAGCTGGGCGGCAATTTCCTTGTTCGTCATACCCTTTGCCACCAATCCGATCAGCTCGCGCTGCCGATAGGTGAGCCCAATTTTGGCGCAGGCTGCATGGTGGTCCATCCCGGATCGCTCGCGAAACTCCTGTGCAATGTGCTGGAAGAGAGACATGCAAAGCCTCGGAGGACAGACGGCCTCGCCTCGCGCAACTCCGCGCACCGCAGAGATAATTTCCGCCGAGGACGCATCCTTCAGGAGATAGCCGCAGACGCCAAGACGAACTGCCGTCAGAAAGCATTCTTCATCTTCATCCATGCCGAAAAGAACGACCTTAGTCTGGGAAGTACGCTCGTTGAGTTCTTCAATGAGATTCCTGGCGTAGACGGTGCTGAGAGAATCGAGCAGCAGCATGTCACAAGGAATCGCGGCCAGATGTTCGTTCGTGGACTGGGAGCATTGGCTCTCTCCGACAACGGCAATGCCTACCTGTTTTTGGAGCAAACGCACTAGGGTTTCGCGGAGGAGACGAGTCTGCACCACCAGGTACACGCTTATCGCAAGCTGCGGGCTCCCGTTAATGTTCCCCTCCTTCGAGGGCGAGATTTCACTGGATCCGTTTGGACCACAGAAGCGCCCATCAGAACCACCATCGCCTTCTCCGGAATTCGCACGTACCTCCGTCTTTTTCAACCGCTGACGCGCGACCGCCGTCTTTCCAAGTGCTTTCAAGAATCCAAACTTGCCGGTGCGCTCTGTAAGCGGAAATTCTTTCCCATCAGAGACCAGAACGAAAATGCTGCGACCAAAGCCACACCGGTTATCGCAACGAATACGCTTGGATAGCCGAATCGCGCCAACGAGGCGCCCGCGACCGCCACTGAAACTGCCTGTGCCAAAGAAATAACGAGGAAATTCAACGCCGATGCTCCGGGCCGTTCAGCAGGAGTCACCTGATCCATCAGGAGGCTAAACATGCCAGGCTCGCTCATCCATAGCAGGCCCGTGTAACCAATATAGATGAGAGACACAGCTGCCGCTCCGGTTGCCATAGCAAGAGCTGTTAACGCAAGAGCTGTGGCGATTTGCGTATACACGATGCCGATCACCAGCCCGAACTTCCGGAATACCAGAGGTGCAGCGAGGACGGCAAGAACCTGTACGAGATGCGAGAAGGAAAAGACAACGCCGATTTGCTCTAGCGGCATCCGCACGTGTTGCGAGAAGTAGACATTGGCGAAAGGACTGAATGCCCCGGTGACCAGGCTCCATACCGCGAGGGCGGGTAGAAAGCGCCACAGGAAGGGATTGCGCGGGTACAATCTTTTCTCTGCCATCACAGACTCAGAAAATTCAAGATGGGAAAGTGGCACGAGCCCCAATAAAACAATCGCGCAACCGACCAGCAGGGCCAATTGCTTGGCATGAACATCCGCAGTCAAGTGGCCAAAATGCTTCAACAATCCCGGCAGACGGCTGGCGGCCAGGCTAGCCACGACTCCGACCCCTATGCCGGATGAAAAAACCACGCTGAACCCGAAGGGGCGAGATTCCTCATTGGTGAGATTCGCGATGGCTGGTGAAATCGCGACGGCCCAAATGGTGGTCACTAGCCCGCCCAGAAATGCAACCGCGAGAAGCGCGGAGTGTGAAACAAACAAGGCGCGCGCCATCGAAACCGACGCAACGAGAACGAAACAAATGAGAAGGGACCTTCGCAGCCCGAAGCGCTGGACCAGCATGCCGGCGGGAATCGTCCCGGCGATGCTTCCCACGCCCATGACACTATTGATTAGCCCTAGAAAATCCTCTTTGATTCCGCGGTCGAGCAGGTACAGGTTGTATAGAAAAAAGAAAATGGTCATCCCAAGATCGAAACAAAAGGATGCGGCCAGAAAAGTCCAGAACTGTCTACTCACGCTCTTTTTCGACAGCCAATAGCGAAGACCGCGTCCAAGCGTTGTGGGAAGCATGCTTAGTTGGTAGATCACGCGCGACAAGAACCAACCGAGATACTTAACAGTCTTGCCCAACAGGCGAAGTGGACCTGACGTTGCTGACGAGTCCCGGATATTCACAGATGCAAAAGTGGGAATCTTTATCGGAAACGAGACGAGACGCCTGGCGAGTACCGCCATTTTGTCGGTGAAGGATTCGAGCAAAGTCAGGTGCAGCCACAGGCCGTCCTTGTTGCGAGCAAATCGCGAGCTTCGCAAAGAACTGCCAAAATCTTGAAACCATATCTGTGCGGCTCTTGGCAAACGGTCAATCTCTTCTTGCACGCTACCCGATACGCGACAAGCAAACCAATCGAAGGCCAGGAGGAAGGAGATTGCTTGAAGGCGGCGCAGCGAGTCGTCGTGCAGTTCCCGCCACTCTGCCCAAAATCGATGATTGTTCGCATTGGTATGAAGAAAGCGAGCCAACCCATAGACCTGCTCGGGAGTGGGCGAGGCTCGCAACAGATCACGGAGCACGTTCAGAGACGTGAAGGCAAGATTGTCGGCGGGGTTAAGTGCGGGAAAGCGGATTCCGTCGAGCTGCTGCTGACTGCGGCGGGACCAGAATTGATCGAGCCCATTCGGGCAAAAATGCATGAGGGGCTCATTCCAGAAGCAAGAGTGGAGTTCGAAAGAAATGGGAGTCTTCGGGTCGAACAAGTTTCCCCGCCACTCCCACGGCGTTGTTGGAACCATCGCCGGCAGGTGGTCTTTCGGATGGTGGTCGCACACCTCAGATGGCTCGTAGCCAAGCGCAGAAAGCGTATCGCGTGCACGGAAAATCGATTCCGGCGGGCAGTAGAGATCGACATCGGATTGGGGCCTGAAGCGCGGATGCTCCGCATAGCCGGGCCATAGCGTGAATCCCTTGACAACAACAAATTCAGCCTCAGCACGAGTCAACGCATTGGCAACATTTGAGTAGCCAGTCTTGATGCGTTCGAAGCGCAACGCGGTATCCGAGAGATATCCATCAACTCGCGATTTGACCCAATCGGGAAGGTCGTCGCCGCAAGTCTGCCTGAGCAGAAGCGTCAAGCGAGCCGTTTCCCAGTTGGTGAGAAGGGCTAGCCACTGAACATCCGGCAGAGTTCGGAGCGCCTCCGGGCGCGGGTTACGAAAACTCAGAGCGCCCAAAACGGAGGCTGGAATGCCAGGCATCCTTTCAATCCCCTGATTTCATACAAAACTCGCTTGTTACAGAGCTGCCCTGAAGGACCAGAGTTTCAAGGTGGCCGATTGCTGTGGCCAGGTCCCTGTAGCGCAATTCAAAGACCTCTGCCGCAAGGAGATTCTGCAAAGAAGCCTTCTGAAGGATGCGAACATCCTCTTCGCCATAGCAGACGACTTGCTCAAACCACTGTAAAGCTCTCTCTTTCGGGAAAGGGGAGAACCCAGAAGGATCGGGATCCTTCCGATTGAGAAATACGATGTAATCGATCGTGCATTCAGACCAGGTCTTAATGCCTGGCACGCTTGCTGTCGGCAACTCAATCGCCATGTCTCCGCTGAGGCGGCGGGTCACAGGTTGTTTTTTCAGTTCCGGAAACAGCTCGGCTGCCGATTCGCGAAATCGCATCGAGTTAGGATTTCCAGTGACCACGCGGCCTGGACGCTTCCGTACGAGGCAACTGGAATCGTCGGACAAAAATGTCCAGCCGCGGCGAGCGCAGGCATAGGCAAGCGTCGACTTGCCAGCGCCAGAGTCTCCGCACAAAAGCACTCCACGCCCGTCTAGGGCGACGCACGCCCCGTGAATCGAAGTGAGATACAAAGATCCCAACAAACTCCAGGCCACCCCCTCAAGAAAGTGATAACGCAAGTAAGCCCTGTTTCGGACGGTAGCCTCCGTCAGCCAACCAAAGGCGAACCCGCGGCGTATGTCGGACACCACAAAATTTTCTCGGTCAGCGACATGGACGAGTAAGTTTCGCTGTGATCGAACGACCGGAGGAGGGGGACAAGACAATCCACCTTCGAACACACCGATTCGGATCTGCACCGGAGGTTCAGAAAAGACGCGACGGAAGTTCCCCCAGCTTTCCTCTGCACCCGCCTGAACTTCACTAGAATTCGTTACGATCTCCACGGGAAAACCCAGGTGGTAGTACAGGCTTCGAAGAGGCAATTCAAAGTCACAGAGCAGAGGATCTTCCGCCGAGATTTTTAGTTGCATTTGGCGATATTTCTCCTTTGTGTATGGTGCGCGGGCGGGCTTTGATCCTGCGCAGCCGCAGTGAACCGGGAATGTGCCAATCAGAACCGGTACTTCAAAGCCATTTGTACGATCCTCGGATTCCCTGCGCTTGAGGAAATCACGCCAAATGCGGGTCCGGCTGCAAAATCATTCAGCGGCTGGCCAAATTTGGGGGTATTGGTGAAATTGAAGAACTCGGCGCGAAAATCCAGCGCGCTGGTCTCCCCGAACCGAAAACTTCGTTGGATCCCCAGGTCCAGATTGCGCTGGTCTGGTGCACGAAGTATGCCCACACCACAATTCCCAAATCCTGTGCCATCACCAATCACCGGAGGAGGCGCGAAGGCTGCCACGTTGAAATAGTTGTTGAGACGGGAGGACAGCGATCCCGATGACGCCGGGCTCGCCCCGGTGCACTCCCCTCGAGTGAATCCGACCAGATTTCCGTAGACGGAGCCTGCGGTGCTGTCGGTCACGGTGATCGGCAGGCCAGACTGCAAAACCATCACGCCAGAAAACTGCCAATGAGAAAACACACGCCTGGCAAGTCTGGGACCGGCAGCGAGATCGGGCGGCTGGTACAAAAAGCTGAGGACAAAACGATGCTTGCGGTCAAAATCGGAGACCCCCTCGGAGTCTCGGGGCCGTGTTTGGTCATTCCCGAGAAAGTCCAAGTCGAGAGAAGAGATGCCCCCGGTTCCGCTGGTGAAGTCCATGGCCTTGGAAAAGGTGTAGCTGGCCAGAAAGTCGAGGCCGTGACTCATCCTCTTGGTGACACTCGTCTGCAGAGAATTGTAGTGTGCATCGAACGAGGTCTGACAAATGTACGATCCTCCAGCAAGTCCCTGGAATGGAACTCTCTGAGAAATGTTTTCGTTGGTTGTTGTCGTCTGTCCGTTCACCGGATTTTGCGGCGTGGCGATGAGCGCTTGGTTGAATTCCACACAGCCAGCAAGGTGTGTGGTTTTTGAGCCGACGTATCCTATCTGCCAAAGGAAATCATGAGCGAATTCGTATTGGAGGTTCAGGTTGTACTGCTGCGTATACGGGCTCGTAATGGATCGCGAGATGGCGGCCTGAGCAAGCGCACTATCCGGAGTGCGGGGGATGAAGATGGGAAATGCCGAATTGGGTGGCAACGGCGGGACAAATGGCTGCTGCAATGTGGCGCCGGCATTCAAAGAACCTAAAAGCGACTGCGTAAGAGAAAATGGGAGTTGTCCTACATCCAGAAGTACCAATTCCCCGGAGAGTCTCTCGTAATAAATTCCATATCCACCCCGCAAGACCAAAGCCGCCCTGGTCGGCAGGCGAAGGGCGAATCCCAGACGCGGGCCCAAGTCTTTGTAGTCCGGATTCCAGAAGCTCGAGGTCGACGCCTTTGTTACGCCTTCGGGGATTGCGCCGCTGTAATTCCCGGGGAGCAGGAAACCTGCAAAACTCCCTGAGGGTGGAACCTGCGAAGTTGCAATTGCAGGGTCAAAGTTGGAAAGGTGACCATGGATTTCCGTCGGTGGCCCGAAGTATTCGTATCGCAAACCCGCGTTTATCGTCAGCCTGGAGAAAGCACGGAAATCATCCTGAACAAATCCCGCGACATCCGTATAGCGCTGATCCTTGCGAAACAACCCCGCAGCCCCGGTACTCTGAAATACATTGCTCTCGCTGCTGCCGTTCTGAGCCGCACTTTGGCCCAGCAGAAAATCTGGGAAGCTCTGCAGCAGAAGGAACCCCGCGGTGGTAAAGGGCGCATTCAGAACCAACTGGTGGCGCTTGGCTTCGCCTCCCACCCGCAGACTGTGGCGGCCACGAGTGAAGGAAAGCGTGTCTTGCCACACAAACGTGTTGGTGTTTTGGAAATAAAAGGGCTCGCCCGACGGGCCGATTGTAAATAGCCCTTGAATCTGAATCCCGGGAATCACCGGAAGCCCAGAGGGTGTCGCTATGCCTACGTCAGCCGCCGTGATGGCATTCCCGCCCGTCTGGAGTCCGTTGAACCGCATATAGCCGAAGCGCGCGATATTGATCAGATTCGGACGGAAGGTGTGCGTGGCGGAAAGAGTGAACATGGTGTTTTGTCCAGCAAAGTTGATTCCCCAACCCGGCACCGTCGCGGCGAATGGCGTAAAGGGCTGGTTTGTATCATCGCGGGAATAAAAGAAGCGCCCTGACAGTTGATTCTTTTGAGAAAGATTGTGGTCCAGATTCAGGCTGAACTGGTCTTCACGATATTTTCCCGGAAAGGAGAAGGTGGATTCGCCAACGCCGCTGGGCAGAATTGTTTGCGGAGTCGGGATGGCATAGCTTCCGTCTGTAAGCTTGAAGTTCAAGAGAGCGAGTGCGACCGGATTAATATTGGACCCATCCGGAGCTACGGCTACGCCACCGAACGCTCCCATCTGTCCTCCAAATATTCGTCCGAGAGACGCCGCCGAGCGATCATTTGTCAACGGCGGAAGGAAGGCGCTCTGCAGTGCTCCTTGTGCCTGGCCGTTGCGCTGAACGCTGCCTTGATAGGAACCAAAGAAGAAGGTCTTGTCCTTGCGTATCGGACCTCCTATAGTGCCGCCGAATTGGTTCTGTTTCAGAACGGGCCTGGGCTGTCGGTTCTGGTTCAAGAAGAAGTCGTTAGCGTTGAGCACATCATTCCGGAAGAACTCCCAAAGGTTGCCATGAAATGCGTTTGACCCGCTCTTGCTTATGATGTCGACATTCGCCCCGGCGCTGCGGCCATATCCCGCGTCGTACATGCCGGTTTGCACCTTGAACTCCGCGATCGTATCCAGCGCGGGAATGGCGATGCCAGGTTCGGGCGCAAAGCCGGACGCTGAATTTTCCGATAAGTTGTTAGCATCGATTCCGTCGAACTGGAAATTGTTGGCCGTGGTTTTAGCGCCGTTTACGGAAACGTTTTGGGTGTTCTTTCCGAATGCGCCGGCGTTAGGAACCTCCACGATCACGCCTGGTGATAGCGCTAGAATCTGGGAAAAATTTCGGTTTGCTAGCGGCAGAGAAGCAATTGTTCTTTCGTCGGTGGCTCTGCCGAGCGTGGAACTTTGCGTCTGCGCCAATTCCGGCGACTCTTCCACAACGATTGTTGTCGTGCTTTCACCCAGTTTTAGTTTGAACTCGACAGAGGTAGTTTCGCTTGCGACCACTGGGACCGATCGCAACCTTTGCGATCCGAAACCTTCTGCGAGAACCTCAATTGAGTAGTTGCCCGGTGATAAAAGGGTGGCCCGAAACACTCCGTCGGGAGCCGTGCCCAACTTTCTCAAAAGGCCGGTGCTTTCGTTGACCAGGGAAACCTGTGCGTTGGGAACCACCGCTCCAACGGGGTCCAGCACAACCCCGGCCATCGCGCCCGTCCCGGGTGCCTGCGCTCTCACAGTCGTAATCGATCCCACGAGCATGTAGATGGCACAAAAAAGGGACGCGAGAGAGTCTCGCACGACGCAACATGAGACTCGAAGTCGATTCTCTTTGGCCCGCTGCGGAGTTCCGTCAGAGGTAAAACTCAAACGACCTTTTGCATTTCTTTTCATCGCTCGTCCCGCCCGTTTGACTGAACATGACGGCGCGACTTTAACTTTGAATTTAATGCAATCTCTTTTTGTCACGAGCCCGTCACTACTTTGCAATCCTTTTGCGCTCCAAGCTGCCGGCTCGTTTTCTTTTTGTATTAAAAACCGACGATGTGAAAAAAATTATGACGGTCTTTTGACTCAGAGGTGACAACTGCTGCGCCGACTTTGCACATGGTAAACGTGCCAACCTCATGACGAGGCAAGAAATGAAGATCACAAAAGGTTGGCGATCCTGGCGAGTTAGAACTGACAATTGCTTCGATGGCGCAGGGTCGCCATGTTAACTAAGATTTTTCGCGCAGTTACATTGATTCTGTTCGTACTGAGTGGTGCCAGCGCACAGTCCAATATTCCTATCATCTCGGGCGGCGCCGGCTTTTTGACTGCCACGCGTGGCGACAACACTTTTTTTCAGCCAGTCGTGGCGCCCGTCCTCGTTGTTCCATTTGGAGAGAAGTGGCTTGTCGAATCCCGAGCTGATCTGCGGGGATTTATTTCCCGTGAGAACGGGTCGACGGGACCTTATCAAGGTCAGTTCTTCGCTACGCTCGAATATTTGCAGCTCGACTACAACGCCAATTCGCACTTGACGATCACCGCCGGCCGTTTTCTGACGCCCTTTGGCATTTTCAACGAGCGCATCAGTGCCATCTGGATTAATAAATTTCAGGATGCTCCGGCCATCGTGGCCATTGGGACCGCCGGCGGATACAGCGATGGCTTCATGTTGCGGGGCGCGCTGATCTCCAATGACCGCTACGTCGTGAATTACACTACTTATTTTTCTACGTTGAGCACTGTGAATAAGCTTGAGTCTGAGCGAACTTTTGGTGGCAGGCTGGGAGTTTTTATTCCTAGCGTGGGGCTCGAGGTGGGGACTTCTTATCAAAGGAAACTACAAGATCAGCGAATGAATTCTTTTGGCACTCACCTCTCCTGGACTCCCTCCGCTTTGCCTCTCGAAGTCAAAGGGGAATGGGCCCATTCGCTAAGCGGGCACGGTTACTGGATCCAGGGAGGGTACCGCCTATCACAACTCGGGGGACCTAATTCCGCGATTGGACGCCTCGAGCCCGTATTTCGAATGCAACAGTTCTTCCGGTCCCGGCACATCGCGGGCGATTCACTGCCCTCCACAAACGTTCGCCGTCCCGAATTCGGGCTGAACTACTACCTTCCTAAGGAAGTTAGGCTGAATGCGAGCTACGGACGCCAATTCATCTCGCAATCTACTGATGTAAATGTATGGGAGTTCGGAATTACCTACCGGTTCTTACTCCAACTCTGGCCGGGGGAATCCAAATGAGACACAGGATAGTCATTGCAGTTGCTTTGGCCTGTTTTTGGAGCATGTTTGTCCTCGCCGTCGCACAGACGGACGCAAAGCTTTCTCAGAACAATTCGAAGTCGAAGCCGAGTGGTGCAACGACAAGATCCCAGACCGACGGAGAAAAGCGGTTCCAGACCAATTGTGGTCGCTGCCATAACCCGCCCGAAGCTATTTCGCCTCGAGAGGCACGCGCGGTGGTCCGGCACATGCGCATACGTGCCATGCTAAGCGCCGAAGATGAAAAGCTCATATTGGAGTTCCTCGCACCTTAAATGAATTCACCGCAGGAGAAAAGGAGTGACCCCACTCAAACCAGTACTGCTCTTGGCGGCTTTGTCTCTTGTCTCAAGCACGCGGGCAGGCCATGCCCAAGCACCCAAGCGAGTTGAAATCATTGCCGGGAGATTTGCCTACAATCCAAATGTGATCACCCTCAAGAAGGGCGAACCGGTTGTTCTCGTACTGCGCAGCACGGATGTCACACATGGTTTAAAGGTTGCCGAATTGCAGATCAAATCGGAAATCAAAAAAGGCAAGGACACCGAAATCCAGATCACCCCTTCAGATACCGGCCACTTTGTAGGCAAGTGCGCGCACTTTTGTGGGAAGGGTCATGGATCGATGACTTTAGAAATCGACGTTCTTCCCTAACGAAAATGCGGACGATCAAAAAGATTGTCGCGATCTTAGCGGGATCCGCGTTTGTTGTTGTTCTGTTGAGTGGATTTCTGCTCTCCTTGTACGGAATCCAGGCGAGCCCCACCGGGAAATGGGAGCGCCGAGTCGTGACTTGGGCAAAACATGCATTCCTGGTGGGCAGCAAAGATCTTGCAAATTCGTTGCCAGCAACTCCCGAAAATACTGCTGAGGGTCAGCGAAACTTTTCGCATTACTGCTTTGTCTGCCATGGCCTCGATGGCCAAAACACCGGTGTACCTTTTGCAGACGCAATGTCGCCGCGCGTGCCTTCGCTTGCCTCTAGGGAAGTTCAAAGCTACACCGACGGCCAGCTCTACTGGGTCATCAAGAACGGCTTGTGGCCCTCCGGAATGCCAGCATCTCGCGCAATTCTCACGGACGAGGAAATTTGGTCCATCGTGATTTATGTTCGGCATTTGCCGGGCGCAGGGAGCCTGGGCGAGCCACCCGCATTCACGGGGGAAAACTGCGGCGCCAGCGTGGAGCAGGTGTCTCCAGCGAAAAGATCACACAAACAAAAAAAACGCCAGTAACACGGGTAAC
>Ga0207684_10001556_pt1 | contig 24524 bp, 28 predicted proteins | sample KBSK5501metaG_FD_184342 | JGI IMG/M metagenome (GOLD analysis project Ga0207684, IMG submission 184342) | Corn, switchgrass and miscanthus rhizosphere microbial communities from Kellogg Biological Station, Michigan, USA - KBS K5-50-1 metaG... | ecosystem: Host-associated > Plants > Roots >...
GAAATCGATTGTTTTTTTCCTGGCAGTGACGCCTCAGTTCATCAATCAAAAGGCTCCGTTGTTTCCTCAATACGCGCAGATTGGTGCCACTTTGGTAGTGGTCGATCTCGTTGTCATGGGTGGCTATTCGGCGCTCGGATCGCGGTTACTCAGAGCCTTTCGAAAGGCGAAGAATCAAGTCCGATTGAACCGCGTATTTGGCACGATATTTATTGGCGCAGCCGGGCTCCTCGCCTTCGCCAGGCGGAGCGAAACGTAGAATTGCTTGTGCGCGGGATCAATGCCACAAAAAAAAGCCTCGAAGAAATTGAAACAGAAGATCGCAAAGATCACGAAGACGGAGGGATTTTGAAACTCCCCTGGTAAAACTCCATCCTCTTGGCTGTTCACGCCCGATCTCGGCGTTCCCGGCGTTTCATATTGTTGGCGCGCTTTCCTAATACAATGGCGCGATCGGCGAATGCGTCGGCGCAAACTGCAGCTATGTTAATTTCATGGCTGATACTTCAATCTCCTTGCGTCGTCTGGGGAACAGTGACCTCAGAGTGTATCCAATCGGTTTGGGTTGCATGGGAATGTCATTCGCTTACGGGCCCAGCGATGAAGCCGAAAACCTTCGAGTCCTGAAACGTTTTCTGGAGCTCGGCGGAAATTTTCTGGATACGGCTGAGATCTACGGACCATTCAAGAATGAAGAACTGTTGGGAAAATTCTTGAGGAGTGTCTCGCGTGATCAAGTCGTAGTCGCGACAAAGTTCGGATTCAAGTTTAACGAAAAGGGTGCGTCCGTTGACCGAGGTGTCGACAGTTCTCCGGCAAACGTTCGGCGAGCCTGTGACGCGAGCCTGAAACGGTTGGGAATCGATGTGATCGACCTGTTCTACCAGCACCGCGTCGATCCCAATGTTCCAATCGAAGAGACCGTCGGCGCAATGGTGGAGCTGGTTACAGCCGGAAAGGTCCGTGCGCTTGGGCTTTCCGAGGCGGGTTCGGAAACGCTCCGCCGCGCCATGAAAATTCATCCGATCGCGGCGCTGCAAAGCGAATACTCGCTCTGGTCGCGTCAGGTAGAGACAAACGGGGTGCTGGCGACCTGCCGTGAGCTGGGAATCACCTTCATCCCGTATAGCCCGCTGGGGCGTGGCTTTTTAACAGGCGCAATTCAAAAGGTTGAAGACCTCGACGAGACTGACTGGCGCCGTGCACATCCGCGCTTCAAAGAGGAAGCGCTCAAAGCAAATCTGAAGCTGGTCGATACACTGAAGCAGATCGCCGCCAAAAAGGATTGCACTCCGGCACAGCTGGCTCTGGCATGGGTGCTTGCCCAAGGACCGGATACCGTTCCGATACCAGGAACGAAACGAGTCAAATACTTGGAAGAAAATATGGGCGCAATAAACGTCCGATTGACTGATGCTGATCGTCGCGAAATCGACGAACGTTGTCGCGAAATCGCCATCGTCGGTGAACGTTACCGCCCTGAAATGATGGCCTTGATCGATGAATGAGTGTGAGTGCTAGTGTGAGTGTGAGTCTGAGAAACCTTGTGCTCGCACTCAGCTAGCGGTCTTTACTCGCACTCACACCCACACTCACACTCGAATGAAAGCTCTCGTTTTCGACACGTTCGGTACGGTGGTGGATTGGCGTACCAGTTTGATAGAAGACTTTACGCGCTTCGGAAATCAGCGTGGTTTGCACGTTGACTGGATTGGATTTGTGGATGATTGGCGCGCAGAGTACAAACCTTCAATGGATCGGGTGCGCACCGGAAAAGAGCCTTGGCGCACACTCGACCAACTTCATCGGACTAGCCTGGAAGAGTTGGTGTCCAATCGCAAAATCCAGGGACTCACAAACGAAGATATTGATTACCTGGTCACCGGCTGGCATCGGTTACAGGCCTGGCCAGATGCTGTGCCAGGGCTGAATCGCCTTCGGTCGAAATTCATTCTCGGTCCACACTCAAATGGCAATGTCGCTCTTCTAGTAGATCTTGCGAAGTTTGCCGGCTTACGCTGGGACATGGTTTTCGGCGCTGATCTCTGGCAGCGCTACAAACCAGACCCCGAGACATATTTGGGAGTTTGCCGGTTGCTTTCTTTAGAGCCGCAAGACGTAATGATGGTCGCGGCGCATAACTATGATTTGCGCGCAGCTAAACAGCTCGGGCTGCGCACCGCCTTTATTCCGCGGCCAACAGAGTACGGACCAAACCAGACGACAGATGTGAAGCCGGAAGGTCCCTGGGACATTGTTGCGAAGGATATTAATAATCTGGCGAAACAGCTCGGCGCTTGACCTAAGGTTGGAAATTCAAGCCAAAGTCGGTTGTCTCTTCCACTAGCGAAGCATTCAAGTTAGTTGCAATTAGGCGCCTCAACCAAAACAGGTTTACCTTAAAAGGCATCGCTACTTTTTATCACAATCCATACTTCCCGATTCTACTCAGCCGCCAAGGAACTCGTTAAATGCGGGGCTCCGTGCTGGTTGGTAAGTATCGTTCTCCTGAGCATCAGCAGCCTGCTGACTATTCGTGACTGGACTTGTCAGTCTTGCACTAACTCCATGGCCCATCGATGTCGATGCACAACCCGTTGAAAGAACAACAGTGATTCCCAGCACGACTGTTAGTAATGCGGCTCGCGTGGTCTCGTTCAAAAATACGCCGGAACAATGAACGTTGATCAAACTGCCGCTGCTGAATGGATAAGCTAGTTTTATTATGTGTCGGTTAATTTTCATTCAATGACTCCGTAATTAAGTACTGGTAGTCACCCGAATTTATTCCCGAACAGGCACAAGCTGTAACGTCCATCTGCGTGCGAATGCCTAATTGCAAACCGATCGCGAACACCGGTTAGTTAATTGAGGTCTCCGCTGCTCGATTACCCCGGCGCTACTCCGTTCGAGCACGGGGATTGAGCGCCGGAATGAGGGGTGGTTAGACCCTTATCCGAAGCGCAACGGGCCTATGATAACACTCCAAAGGCGACGCAAAAAAAACAATCAAGCGAGAAGGATTTGGAGCAGGAGTCCCAGGCCCACAGCAAACAGCCAGAGTGCGGGAGCCGGTGTTCCGATCGGGCGGCGCAGGCGCGCTAGCCTCGCCCCGAAACGGGGGTCTAATAACATCCAGTCCCGATGGCGCCGTTCGAATGCCAGGAAAACAACCGCCGTGACCGCCCCATAGATAAGATGACCAACCAACAAGGGTAGAGCGTCAGCGGCTGCCTCGTGCGTCCAGGTAAAAGAGCGTCCCTGCAGAATAGGAAAAAGAGTTAACATCCCCGCAAACCACCACACCAAACCGTAAAGCAGACCCCACGCGATGCCGGCGGCGAAGTCGGGCGATTCACGCTCAAACAGTAGTCCATAGCTGACACCAATCAGTCCGCTGCTAGCCAAATGAACAATCACGCCGACGGCCGACGAAGTGCAACCGACCGCTCCTGCTATCTTTGGTAGGCCGGTGACGACTGCGATGATCGGCAAAAACACGAGGCCTCCTATCAGACCTGCGACCGCACCCCAACCGATGGATCGGAGCGTGCGTGAACCGGGTGCTTCTGGTTGGCGATTGATCGGATCGCTTTCGATAAAAAGAGCAATCCAGAGTCGATCAATGGCGGCGTAGATAACGCCCACGATCAATCCATACACAATATGTCCTACGAGTGATCCAAACAATTCCTGACCGTGGTAATAAGACCAGTCCAGGGTTCGCCCCTGCCATAGGGGCATGATCGTCATCGGGCCGAGAAACCACCAGAAAATGCCATAACCCAATCCCCATCCCAGGCAAGACCCATACCCACGAACATCACGCTGAAAAAGTAAACCAAAGGAAGCACCGATTATGAAGGCGAAGACAAAATGTAACGCAACACCAGCATTGCGGGAACTAAGATGAATCAGACCTGCGATCAGGGGAAAATGATCTACCTTCGCCATCCACTGACCAAACGCCCAACCTCCCACGATGCCCGCTAGTCCGCCGACCACGACGGCTCGCGACAAACTGAACTTCGCTTCCCCTGGCCGTTCTGCCGTCCGCCAGCGCTTCACGGTTCCAAGAACAATGCCGAGGGGAGCCCCAAAAAAAATTATGTAACCGACCAAGTCTGGGAAACGAGCGCGCACTGTATCTAACATCATTGCCGACCCTGGCGATGCGGAGACAAATAACGGTCCGATCCAGGCAGGGCCCGCCAGCCAAAACACAAAAGCGAATGCGAGACCCCATAAGAGGCCTTGGCCAGGCGTATTTGCCCGCGGTCCAGCGAGCAGACAAAAAATCAATCCGTAAACACAGCCGAGGGGTAATGCGATCGCGGGTGTAGCCAACCCTGCATAGCTGAGGATGGCGCCGCCGGCGACGCCGACGGAAACACCGCAAAGAATCGTTTTTTTCATGTGATTGTGACTTTTGGACCATTTCGCCGCATACCGGAATCGCTAAAATCAATGGTCTGCACGATGTCACGGGGGAAAAAGAGTTCGAGTGTCCAGTCGGTCAAGACTCGTACCTTCCGTTCCAAGCCGGGTAGTTTGGTCAGATAGACACCGCGCCATAGAAGCCAGGCAAATAGGCCGCTGAATTTCAGCCCTTTGATCTCTGCACAAGCTGTGTGGTAGCCGACTATGCACAAGCTGCCGAGCGAGCTAAAACGGAACGGCTTAAGCGGACGGCCGAGCAGACTAGCGCGGATATTATAAGCGAGCACGCTTGCCTCTTGTGTCGCAGCCTGAGCTGTCGGTGGGCATGTTTTACCTGGTTTGGTGTCTGGCACCGAAGCACAGTCACCAAGCGCCCAAACATTCCGGTAGCCTGGTATCGCCAGCGTCCGGTCCACCAACACCGCGCCTCGGTGGTCGCGATTAACTGGCAACTCTTTGAGAATCGGACTCGGTCTAGCACCTGCTGTCCAGACAAACGTCTCCGTGACGATCTCTTCTCCTGAGTTCAAGGTTACCGAACCGGGCCTAGCATCGCTAACCCGAGTGTTTAGTCTGAAAGTGACGCCTCTTTCACTCATCCGTTGCATGGCGTAACTCGCGAGAGACGCACTTAATTCCGGCAAAATTCGTTCTCCTGAGTGGACGAGAATGACGCGCAGCTCATCTGTGGATAAATTTGGATAGTCGGCGCTCGTACCTCGGGCGAAATCGTTCAGGCCGCCAGCAAGTTCCGATCCTGAAAAACCCCCGCCAGCAACCACGAACGTGAGTAGGGCCCGGCGACACGCCATATTGGGCTCCGCGTCCGCGCGCTCGAAGACATCGATCACATGGTTCCGGATGTGCATCGCGTCCGAAAGCGTTTTGAACTCGAGTGCATTTTCAGCGACCGCTGTATTGCCTAAACAGCCAGAGACTGAACCCAGAGCAAGAACGATGTGATCATAGTATAGCCCGGCATGCGGTCCATCGCCGTTGACTCCGATTCGCTGACTTGCCAGATCGATGTTCGTAACTCGGCTGCGCAACACGCGCGTGCGTTTTAGGCTCGTCCGAAGGGGACTGGAAATGTGCGTGGGTTCCAAGCCGCTTGTGGCAACTTCAACAAGCATTGGCGTAAAGAGCCACGAATTGGTCTCGCTGATTAGAGTGAAAGAGACTGTCGGATCATCCCGGAAATGTTTTTCGAGATGGTCCGCTGTCGTTACCCCAGCGAAGCCACCACCGACGATAACAACATGGGTTGTCTTTTTCCGCTCGGAAGGCACGCGCGGCGGCGATTCGGGACCGAGAAAGTATCTAGCGACCTTGCGAGCCGCTTGAGACAGGATTCCAAGGAAGAAGCTGAACAATAACCAACCAATTAGCGCGGGAAAGAGTGCGCGCATTTCCTCAGCTGTCCATCGTGGCTTTTGCCCTGCGACTAATGGAAGAAGGATAACATTGACTAAAGCCCAAAAGGGCAATCCAAGCGTCGCAGAGGTCATCGCGCGATCTATAGCCGAAGCGCTTTCCAGCTGGAAGAACGCGAAGATTTGGGCAATGCCAAGGAGTGCGCCGAGAGCTAGTCCTAAACCTACATTTCCCAGGCTGAAACAGAGAAGGAAGCTCGAAACAATACCGCAAAAAAGACCGATTAAAGCGCGCCGCGCGATCGATTTCATAGGGATGTCCCTGAATATGTGGACGATTTTTGACCCCGATTCCCGATCAATGCAGCGTCTTGAGGTAAGCCACGATGGCAGCTACATCCTGCTTGTTATATTTCTTTGCGAATGATGGCATCTCCTCTTTTATACCGTTCTGGACAACGAGAGCCATGTGCGCACCGCTTATTTGGAGCTTTCGAAGGCTCGGGGCATCTTCGCCCCCGTCTGCGTCCCGACCGTGGCAGTGAGCACAGCTTTGAAAGAAAAAGCTTTGTCCTTTGACTGCCAAGTTTTCAGAAGCGAGCGGTTTAGTTCCAGATTGCGTCTCGGTCTCATAGCGATTGCGGTAGATTCCGCCAGCGCTGAATGTCGCTACTAAGATGACCACCGAGGTAATGACCGCCGCTATTGCACCCTTGATTTCGAGGGGGCTTATCACGGTACACCTCCGCCACTGAGAAGTAGTTCTCCACCAAAGTACCCTGCCGCAGCAACCAACCCCGAAGTTAACAACATCAAGATCAGGTACAGGCACAGTCCAAAACGCGACATTGCGTCTCTCACGACTAGCCTCCAGACGGCCAATGCCATCAGAAGCCCGAACGCAGGCCAGACAAATCGGTGATGCCAGCCAAAATCACCGCGGCCCCACAAGTCGCCCTTGCTAAGAGCAATGCCAGAGATCACGGCTCCCAAAGAAGCCAGGGCAGCAACAGCTAGAGCGTAGAAGCTTGCTGATCGCAACTCTCTGGCAAACGGCAGCTTCTTTAAGATGACGGATAGGAAATCGCAAGCCGTTGAAAACAGCAGCAGCGCGATCGGGAAATGGGTCATCGCCCCGTGAAGTTTATCCCAGGGAATCATCGGAAAAGGCTTTCGTTTAGCCGAGCGTAGAGTCCACCACGGCCAGGGTATGGTTTGTTTCGGTATAGTTAACGCTGGTCAATCCGAGCATCTTCTTGAGTTGAGTGGCTTCGACGACTACCGGCACCGGTTTGGGCGCTGAGCCCGGTGTGGGTAACGGGAACGCCGTACCCCTGGCGGTGTGGAAAGTAATGTTGCCCTCCACCTTCTGCATCACCTGGTGAATATGGCCGTTTAAGACGGTCACCGACCCGAAACGCTTCACGAAGGAGAGAGCTCGCTCTGCATCGTTGGTTCCCCAGCCCCACTGAGGATAAACAGCCCATAGCGGAATATGCGCGAACAGGACAACCGGGGTGCTGGCGGACAAGCCTTTGACATCTTTTTCAAGCCAGTCGAGCTGTTCCTGACCAAGGGTACCCAAGCCCCCTTCCTGGATATTCGCTACATTGACGAGCCCGATGAAATGCACCCCTTTTTGCTCAAAGCTGTACCATCCAGCTCCTGTCGTATTTTTGCCGAATCGTTCCTTGTATTGCGCGCCGTTATCGTAAATGTCGTGCTCGCCAGGCACGTAGAATACATCCTTTGTCTTACACTCTTTCAACACCTGAGCGAGCGTATCGAACTGTGCCGGGTCAGAAAGATGTGTCAGATCACCGGTGTGCAACAGGAACTCTGGTGCTTTCGGTAAATCGTTGATGCGCATAATCGTCTCCCGAAATGTCCCAACGACGTCCGTGTTTGCTGGTTTATTAAAGCCGATGTGGCTGTCGCTGATCTGGACAAAGTTCAGTTCTGCTGTAGCGATTGCACTCCGGTTATTTGCTTCCTGGCCTAACACCGTGGAAGTCAGGAGTCCCCCGTTGATCGACCATATGACCCCGGTGCCGGCCCAGGCCATACATTTGAGAAATCCTCGACGGTCAACGCCGTCGTCGTGTGTATTTTTTTCGATGAAGTCTGACATATTGGTTTTGTATTCTGTTTGATAGGATGCGGCGTGCTGGAGCACACACCGTCATCAGGTCCATACCGATTGCGACCAGGAATTATTCCTGACTAGCAACGACGAGAAATGACCGGGAATAAATCTCATCGAATTCCAGTAGACTTTATTGTAGAGCAGTCGTCGGCGATGAATGACGAGCAGACTCGCGCGCGCTTTGAAACTCTTATGCTGCCGCTCATGAGTGATGCATACAACCTGGCTCGTTGGCTGATGAAAAACCAAGAAGATGCCGAAGATATGGTTCAGGAATCGTACATGAGGGCATTTCGTTTTTTCGCGAGCTTCCGCGAGGGGACCAATTGCCGCGCGTGGTTACTCCAAATCGTTCGGAACACGTGCTACACTGCTTTAGGAGCTCGCAAGCTGAGACAGAAGGAAGTTCCTATCGATGAGGAGAACGATCAGGTCGAAGATCCTTCACCCCTGCCTCCAGCCAGTCTTATCACGAAAGCGACCGTTCAAGCGGTGCGGGAGGCCATCGAAGCGTTACCCGTCGATTTTCGCGAAACACTTGTTCTTCGGGAATTAGAAGGCTTATCCTACAAGGAAATTTCTGAGGTAATTGGAGTTCCTATGGGCACGGTTATGTCGCGCCTCGCGCGTGGCCGACACGAGCTTTACCTCATCTTGTCGGAGCGAAAGGAGCACGACAACCTATGAATTGCCAGGAATGCCACGATTTCATCGATCCCTATATCGATAATGAGCTGGACGTCGCTGCGGCAATCCTGGTGAAACAGCACCTGCGTGATTGCCCCCAGTGTCAGCCTCTTCTCGAGTCCCGAAGAGCCTTACGAGCTCTTCTCAGCAATCCACAAGTTCAATTTGAAGTCCCGGATTCCCTTCGTCGCAGGATCCAATCCGCCCTTCCGGTTGCCACGTCCAGCGTACCGCAGAGATCCAGCGGGAGGTCGGTCATCCCCTGGTTCACCATCCCATTAGCCCTGGCTGCTGCGTTCACCGTTGTGCTCGGATTGGTGTTCCTGAATCAAGGGAAAATCCTCGATCGGTCGCGCGGCAACGCTATCGTAGAGGAAGTAGTCTCCAGTCACATTCGCTCCTTGCTCGCCACTCACCTTCTCGACGTTCCTTCGACCGATCAGCATACGGTCAAACCCTGGTTCGACGGAAAGCTCAAATTCTCCCCACCGGTTCTAGATTTCACGACCCAAGGCTTCCGTTTGATCGGAGGTCGGTTGGATTACGTAAATGGTCGGGAAGTAGCGGCGCTCGTCTACCAGCGTAATAAACATATTATCAATTTGTTCATACTGCCCTCGGAGGCCGGCCACACCGAAGCCGTACAAAGTTTCGCCAAGGACGGCTATAATGTTCTGCATTGGGACCGCGATGGATTCGAATTCTGGGCGGTCTCTGACGTGAATGCGGGGGACCTGAGAGCTTTTGCGGATTTGGAAATGAAGCAGGCTTAGGGGTTTGGAATTTCTGCGGCATTCGTCTAAGAGAGTTGAACCAGACTGCCGTGACATGGCTCATTCCTCAGCCATGGTTAGTCGTGGAGCTTTCTACGCACGAAGCACTTACTCGATATAACTAGTCCGGATGCGGATTCGGCCCAGATTGCGCTTTAGCTTCTGTTTATCGAGTAAATCCTCTATTTCGAGCGCAAGCTGGAACAGGCTCTTGCCTCCGTCTTTCTCTTCTATTTTTTCGAATCCATTTCCGGGCTCACCCTGAGAAAAATCCGTCGAATCCTTTCGCTTTTGCTGATTCATTTCTCTAGTCCGCCTTTTGAATATGTGCGACGACCGGTGTAAGGCTTCCCTTCTCGCTTGTCTCATTTTGAGGAATAGGAAGTTAACGAAGGATTCTAGTCATTCTTTAGTTGGGTAAATGCCAACAAAAGGCTTTTCCGTCCTTTCAAACGCACGTTCCGATCACGCCCTGGATCTCTTGAATCTCGAAGTTAGGCGGACTCGTTGACGGGATAGACGCATTCAAAGTACATTGCCTCGGCGTATACAGCCCATTGCTTATCGCTAAGTAAATCCGTTCTTCTGGCGGCGTAGCGCGCATCTGGAGATTCCGCACCTTTTCAAGCACATCCTTTTCGGCGTTCGTCATCCGTTCTCGTTGTAGGAGATGCTCCTTCCAGGAGCGAACAACGAACTCCAAACGAAATGTGTTGGACCGCGTCAGATCTTCATGCAACCGCCACCTGTATGCTCCATTGCGCAAATGGATAAGGCGCACCTCCCGCATCAGGCTTAGAAATTCCGGAGCTCGTGCGCAATCAATATTAAACTCCAGGGTGATCGACATTGGGCCGTCACGTGGCTGTGGCGTGTAAACGAGCCTGTGGGAAAAGCTCGTGACCGGGGCAAGATCGAAATTGAGCATTCCTGTAAAGTTGATCGATAACGGGGCGGCCAGAATCAGACTAATCAGAAACAGGAACGCCGCTCCAATCAACGTATTGCCGGCTCCGGCCTTCGTAGCAGCACAACCCCAGATCACTCCACCAAGAGCCGTGGCCCCCTGCGAAACCATAATGACTGTGGCATTCATGCGGCCTCTCGCCCAGGCTGGCATAGAGCGTTGCGCCGCTACCCAGAGTTCAGAAGCAGACAGTGTCCAGCCAACACCGGCCAGCGCCGCGACACCCAGGAAAAGCTCTCTCTGGCGAACAAGTGCCATTAACACGTAGACCAATACAACCAGCAAATTTGCTAGTACAATAATGGTATTCGAAGAGAACCTGGCTCTTAACCATGGTATGACGAACGCGGCCGCGGCAACCGAACCCGCCCCCAGGCTGGTAAATAAGAGTCCGAGTTGGCACGCGCCGAGGTGTAGCGTTTTCAGGCCTACAACGGGCAACAATGCCGGAATCACTGAAATGAACAGCGCAAACAGAACATTTCGCGCTAATACGATCTGCAGCCCTGGTGCGTAACGGACGTAGCGGATAGCCGTGACAAACGATTCGAAAAAGCTCTCCAATGGAAGCTTTGTTTGCTCGGTTGATCGCTTCCAGTGCAGGATCGCCAGGATAACAACGAAGAAGCAAGCGGCATTGACTGCAAACACGGAACTCGGTCCGATCAACGGGATTAACAGCCCACCCAGAGCTGGGCCGATAATTCCTGAGATGTTGAGCTGCAAACCACTTAAGGTCACCGCAGCGGGAAGCTCTGCATCCGAGACAATTTGGGGCACTATCGATATCCAGGCTGGTGCGTTGACGGCGAAACCAACTCCAATGAGAAACACGCAAACCAGAATGACGCCGGGAGCGAGAAGATGCAGCCAGCCAAGAATCGCTAATCCGGCGGCCGCAGTCGCCAACCAAAGATTGATCACACAGAGTAATTTTTTGCGGTCTACCAAGTCGGCTAGGGCTCCGGCAGGCAGCGTGAGCAGAAAGAAAGGCAGCGACGCCACTGTCGACATCACCGATATCAAAAACGGCGATGGAGTCAGCGTATTCATCACCCAAGTCGCCGCGGTATCGTGAGCCACCACGCAGGTGCCGGACAGCAGGCTGGCAATCCACAACTTTCTGAAAACAGGATTCTTTAATGCAGTCCAGCTCGAGGTCTTAGTCATAGTTTGGCCCTGGCGGTTGCTGCGCCGCGGCAAGTAGCGTCGATCCTTGTTTGATCTCGCAAGAGTTCATACTGAAACAGAACAGAATTTATTCCTGCTTTTCGAAACACCTGCCACGCCAAACCTAGAAAAGCATTTCATCGTTGTTGGGAATAAATCAGGGACGTCGCTCGGTTTGAACCGGTAACGCGAATCCATTGATTCGCAAAACGCCTCCACAAAAAACGAACCAGCAACGTAGAAATGAATAACAAAGAAAATCTCCCTACTGTGTCATCTGAGACACAGTCCCTTCGACCGACGAGTGAAGATATTAACTCTCTTGGGCGCGGCGTCATCAGGCGGCGCTCATTTTTGAAGCGCCTCGGCATGGCCGGCGCGACATTGTTGCCAGCCAGTGCACTATTGATGATTAGGGGCAGAGCCCGGGCCGACGAGCGCCATGAGCGCAAAGGCAAACTCACAAAGGGAGACGTCGCGATTCTACGGTTCCTGGCTGCGGCTGAAATCATCGAAACCGATCTTTGGCAGCAATATAACGAACTGGGAGGAATCGGTGCGACCGGTTCTATAAGTCAACCTTACATCACTGACCTTCAACGCCTTGATGGCGACATGCCCCAGTATATCACCGACAATACCGATGATGAGATGAGCCATGTAGCTTTCCTGAACGCATTCTTAGCTTCTAAGGGCGAGCAGCCGGTCAACTTCGATGCGTTTCGCAATATCCCGCCCAGTAAGGTGACGGGTGTCCGGCAAACAGGACGCCTCACGAACCTGCAACAGCTCAGCGTGGACACCAGTTGGTGGGTTCGGTACCGCAGCACGACCAATCCCGATTTAGGTGCCATCTTCACTCCACAACAGGCAGTTAAGGGTTTGAATTTTGGGCGGCATCCGGCAATTCCAATAACTAATGCGGACCTCCTCCCCGCCGCAGGCAATCACCTCCAGGCGATCGCCAACACGGCTGGATTTCACTTTGGGTTTATTGAGCAAGCCGGCACTAGTCTCTACGCCACTCTCAGTCAGAAGGTAACCAGCGCGGAAGTATTGAAAATAGCGACTAGTATCGGCGGATCGGAGATAATGCACTTTCAGGTTTGGCACGATAAGGCGGGCAATGCGATTCCGTTGACCGACGATGGGGTGACGTTCTTTGATCTTACTAAAAATCAGCCGGAGACTTTGCAGGCTAACCTGATCATGCCCGAGCCGTGCGACTTTATCAGCACAAGCCTCCCAAAATGTGCAATCATTCGCCCCACCTCTCCAGGACGGCTAGATGCAAGGGGCGCTATCAACGGCTTCATTGCCGACGGCCTTTTCATCGGCCAACAACGATCAAAAGAGTTCCTCGACCTGATAATGGATATGGCAGAACAAGCGGATGCGGCCCGACGCCAGTTGGAGGAGTAAAGAAGGAAAATAGACACATGAGGAGGGTTAGACGGTGGATTCTACGCAGTTAGTTTGCGCCTCCTGCAGTCACAATCGTCGCGCTAGAGAATTACAGAAAAGATTTCGGTGGTTCTCGAGAGTAAATCATGGGCCCCGACCAGTTTAGAATAGTAATGAACATGCTCGCGTTTGGTATTGGGAATCTAGGTGGCCCGGATCTATTTATCATCCTCCTCATCGTGCTCGTCCTGTTCGGGGCGAAAAAGTTGCCTGATCTGGCGCGGAGCCTGGGGCAGAGCATGAATGAGTTCAGGAAAGCGCGCGAGGACATTGACCGGGAACTCCCCAACGCAGGGGCTCAGCCCGTTTCTGCCGCGACCCTGCCAGTCCACGGAGCAAGTCGCCCCGGTGCCCAGCGCCCAGCAGACAACGCCGCGAGCGTGGACCCAGTAAAGGATGTTTGACGAAAGAGAAAGGGCTCCGGCAGGCAGCGTGAGCAGAAAGAAAGGTAGCGACGCCACTGTCGACATCATCGATATCAAAAATGGCGCTGGAGTCAGCGTATTCATCACCCAAGTCGCAGCGGTATCGTGAGCCGCCACGCAGGTCCCAGAAAGCAGGCTGGCAATCCACAACTTTCTGAAAACAGGATTCTTTAATGCAGTCCAGCTCGAGGTTTTAGTCATAGTTTGGCCGCGGTTGCTGCGCCGCGGCAAGTAGCGTCGATCCTTGCTTGATCTCGCAAGGGTTCATACTGAAACGGAACAGGATTTATTTCTTTTCTAAACACCTGCCACGCCAAACCTAGAAAAGCATTTCATCGTTGTTGGGAATAAATCAGAACGTCGCTCGGTTTGAACCGGTGTGAGTTTCCAAATTATTTGGCGTCTTTTTTGCCACGATATTTGGCGTATCCGACACCGGACAGCGGCTTTGCTCGTAACCACACCAAAACGCCATAGCCTGTGTCGCGAAACTGCTCGATCGACATAATCGGCACAGCAACCGGCCGTAATGGCTCAACCGACCTTGAGGAAGGCTGAGGTTCGTTTGCGTTTGGGATGTCTCGCAGCGATTGTTGGTCATCCAAGCCCGATGAAGTCCAGGTTGGCAGCCTTTTTATGTGTAATGGCCGTATTCCAGCTAATGGGAGGTCACTGGGCAGTTTTGCAAGTTACGGCTTGGGTTGGCATGCTGGTCAGGAACTCCGAAACCGAAGGTGTAGGAATCGGAATTTCCAAAACGTTCGATGGCGAACATCCTTGCAGCCTTTGTCTCAGCATTGCCAAGAACAAGCAGACTGAAAAGAAGCAAAGTTCGCAGTTTGCCGCTGCTGAGATGTACCTAATCGTCCCCGCTCAGCGTTGGACACTGCGGCCTCCTCACTACTTTTGGTATTTGGAGATCCCAAGCGCTTCACTGTTTAGCTGCGATAACGGTCCACCGGTTCCTCCTCCTCGGGTGTCCTAAGAGCTAGTTCGATCCCGGTTTCAATCGTGCTTTCCCGGCGCGCTTGGAAAGCCTTCACCACCCGAACCGAAAGGTCGCGCAATCGCATTGCCGACTTCTCACATCCCAAGGAAATTTTAATTGTATTTCAGAAATTCCTCTGCTTTTAGGGGAGCGGTTTCATTTTCCGTCTCCATTATCACTCTTGTCGCAGGGCCTCAATCTGCGTTTGCTCACGGTTTTGCCGGAGATCGTTTCTTTCCAGCAACCATCAGCACCGACGACCCGTTTGCCGCGAGCGAATTGTCATTGCCAACCTTCAGTGAAATACGTCAACCCGGACAACCTCCCGTAAAGGTCTTTGATATCTCGACAGACATTTCTCTGCTGGTCTTACCACGAACCGCACTGACCATTGGTGATGGATACAGTATCCAGAAAGTGGCCAACCAGCGCGCGCATACTGGATTCGACAATGCTGCACTCAACGTTCTCTACGAGTTTTTTGAGAACGACAAACACGAGGCCATTACTTCCATTGGTCTAAACTGGGAAATCGGCGGGACCGGCCGTCACTCACTCGGCAATGATTCTTTTAGCACCTTTACCCCTACTTTTTACTTTGGAAAAGGTTTCGGTGATCTACCCGATACTCTCCCTTTCTTTAGACCATTCGCAATCACTGGCACACTGGGGTTAACTATTCCGACAAGGGTGCGGAACGAAAGCATCGCCTTCGATCCGGTAACCGGTCAAAAGACGGTCTCCGTAGATCACAATTCCAACACGTTGCGATGGGGCTTAGCGCTTGAGTACAGCTTGATTTATCTGCAACAACACGTCAAAGACATCGGCTTAAAGGCGCCTTTTGACCACCTAATCCCGCTTGTTGAGTTCTCGATGTCAACACCATTGAATCGAGGGGTAGACACACTAACCACCGGCACCATCAATCCCGGGGTTATCTGGTCTGGCCAATACTACCAGGTAGGAGCCGAAGCAATTATACCGATCAACAGTCATACTGGGCACAACATGGGAGTAGTCGCCCAAGTTCATTTTTATCTGGATGATCTTCTGCCCAAGATTTTTAGCAAACCTCTCTTTGGTAAATAGACTGATGAAAGCCCTAACAAAATTGCTATTGACCGCGTGTGCACTGCTGCTCCTCATCCTCGAATGCTGGGCACACGCATTCGTCGATCACGCGGAGCCGGCGGTCGGAAGTCAGATCCACGGCGCACCAACTCAGGTGAAAATCTGGTTCACCGAGAGGTTAGAGCCCGCCATGAGTAAGATCCAGGTATTTGATGCCTCCGGTCTGGAGGTCGATAAGCGTGACGTGAAGATAGATCAGTCGAATGCTGCTTTGCTGACCGTTTCGCTTCCGGAGCTGAAGCCGGGCAAATACAAAGTCGTGTGGCGCGCCGTTTCAGTCGACACTCATGTCACAACTGGAAACTTCACGTTTGAATTAGTTGGAGTGGCGACTACCCCCAGGGCGTAGTCCACGACGGCTGCACGCCGACCTACTCCTATGCCGCTGACGTTGATACTGGTGCGTTGGTTGCATCTGTCGACCTCGATTCTGCTGGCCAGCCTGTTTTTGTTTGAGACGGCGATTGTCGTTCCCGCTGCAAGGAAGCCGGTTTCTGACGAGACCCTTCCAGTCCACACAGCAAGTCGCTACGGTGCCAAGCGTCCAGCAGATAACGCCGCGAGCGTGGATCCAGTAAAGGATGTTTGACGAAAGAGAAAATAAGGAACGCTCGCCAGTGCGAATACCGGTCCAGGCGTTCCAGCTCACAACGGCTTCGGAATCGCTTTCGTGAGGATCTCCGGCCCGTTTTCCGTCACCAGAACGTTATCTTCAATACGTACGCCCCCAATCTCGAGATACTTTTCCACCATCTCCCAATTGACGCAGTCCCGAAACTTTTCGCGGTTCTCGGCCTTGTTCAAAAGCGGCGGAACAAAATAGATTCCCGGCTCGACAGTCGTCACATATCCGGGTTGCAACGGAAGATCCATCCGGAGGTTTTCGACCGAAGGATGCGTGTCTTTCACGCGACCGGGCAACACGCCGCTCGCATCTCTGACTCCCAGCCCGACTAGGTGACCGATCCCGTGAGGAAAGAAGAGCCGGTGCGCTCCTTGATCTACCAATGATTCAGCCGATCCCCGCATCACGCCAAGTCCCACTAATCCGGCGGTTAACTCTATCGCTGCTTTGAAATGAATCTCTTTCCATTCTGCTCCGGGAACGCAGCGTGCAATCGCCGCCTCCTCAGCCGCTAAAACAACCTGATGCAGGTCCCGCTGAAACGGGCTTGGTTTTCCGCCGACGACGTAGGTACGTGTCACATCGATCACATAGCGATCAACTTCTGCGCCTGCATCGATCAACAGAAAATCTCCTTCGCTCGTCTTTCGTTCTGAAGGCGAAAAATGGAAAACAGCCGCGTTGGAACCGGTGCCGACAATTGAATCATAACCTGTCCGGCGCGCTCCGCCTCGCAGGAATCCGGCCTCGAGCTCGATCTGCAATGCGCGTTCTGAGACTCCGGCTTTGATCAGCGGCCGAAGCGCGTTGAAGCCCGCCGCAGTGGCCGCTGCGGCTCTCCTCAACAGTTCGATCTCAACAGCGTCTTTTGGCCGCCGCGCCTGTGAAAAAAGTTCATGGTACTTTGTAGTAAGCGATTCATCCGGCAAAACTCCGCGCGGTGGCGCACCCAGACAAACGATCGTACGTCCGCGTCGTGTCCCCAGCCACGGCTCAAGCAGAGAAATGGGTTCGCCCGGCCAATCCGCTTTTCCTTCCCAGATTCGTTCCTTTTCCGTGACCTCCGGAACAAACGAGACCCATCCGTCGCGTGGTCCCTGCTTTGGATCGAATGCCACCACGCCTCCCGCACATTCCAATCCGGTAAGATAAAAATATTCTGTATGTGCTCGAAACGGATAAACCTGATCGGTTCCTTCTGGCAGGGGGATCGGCTCTCCCGCGCCGACGAGAAGTAGCTGCTCATTGCTGAGTTTTAGTTCTTCTGCAACCCGGACGTGGCGCGACGAGAGGTCAGGTGAAATCATAGGTGACGAATATTTCACAAGTTCTCGCCCTTGTGAAATCGGGAGGTTTCAGCATGCTGGACTAAAGAAAGAAATTAATTTGACAGCCAGGCGATAGTGTTCTAATGAACATATCTCCGCACGCGCCGTAGGGCGGCTCTGCCGCCGGCACCCCACGCTGGCGACAGCTGAGGCCGGCCGCCCCCGACAGACACAATCCCGAATCCAACAATAACCCCCAAAACACCAGGAGAACGACAATGCCAAAAACTATCCCGGACGGGTATCATACCCTCAATACCTCGCTGATCGTGGAAGGAGCGCAGGAACTGATAGATTTCCTGAAAAAGACGTTCGACGCGAAGGAGCGTTTCATCATGCCGGGCCAACCCGGAAAAGTCGCCCACGCAGAGCTTGAGATCGGAGACTCCGTTGTCATGATTTCAGACGCCACGGAACAGTATCCCGCGGCCCGTTGCAGAGTCTACGCTTACGTCCCTGACGTCGATGCCACATACAAAAAGGCGTTGGCGGCTGGTGCAAAGGGAGTCGAAGAACCTGAGAACCAGTTCTGGGGCGATCGAAACGCGGCCGTCGTAGATTCAAAAGGAAATCATTGGGCTATAGCAACTCGCGTCGAAGATTTGTCGGCGGAAGAAATCGGGAAACGCGCACAGGAGTTCATGAAACAATTCGCCGGTAGCGCAGCCGGCAACTAACCTTATCACCTCGGAGAACAAATATGGCCGTTAAACCAATCCCAGAAGGGTATCACACCGTTACACCGTACCTCATTGTCGAAGGCGCCCAAAAGCTGATCGATTTCCTGAAACAAGGATTCGATGGGGCAGAACGCTTTTCGATGCCGGGTCCGGACGGAAAAATCGGGCATGCTGAAGTGCAGATCGGCAACTCCGTCGTTATGCTGGCGGACGCTAGTCCGCGATGGAAATCCACGAAAACAATGCTCTACCTCTACGTCGAGGATGTCGACGCGGTATACAAAAAAGCAGTGGCTGCCGGCGGAAAAGCGGTTATGGAACCGGCAAATCAGTTCTACGGCGATCGCAGCGCAGGTGTAGAAGACGCGTTTGGGAATTACTGGGGAATTGCGACTCACGTAGAGGACGTGCCGATGGACGAACTCGAAAGACGCGCGGAAGCATTTCGGAAACAGCAGCAGGCCGCCGGAAAAGGCTAGGTCAATTTGTTGACCCTAGCAAAGATCGCGACGTGGGCCAACGTCGATAGGGTCGCGCTTCCGCCCTCGCCAAGGCTATGGCGGACGGGTGTTAGCGCGACCTCGCGCTGCTGCAACATCGAAGAGGCCGAGCTAAAGCTCGGCCCTACCGATCTCAGGGGATTAAGCACGTCCTTTCGCCCATCACGCCTTTTTTGCTAACACCGCCAAAACGTCTTGCGCCTGCTTGTCTGTCGACGCTTTGTGTCGATCCAGATCAATTTACCGTCTTTGAACAGATACGCCTGCCGCGTCGCGTAGGTTTCCTTCATTAGAGGCACGCCAAACGCGGCGAGCACCTTGTGATCTGTATCCGACAAAAGCTCGAAAGGTAAGTGATCCTTCTGTTGGAATTCTTTTTGCGCGTTCACTGTGTCAACGCTGACACCGAACACCTTCACGCCCTTTCTTTGGAGGTCCGTGTACGCGTCACGAATGCTGCACGCTTGGGCTGTGCACCCGGGAGTCATGGCTTTCGGATAAAAGTAGACAAGAACGTACCCAGAGGTGGCGCTTGAGAGACTGATCGGCTTACCATCTTGATCGGTCGCGCTGACTGTCGGGATCGGGTCGCCGAGCTTCAATTTACCATTCGTTGTCTCATCCGAGAGGGCAAAAAGCTGCGTCGCCGAGAACAGCGCGGAAACCAGAAGGGTCAAAAATAGCTTCATAGGAGCTGAAACTACGGCTGCTTCTTGTGGAAACGCAATAGGCCCATTCGAGCAGGCTACGCCGTGGTTTCGACCTCGTACTCGTCCTCGATCCGAGGCGAGACGTGGATAGCGGCTGGGCCAAGCTTCCAGTCCGGCCAAGGCCGGATGGGTTGAGCTTCCAGCTGACGTTGGCGCGACCTCTACCGAGGACGAGGACGATTTTCGAGTGACCAGATCCGTCCTATGTTCAATTTAAAGCGCCCTGGCTAACGGCCAGTCCCAAAGCTATTTTAGCCGCATATGGCACAGGAAGCGTCAAATGCTACCGCAGCAACCAATCCGCCCAAATCAGCCCTCCTGGTGATTGATATACAAGAATCGTTCACGGCTGATCCGGAGTCCTCGGCTGAACGCAGCAACCCGAGCTTCGAGAAAAATGTAACCAGGCTGATCGCAAAATTTCGGCAATCTGGTGAACCGATTATTTTTGTTCTCCACCAAAACTGGACACCCGGAAGCCCGTTTCATGCCGATTCGCCGCACTGCCGTTTCATGGATTGGATCCGGCCTGAACGCAATGACATCGTTTTACGAAAAACCACCCGAAGCGTCTTTGCTAGCACTGAACTCGCACGGCGCTTGACCCAATTAGGTGTGACCCGGCTCGTTATAACCGGAATTCAGACCGAGCAATGCTGCGAAACAACCGCGCGAGACGCCGGGGATCGGGGATACCAGGTCGATTTCGTAACCGATGCAACATTAACCTTTCCAATTAAACATTGGGCGGGAGGCCCTGATCTTCCGGTGGAACAAGTCATACGCCGGACTGAATACGCTCTCGCCGGGCGCTTTGCCCGGATCGCCCAAACTCACGAGCTTCTCGCTTCTACCTCACACTTACACTAGCACTCACACTCTCATGATTGCGCCGCGTGAACGCCGAATCGTTTTCCTTATTGCGCCTTATGTCCACCTGCTCGATCTGGGTGGTCCGGTCCAGGTCTTCGACTCTGCCAATCAGAACGGCGGCTGCTACAAACTCGTTTTCTGCGCGACCGCGCCGGACATTCACAGCTCAGTAGGACTCGGCCTTGCCAGATTCGATCCGTTGATTCCGGCGGATCATCTCGGTCCTGAGGACATGGTGATCGTTCCTGGCGTCCGTTGGAAGAGCCGTCATCCCAAATCACTCATGAATGCCGTTTATCAGCGGTACCTGCGAGATTCATACGAAGCAGGCGCGATGATCAGTTCGGTCTGTTCCGGGGCATTCGCTCTTGGTGAATCGGGGCTATTGGATGGGCGCCGGTGCACGACGCACTGGTCTCTCACGAAAGAGCTGCAGAAGCGGTTTCCAGCGGCTCGCGTGGTAGACGACATTCTGTTCACGCGTGACGGACGAATCACCACAAGCGCCGGGATCGCATCCGGGATCGACCTAGCTCTTTCTCTGGTGGAACTCCATTACGGACCGATCGTGACCGCGCGGGTTGCGCGAGATCTTGTTGTTTATCTGAGGCGGACAGGAGAGCATCAACAACAGCATTTCTTTCTCCAGTATCGTTCCCACATTCATACAGCCGTGCATCGGATTCAGGAATGGCTGAACGAGCATCCGCACGAACCAGCGTCCTTGGATCAGCTCTCGCGGATGGCCTCGATGAGTCCTTCGACCCTGACTCGCACCTTCAAAAAGGCAACCGGCTTGACTCCTTGGCAATATCAACAACGCGCGCGTCTGGAGTTGGCGTCGGGCCTGATGCGCGATTCCTGGCTTACGTTGGAAGCAATTGCGGAAAAATGCGGCTACGATGATGTCAGGCATTTCCGCCGCGTATGGACCCAGCACTACCACGAGCCGCCGTCCATTTCGCGCGAAAAGAAGCAGCCGGCGGCGAGTGCCTAGCCGAGAGAGCTCGAAAACTAACAACCGAAAACCGAAAACTGAAAACTGGAAACGACATGCAAATCGGCACGTTCATCTTTCCGCGTCTTGATCAGATGGACCTCACCGGGCCATTCGAAGTTTTCGCCCGGATTCCGGGTGCTACGGTTCATATCTTAGCCGAATCATCGGAGCCGCTTCAGGACGCGGTCGGGTTGGTTCTCACCCCGACGCAACTACTCAGTGATACACCGCCGCTCGATCTATTTTTCCTGCCCGGTGGCGCAGGAGTAAACGCGGTCTTGAAAAATCCAAAGCTTTTGGCGGCGTTACGCCAATTGGTGGAACGCACACCCTGGGTGATGTCGGTCTGCACTGGAGCGTTGATCCTCGGCGCAACTGGATTTCTGAAAAATCGGAAAGCGACTACTCATTGGGCTTCTCATCATTTGCTGGAGGCCTACGGCGCGATTCCTGTGCGGAACCGTGTTGTGGTAGATGACCACTTGATTACCACGGCCGGCGTAACCGCTGGCTTCGACGGCGCGCTCAGAACTGTCGAACTGGTTGCAGGTACCGAAGTCGCCCATTCGATTCAGGTCGCACTCGAGTACGCGCCTGAACCGCTCCCATGGATGAACCAGTCACAAACCATGCCGGACGAGATCATGGTTAAAGTGCGGCAACAAATGCGCCGCGTGATCGAAGAACGTGAGGCCCTCGCCAGGGATTACGCACGGTAGCGCATTGGAGGGTGGCACTCCGTCGCCGCCATTGATGAATAATCCAGCGCTGGGTAACGTCGCCACGGCGGCGACAGACCGCCGCCCTCCAGGCGTGTTGGACCCAAAATTCTGACATTATATGTCCTGATTCTCCATTCCCGTTCGTCGCTTTTTAAAAGAGACAAGGAACACGATATGGCCACGAGACATTACAACTACACTTTCGGACGGACCAGGGAACTTCACAGAACTTCGCTCTGGAGCGATTTCGGTCTGATCATCTTGAGCGCTACGACGCTTGTCTCTATCAGCTTCGGATTCACTCCCGGTAGCCGATCTTCACAAGCGAGCCTGCTTCCCGGAACGCCTCTGGGCTCGGAGCATTCATCGGTTGCAGGCAAATCGGTAATTGGCGGTCCAGGGAACGATGTATCGTCTTAGTGACACGATTTGATTGTGACTCTGATGCTTCACTTCGTTTCGTATTGCATCCACCTCTCCAACTCCATCGCCTGGATCAAGCGCTGGTCATCCTTAGCAACCGTCGGGAACCACTCCTGAAGCTCTTGTCTTTCCCACCAACGCCCCTCTGAATTTCCAGGAGGGGCGAAGCGATATCGATACAACATAGCTCGCACGAAACGCGGCGGGTGATCAGGGAACGGGTTCCGCGCAAACAACTGCGTTGCTAAAGGATCACCATGCAAGAGCTTCCAGACCAGGTGGATCGTCCAAGGGTACTCATTTAGTCCCGCCATTGAGGCGAACCACATCTGCCAATCGAAGTGGAGTTGATACGGAGCAACGAACGGCGGCATCTGTCGCAGATCCACCGGGATCCCGCGATACTGGTATTCCTTCCAGTCACTATCGAGCACGGGAAACTCTGAGTCGCTTCCTTGAAAAACAACAACGTATTGTTCTCGCCCGATGCTGCCGAACGCGCCATAGGTGTTCACTAACTGAAGACGATCCTCGAACGATGTATTCATGATTTGACGGCTCGAAACGAGATTTTGCACCACGGGAATACTCAGAAACCCGATCACGCAAACCAGAACCCATGAGCCGGCTATCCGCACTTTTGTTGGCCGATTGGGTCTCGGTAAGAACGCCCTCGCGCGACCCGGCAACAATCTGATCCAAAACGAATCGTCGAAACAAGCAATGACAGGAACCAGAGTCAACCAATCCAGGAACGAAAGGTTACCGCTCAGAATCAGTGATCCGAAGAACAATGCGATGATAATACCGGCGATGTGTCTTGCGATTCTTGGCCAAAAAATAAACCAGGGTGCGATAAGCTCGGCCACAAAATTGAACAGAACGCCGAACTGCAAGATTGGCTTTGGCAGAAAATGGAACCAGCGGCTGAACGGGCCCGGACAAGGTTGAGTTTCAAAGTAATAGTAAAGAGCAGTCAGGTCCCGCCAACAGGGGTCGCCACGCAGCTTGATCAACGCGGAGCCGATCATAATCCTGAACAACAACCAACGAAAAAGCCAGATAACTGGGACTGGTGTGGGACTCTTTGGGAATGGACTGGGATCGATCGGTGGCGCTAGAAAAATGGCTAAAAAGCCGGTCTCACAAAGCTGAGTCTCCCAGCCATAGCTATACCAATCTTGACCGACGTGGATGATCGACAAGTATAATGCCCAAAGAAGAAAGAAGAGAATCGAGTTACCGAACCCTGCGATGGCGACGCATGCTAAACCGAACCCGATCCATGAAACGGTCAGCAAAGCTGTGTCCGAGTGGTTCAACCAAAAGATTGACGGAATCCGCAGAAACCCCTCCCAATCTGATCCCACTACCTCGCGGACCCGCTGGAGAAAAAGATCAAGTGGCAGCAATCCGTGCGATCCAATGAGTGGCATCAACTGCTGCGCCGCAATGAGGAAAGCCACGGCATAAACCAAGCCCAGAAGCCGGAGCAGAATGAAGCGAGTGATTTGGTAGGTCGGCTTCTTGCGCTCGATGTCAGCTGTCTCGGTCTGCACGGAAAGAGTATTTTGTCGGATCTCGGATCGAGAATCCAGATCGGCAAGCAAAGGCGCAGGACCGTCGATCTGGAAGGTCAACCCGCCGACGGCGCGATCAATCCAGAGGATTGGGGTAGAAGCTTCCAGCTTCACCGTGGGTTGAGCTTCTAGCTCGACGCGAGACGCCCAGGGCAAAATGCAGACCTTCAATCATTCCAGTCTTCATTCATTTTGTGTGCTTCGCACTCTTTCTGGCTAAGGTTCCTCTCAGACGCATTTATTATGAAATCATGTAGATTGACTGCGTTAACCCTTCTTGCTTCCTCTTCCGTGCTCGTCGCCGACACAAAGCCCGCCGCAAACGCTGTCAATGATCTTGGCGTCGATCTTTATCGTAAGTTGACCGGCGGTGACGCCAATCTCTGTTTATCGCCTTATTCCATTCAGCTTGCGCTGGCGATGGCGTTTGCCGGGGCCGATGGACAAACGCGGGCCGAAATGGCCAAAAGCCTGCATTACCCGGCGGATGATGCAACAATTCATGACGCATTTGCA
>Ga0207684_10001558_pt1 | contig 24501 bp, 22 predicted proteins | sample KBSK5501metaG_FD_184342 | JGI IMG/M metagenome (GOLD analysis project Ga0207684, IMG submission 184342) | Corn, switchgrass and miscanthus rhizosphere microbial communities from Kellogg Biological Station, Michigan, USA - KBS K5-50-1 metaG... | ecosystem: Host-associated > Plants > Roots >...
GGGAGGACTTTCAGGCGTAACAGGTCGGGAGGGACACGACCAACCGGCTGCCTTTTCAGAAATGTCAGGCGATTCACGTACGACTCAATGTAAATCACGGAGGTAAACTGTACTGGCTACTTGGGATATGTGCCGAAGCTGGGGCTTTACCCTTGGCCACGGCACACTCCGCGACTATTCCACTGCCCTCATTAGAGACAGGCTTCGAGCTGGGGGACAAAGGCAAACAGATCTTTGGCTCCCACATTGGCGCCGCTGAAAAAACCTGGCACGCCCAGCCTGTCCAGGATCAGCAAAGAGCCAGATTTGTAGGGTATAACCTCCAAACGTTGGGAAATAGTCAAATTGATATTGCCAATCGTGGTCTTTGATACTGCGAGCTTGTGGGCCTGGAGGATCAGCTCACGGCTGCTGTTCAGACGAGCTATCGTCGCAGCATCGCCGGCAAATCCGTTGTAAGAACCGAGTTTGGTTACCCCCAGGCTCGCCTTACCTTGCACTGGCTTGTTCAAGGGAACGGCATAGGCGAATCTTCCTACGACAGCGCCCAGCCCGTATCGCGTGACCGACACCTGCAATTCAAATGGCCGCGGCACGTCCAGCGCAAAGTAGACATAGAAGAGCACGCTAGACTGCTGCTTCGTCATGATCATTGCCTTGCCTATGTCAGTTAAAACGCTTTTCGTGGTTGCGCCCTCGCCTTCTCCGGGGAGTATCTGATATGGGAGTGGTGTGGACGAGCCGAGTTCCTTGCGGAGTAATGCTTCAATACCAGGAGCAATTTTGTCGGGATTTGGACGTGAGTAAGCTAAACCTGCCATAGAGAAATCCTTTCCAAAATAGATATAGTTCTATTCACTTTCAGCATAAGCTGCCCGCTTGCCACGTGCCAGACAGAGACGGCCGCGGATTTATCGGGAGTGCTGAGGATTATGGAAGGCAAGTATATCACATCCACAAATAAATCGATAGAAGGCATTTTGAATTCTCAAATTACTTTACAGCACACTTGCAAATAGGATATACTTGTCGCCATCAATTAAAAAGAGCTTTTACTGGAAAAGGGAGATTTTATGCAAAAAAAGCGAAATTCACTACGATTCATCTCTTGACCAGCAAGCAGAAAGAGGACGAGTACCGAGATAACTAGCAATTACTTTTATCTGTTCTTTCAATATGATAGCTTAAATTTATGCCGAAAGGAAAAGGGCAATGTCACAACTAGCAATGGCTCCGAAAGGAACACGCGTGCCACAGCCTATCTACGAGCAAGCCTCAACCTACCAGCTTGGTGAGCTTACCAGGACGTTTAAGCCAAGCATTTCCAATCCTTTGCTGATTATGGCTATAGTCCTTGGAGGAATTATCCTGGATATCATCGTCCTGGCAGCCATTGCCTACTTTACGGGGTTCGTGTTTTATATCTTGCTATTCTTCCCCTTGATGGTCGCGTTCTGGGCGATGAGAGCGCTGCGCACGTTCAATATGCGCTTTTATGTCTTCAAAAACGGTTTTATTTATGCCAGGGGGAGAAAGTACCGGGTGGTGCACTGGGACCAAGTCGTAGCTGTCTTTCAAAAACATACAGCAAGCAGGTATAGCTCCTCGCACACCTATACAGTGCGAGTGCAGGAGGGCCGTGTAATTCAGATTGGCGATGCAGTCAATAGAGTTATTGATCTTGGCACAATGATCCAGCGGGAAGTCACCAATCTCCTGCTGCCCAGAGCGATCGCTTCCTATAAAGATGGGGAGACCCTCTCCTTTGGCAGGGTCAACGTTACTATACAAGGGGTCAACAACGGCAAGGAAATGATCCCTTGGGATCAGATGGATGCTATCGAGGTGAGAAATGGGCTGATCGTGGTGCAGAAGTATGGGCGGGTGATGAAATGGTCGACTGTACGAGAACATGAGACGCCAAATGTCTATGTCTTGCAGAATCTGGTCGATTACGCCGTGAAGAACCGATAAGGTGCATTTTCCTCACGAGCCTATTCATGTTGCACACAAACTATGATATACTCTTCCTACTCTTAAGAAGGGTTGTAATTATGGCGCACATGAAGGAGCTTGAAATGAGCAAAGTCGTGGTCTTCACGAATCTGACGCTCGATGGGGTCATGCAGGCGCCGGGACGCCGCGACGAGGACCTCCGTGGTGGCTTCCAGCACGGCGGCTGGGCGACGCCCTACGCTGCAATGACGAGTAGTGAGGCCGGAGAGAGCCTACCCAATTTCGATGCCCTGCTGCTGGGGAGACGGACCTACGAGGACTTTTACGCTTACTGGCCCAAACAAACCGACAATCCCTTCACGGAAGTACTCAACCACATGCAGAAGTACGTTGCCTCCACGACGCTGGAGGAGCCGCTGGCGTGGAGCAACTCGACCCTGCTGAAGGGTGACGTGCCGGAGGCGGTGGGCGGGCTCAAAGCACAGCCGGGTAAGGACGTAGTGGTGATGGGCAGCGGCGAGCTCATCCAGACACTCATGAAGCACAACCTCGTCGACCGCTACGTGCTCCTGATCCACCCGCTAGTTCTGGGATCGGGTCGCCATCTCTTTACTGACGGCGGTGCATTCGCTGCGCTCCATCTCGTCAGCGCCAAAGCGACACCCAACAGCGTGGTGGTCGCGACCTACGAGCCGGCTGAATCGATGGCGGGGAAGCCCACCTAGGTCCGGCATGTCTCCCAGATATCGCCCGCAAGGTTGCACAGTATTCCAAGAATCCGCACAGCTCCCAGACCTTTGCTGCCTTCGCCGTTCGGAGCCTCTATCGGTACGTTTTTCGAGCTGACTGTGCTCATTGTGCTCTATGAATTGGGGTAGGACAGTTTAGATCTCTACGCCGAGATCAGTATCTAGTACATCACCTCCTGCAGTGAAAAAGCTGCTCCAGAAGCGTACCACCCCCTGTGAGCAAGGTGGAGTCAGCAGCGAATGAAGTTGTCAGAGAGAAGGAACAGCATATGAATAGCAGGCTTGGTCCAGGTGGGAGAGGCTTTGATGCCGCCTACACAGGCCTTCCCCCATGGGATATTGGTCGTCCACAGCAGGCGTATGTGGAACTTGTACAGACAGGGAAGATACACGGATCAGTGCTGGATGTAGGGTGTGGCACGGGCGAGCATGCCCTCTACCTGGCACAACACGGCCATGAGGTCTGGGGCATTGATTCCTCGCCAACTGCCATCCAGAAGGCCCAGCAGAAAGCGGCTGCTCGTGGGATTGCTGTCACCTTCCGGGTGGCCGATGCGCTGCAGTTGCAGGCGTTAGGCAAGACCTTTGAGACGGTCATTGATAGTGGCCTCTTCCATGTCTTCTCGGACGAAGAACGTTTGCTCTTTGTCCAGAGCCTGGCAAGCGTGCTCAAGTCTGGAGGAACCTATTACTTGCTCTGCTTCAGTGATCAAGAGTCAAGTAGTGGTCCAGGGCCCAGGCGGGTGTCACAAGCGGAGATCTATGCCACCTTCGGCCAAGGGTGGCGCGTCAAGCAGATCCGCGCCACGCGCTTTGAGACGACAAGTGGACAGGGAGCAGCGGCCTGGCTCGCCTCGATCAGTCGTGTGTGAGCAGAGACGAGCGGCTGTGCATCAGTGGAGTGTGACAGCAGAGGCAATGCTCTACAGCCCTGGCAGAGCGCCTGAAGCGCCTGGAGCTCGCCGAAACAAGCTGCGAGCCGCAGCACGAACGCCGGCGTTCGTGCTGTGATAAAGTGCACCGGGAATCGTACTCGAAACCGTGGGATCGCTGATGCAGAACCGAAGCGCGAAGTGGCAAATTATCCTGGAAATGTGCCATGATACACAGAGTATTGATCTCATTCCTGAACAGGAGAGCACGTATGCCCCAGATACTCACCTTTGGCCTCTTCTCGCTCAATAGTGGGGCGTGTAGCTACCCGGCAACGGCAGCACGAGTCGCGCAGGCAGCCGAAGCGACCGGCTTTGACTCGCTGTGGGCCGGAGAACACGTGGTGCTGCCCGATCCCCGGGTGCCACCCTCACCACTGGCACCCGAAGAGCGCATCCTGGACCCCATCGTCACGCTCACCTTTCTGGCCGCACAGACCAAACGGGTGCTGCTTGGCACAGGCATCATCATCCTGCCACAGCGCAATCCCCTTGTCCTGGCCAAGGAACTGGCCAGTCTCGACGAACTCTCTGAAGGACGGCTCCTCTTTGGCGTCGGGGTGGGCTACCTGGAACCAGAGTTTCGTGCACTTGGCATCCCCTTTGCCGATCGGGGAGCACGCAGTGAGGAGTACCTGGCAGCGATGCGTGCCATCTGGCGTGAGCCAAAACCAGCCTATCACGGCCAGTTTGTCTCCTTTGCCAACGTGCAGGCACACCCCCAGGGCAATATCCGCATCGTGATGGGTGGCCGTTCCCCTGCGGCTTTTCGTCGGGCCGTTGAGTATGCTGTCGGCTGGTATGGTTTTGCCCTGGATCCGGAAGGGACCGCTCGTGCCCTGCAAGGTTTGCGCGAGGCGGCAGAGCGCTACCGGCGTCCAGCCGAATTGGGACAGCTGGAGATTAGCGTCACGCCAAGGGGACCAGTCAACCGGCAGACGGTCGAGCAATTTGCTGCCCTGGGCGTGCATCGACTCATACTCGCTCCCCCGCCTCATGCCAGTGCATCAGAGCTCGAAGCGTTTGTGGAGAACATCGGAACCACGCTGATCGGGCAGATCTAATACAGGCACCAACGGTAACGCATCTGCAAGGAACGAGTGTACTGGCTACGTGGGACATCTGTTTGTAGAAAATGATGGATTATATAAACAGATGTCCCAAGCGAGATGCCTCTGCGAGGCAGAGAAGAGGAGGATACAACGCATATCAAACGTAAAAGCGGTAGAAGTATGCGATGTAACGAAGGAAGGAGAAAAGAATGAACCCATCTGAACGTATCGACACACAAATCGCAGAACTTGTCGACTGGCGCGGCCAAATGATCGCCCGACTGCGCAAACTTATCCGCGAGGCCGACCCTGACATCACTGAGGAATGGAAATGGGATACCGCGGTATGGTCTCACCGGGGGCTGGTTTGTGCTGTCGGCGCTTTCAAGCAAACAGTAAAAATGAACTTGTTTCAAGGCGCTTTGTTGGAAGATCCGCAGAAACTCTTCAATGCCGGCCTTGATGCGAAAAAAACGCGAGCGATCGATTTCCGTGAGGGCGACGCAGTTGATGAGTCTGCTTTGAAAGAGCTCATTCGTGCTGCCGTAGCTCACAATGTGGGAGGAAAAATAGGATGATACCAAAGAACGAGGCTGATAAAGTCTTCTGATGTCACACATCTTAGGTTCCGCGTCTGAGTCCAGAACTTTATTCTTCGTGTGAAAGTGCAGCCAAAAGTGTGAGATAGTCCAGTCCATGACTTTATTGCGAACGTGAGCATCTCATCGTCCTGAGGCGGAGAGGGATCAGTGCAGTGCTCTCGCATTGAGCAGTGCCTCTTGCTCGATGCGTTGTGGCCAAACAGGCTCACCTGTAGCTCCTTGCTCCTTAGGAGACCAAGTACTCTTCTTCCCCGTCTAGATGTGCAGGAATGGTTGGCGGAGTGAACCCCTGGATGAAACTCACCGTTTTGCCCTTGACAATACCCCCCGAGTAATGACATACTTAATATAGCCTCTGAGGAGTACGTTGCAAAAGAAACTTGGAAGGCCGTCAAGGGGTGTAAGCCACGTCTAAGCAACTAACAGAATGCCGTAGGGCTGAAGGACTTGACGCAGACCTGCAGAAGTGGAAATCGCATTCAACAAGCTAGAGCAGGCAACTAAGGAAGGGTACCAATGCAGGGAAGTACAACCTGGATTGGGCCTTTTCATTTTTGGAGGACGATGTGCTGTTTCAGGCATCATCAATGTGGTCCGCCAACCTGCTTCATCCATCCTTTTCTGAACGCGCTTTCCAACGGTTATGCCACCTTTCGGTAGTCATGGTGTAACCCACCTAAGACTGGAACGGCGATCACCTTCTCACACTGGTCATACAGGGGAGCAGATGGCACAGGCAGTGCTGGAATATGCTGCTGGATGCCCTGATGCGGTCGTGCCTGGTTGAAGTACGCTACATACGCATTGAGGACGCGGCTTGTGCTGCTTCTCGTGAAGGATCAGCAGGTGGTCGAGGCATGCTTGCCGCACACTCCTCAAGAAGCGTAAACGTCAAGAGGATAGTGAGCGGCGTGATGGTGCAAAAAGGTGGCCCACTTCTGGCCTCTTGGATGAGGAGTGCGAACATGCCTCATGTACTTCTGAATGGTTCGCTTGCAGACACGCATGCCGAGTTTCACTCATTCCCCGCGAATCCTCTCAGCCCCCCAGAGCCGATTCTCCTTCGCCATCTCTCTGATCAATGCGATAGTTTCCGCCCTACCTCGCAAGCATATTGGCAAGTAAATTGGCATTGCTTCATTCCGAAGAAAATGGATCTGCTCATGACGATAACTGCACTATTCCTGAAGTTGATAGGCTGTCTTTACCCGAGAGGAGTGTGCATAGTAAGGTCTCAATGCGTTCCACTCCTCTTTGCTAAGATACTGGTTTTCGGATAAGCTCTTAATCGGAATTGGCAATTGAGCAACAGTATCCGTTGTTCCTCAGAGGCCTTATACTTTAATTAGATCGAGTTGTTGGACATCTGGAGGTGTGGTGACTAGTGGTCCAGCCAATCAATGATAGTGTAGGAAGAAAGGAGAATCCAGTGGCACCTTCCGAACAGCCGGGTCGGCTTGTGCCTACCCAACCATCAGCCAGTACTTCACCAGGCATAACACTCCGCCACAGCGGTCTGAGTTTGCTAACCGTAGCAGGCCTGGGAGCCGTCATCATGTCACCTGCCCTGGGACTCTACTTCAACTGGGGACCTATGAGTATCGCGGCCGGACCAATCGCTCCCCTTATCTACATGCTGGCACTTCTGATCTCACTGCCAACGGCAATTAGTTATGCTATGGTCAGCAAAGAGATTCCTGCGGCTGGGCAAGCCTACACCTGGTTATGGCATGCTTTTCGACCTGGGTACGGGCTGTGGACAGGAGCTATCCTTGTACTCTACTATGTTACCGGATTGTGGATTGTGAATATGTTTTTTGCCGTCTTCTTCGGCGAGTTTTTGCGCTATTTCGGTGTACCTGCAAGCCCGATTGGGGGAGCTATAGGTATGCTGATTATGGCGGCTATCACTGCTATTGTCGTCTTCCGGAATATTCAGTTCACTGCTCGTGTCGCGTTGGGGTTCATGATTTTTGAGACTGGTGTCGTCTCCGCCCTGGCTCTTACTATCGTGTTTGTACAGGGGAGCCACGGCAAGTTGAGTCTTGCACCGTTCTCGTTTCCCTCGGCTACCGCAGGCTTTAATGGTATTTCTACGGCTGTTATATTTGGCATTCTGAGCTTTATCGGCTATGACTATGCCTGTGTCGTAGCGGAGGAAACGAAGACGCCACGCCGCTTGATACCAATCGCCGTAATACTGGCAGCCGTTACTGTTGGTGTCTTCTGGATGCTCGGATCCTACGCGTACTCTGAGTCCATACCTCTCTCGCAGCTTCCGGGGTTTATCAGCTCTGGTTTCACTCCGATCACCCCAATCGCGAAAATCTACTGGGGACCCGGCAATATTCTGATCACTATCACAGGGCTTACAGCCTCGCTTGGTATCTACGTTGCCACCGTCGCGGCTACCGCCCGTATTCTGTTTGCCATGGGACGCGACAGATCGCTGCCACAGTCGCTAGGAAAATTGAATGCACGCCATCAGGTTCCCTTTAATGCATTGACGGTTGTGCTTATTGGTGGCTTTGTTGGTGCCCTCGTTATGGCTATTCTCCAGCAGAGTTACTTTAATGCGTATGTCTGGTTTGGTGAGATATCAGTGTTCTTCGCGCTTGTCACTTATATTGCCGTCAATCTGGCAAGCATCTCCTTCTATCGTCGTTTCCGTCCACAGAAGTTTAATGTCGTCTGGAACCTTATTGTTCCAATTGTTGGCATAGGCATTGATCTCTACATTTTATGGCAATCGTTTTTTGTTGCTTTGATGGGCTCGGGTTTTGCCCTGGGGCAGAGTGTTGTCCTTTTTGCCGTAGTGTGGTGTCTTATAGCAGTGGTCTATGTTGCAGCGTTACGCCTGTGGGCCCCCCATCTCTTCCGGGCGCAAAGTTACGTGCTGCCAGAAACAGTGGAGTAGGGAGTTGAGATGGCACTCCTGGGACGTGATATAGGAACCAGTGCAAGTATTCGTTTGTTGTGACACAGGTGTGCATTTCAATCACGGAGTCTCAGAAAATCTGTTATCATAGAGGAATGAAATGAGAGGGGGGTACATGTCACGTCCCATCACTTCCCCCGGCTTCGCGCCTTCGAGTCACGCGGAAAGGAGCATGCTCATGAAGCGGTCCTCATACGGTGAGCGAGACTATGCCTTTGGTCAGGCCATGCTGAGCCTGCGCACCGCCATCGGGCTGACGCAAACGGGCCTGGCCGAGTACCTGGGCATCTCCCGCCGCGCGGTGGGGGAGTGGGAGGCCGGCAGCAGTTATCCCAAGGCCGAGCACCTCAAAGAGTTCATAGCCCTTGCCGTCCAGCACCAGGCCTTTCCTGCCGGGCGCGAAGCCGAGGAGATCCGTGCCTTCTGGAAAGCGGCGCGCCAGAAGGTGCTGCTCGATGAGCCATGGCTCGCCGCCCTGCTGAGCCAGCAGCCTCCCCACCTAACGCTCGTGGCGCCCCTGCCGGTCGAGCAGACCCGTGGCATTGACCACGTCCTCGCTCCTGCGGCGGGGGGGCCACGGGTGGATTGGGGCAACGCGCTCGCCGTGCCAACCTTCTATGGGCGCGCGCGGGAACTGGCTCTCCTCGCCCAGTGGGTTGTCGAGGAGCACTGCCGGGTGGTGAGCGTGCTGGGTATGGGCGGCATCGGCAAGTCGGCGCTGGTGGTCAGTGCCATGCATCAGCTGGCCGCGCACTTCCAGGTGGTGCTCTTTCGCTCGCTGCGTGATGCCCCCTCTTGCGAAGCGCTGCTGGATGACTGCCTGCAGGTGCTTGCCCAGCAGCCGCTGGATCTCTCGCCTGCCAGCCTCGAATCACGCATCAGCCGGCTGTTGGAGCACTTGCGGAGCTCACGGGTCCTGCTGGTGCTGGACAACCTGGAAAGCCTGCTGGAGGAAGGCGAGGTGCGGGGCCATCTGCGTCCCGGCTACGAGGGATACGCGCGGCTGCTGCGGCGGGTCGCCGAAACGGGGCACTCGAGCTGCCTGCTGCTCACCTCGCGGGAGAAACCCGCTGAGCTGCGAGCGCTGGAGGGCAGCCGCAGCCCGGTGCGCGCGTTGCGCCTGGCCGGCTTGGAGGCCGCCGCCTGCGAACCCCTGCTCGCCGAGCACGAGCTGGTCGGCTCCCCAGAGGAGCGGGCCCGCCTCGTCGAGGGCTACGCGGGCAATCCGCTGGCCCTCCAGATCGTGGCCGAGACCAGGACACGGCGGTCTTTGGCAACATTGCTGACCTGCTCGACGAGCAAGTTGCCCGCCTCTCGGCCCTGGAGCAGACGGTGCTCTCTTGGCTGGCGATTGTGCGCGAGCCGGTGACCCTGGAGGAGCTGCGTGCCGTGCTGGTCGCGCCTTTGCCGAGTGTGCAGGTGCTGGAAGCCGTCGATGGGCTGCGCCGGCGCAGCCTGATCGAGCCCGGGCAACGCCCGGGCAGCTTCACGCTGCAATCGGTGGTGCTGGAGTACGTGACCGCCGAGCTCGTCGCCCAGGCGAGCGGCGAGATCCAGCAGGGGCGGCTCGCGCGCCTCATCGAGCATGGGCTCTGTCAGGCTCAGGCCAGGGAAGATGTGCGGCAGGCCCAGGAGCGGCTGCTCGTGGTCCCCCTGCTCAACCGCCTGCTGAGCGCGTCTCCGGGGCAAACCAAAGTGGAGGAGTTGTTCCTCTCCCTGCTTGACCAGGTGCGCCCCTGGGCCTCCTCGGCCCAGGGCTATGGACCGTCTAACCTGATTGCGCTGCTGCGCGTGCTGCGGGGGAACCTGCGTGGCTGCGATCTGTCGCGCCTGGCTCTTCGTGGAATGCATCTGCAAGGCGTCGAGATGCAGGATGCATCGCTGGTGGAAGCCACGCTCCGCGACACCGTCTTTACCAAGACTTTTAATGCCATCTGGTCGGTGACCATCAGCCCCAGGGGGACGTTTTGGGCCGCGGGCAGCTCGCGGGGAGAAGTGCTTGTGTGGCGCAAGGGAGGACACGCCTTGCACCTGGCCTGGCAGGCGCATACTGATACGGTAGAAAGGGCCCTTGCCTTCAGTCCGGACGAACGGCTTCTGGCCAGTGGAAGCTGGGATGGGACGATCAAACTGTGGGACCTGGAGTATGGCGCTCTGCTCTGGACGGGCTGGCATACGGACATCGTCGAAAGTCTGGCCTTTGCGCCCAATGGACAGATGATTGCCAGTTGCGGGGACGATGCGACCATCCGGCTCTGGGATGCGAGATCCGGGGTGAACGTACAGACGATAACTGTCCAGGGCGGCACAGTAAATTGTGTGGCCTGGAGCCCCGATGGGACACAACTGGCCGGCGGCGGCTTCGATAGATGCATTCGGGTGTGGGCGCTGCAAGGAACACAACCAGCCACCTGCGTGCAGACGCTCAGTGGACATACCCACTTTGTGGTGGGGCTGGCCTGGAGCCCCGATGGGGCACAGCTGGCCAGTGGCAGCTGTGATAGGACCGTCAAGGTGTGGGATGTGGCCAGCGGATATGTGTGCCAGACGCTCTCGGGACATACGGATCACGTATACGCTACGGCCTGGAGTCCGGATGGACGCACGGTGGCTAGTGCTGGCTTGGATGGCACGATCTGGCTCTGGGATGTCAAGCGAGGTAACTATCGCACAGCGTTGCATGGGCATACCGGCCATGTGTATAGCATCGCCTTCACACCCGACAGCCGTAGCCTGCTCAGTGGCAGTGAAGATAGGACTCTGCGAGTGTGGGACGTCGAGAGCGGGCAGTGCGTGCATATCATCCAGGGCTACGCGGTCTCTCTGTATGATGTGGCCTGGAGTCCCGATGGCACCCAGCTGGTCAGTGGAGGCACTGATACGCTGGTGACGCTCTGGGATGTGGCTGACTGGACGCCACTCAAGGTGTTACGCGGACATCGCTGGGTCGTGCAAGGGGTCGTGTGGAGTCCGGATGGCCGGCTCCTGGCCAGTAGTGGGCGAGACAATGCTATCCGGCTCTGGGACCCGGCTACGGGAACCTGTGTGCAGCTCCTGCAGGATCCCGACTACTCCGATACCCTCTTCTGGGGCGTGGCGTGGAGTCCGGATGGTCAGCTCCTGGCCAGTGGGAGCTATATGCATGGGGTGCAGGTCTGGGATATGACAACGCGAAGCCGCCGCTGGGTTGGCCGCGCGCACCCGACCTGGGTCCGTCGTGTGGCGTGGAGTCCGGATGGCAGCCGCCTGGCCAGCTGTGGTGATGATGGAACAGTACGTCTGTGGCGAGCCACAGATGGCACGGTGCTTCAAACGCTCCAGGGACACAGTGCAATTGTCGCTGCCGTGACCTGGAGTCCTGATGGCACCTGGCTCGCCAGTGGGGGCGTCGGAAGAAGCAAAGGAGAGCTGTTTCTGTGGGAGACGGACAACGGGAAGTTGGTGCGTGTCTTTGAGGGACTGCCTGATGGTGTTTATGCCGTAGCGTGGAATACGCGCGGAGACCTGCTGGTGAGTGGAGAGAGCAATGGGATCCTGCGCTGGTGGGAGGCACAGAGTGGGAAGTGCCTGGCGATGCGCGAGGGACATCAAGGAGCTGTCCATGCGCTCAAAATTAGCCCCGATGGCCGTCTGTTGGTCAGTTGCGGGGAGGATGGTACCATCAAGGTGTGGAACGTCGAGAGCACCGAGCTGGTGCGGACGCTGCGACGCGACCGCCCCTACGAGCGCCTCGATATCACAGGGATCAGGGGAGTGACCGAGGCGCAGAAAGCAACGCTGCGCGCGTTGGGGGCAATTGAGGGCTCTCCTGTGACAATCACCCAGCAAGCTCCTTAGGCCTGGCCGCCGCGACTTCATCAATCTAGACACCAACAGCAGCTCCTCGCTGTGCAGGCCTGTTTGGAGTGACTATCTAAGCTGAACAGGAAAGTGAGGGTGCACCCCTGTGGCATTTCTCTCAGATTTTTGCTACACAGCTCGATGGCTCGGCTGCTGCTGCCGATCCTTTGAAGTCCTTGCTCACAGCCACTTTGACCAGCAGCACGCCGGCAAGCAGCGTCACCCCAACCACCATCCATCCGGCGTGAAAAATGCCGGCGTGCTGGCTCACCACCCCAAAGATCAGCGCGAAGAGCACAAAGGCGATCGAGGAGAGGGCACCCACCCCAGACGCCGCTCCCGCTCGCACCCGTGAGGAGATGGAGTCGTGCAGCAACCGCGTAAAGACCATGCTGACACCAATTCCTCCTGCGACCAGCACCCCTTGGGCAAAGATGACGACCACGGCATTTTTCACGATGACCAGGGCCAGGCTCGACACCACCAGCAGTCCGGCAACTCCCAAGATGGCGACCGGTTTCGCAAGCGTCAGACGAGCCGAAAGCCACGAACCCACCCCTCCCGCCGAGAGCACAGCCGCATTTGCCAGGCCATAAAGCCCGACCGGGGCGGCCAGGGCCAGCTGCCACAATGGACCAAACTCGAAGATCACCGAGAGTAAAAGCGAGGTGGCAAGTAAGACGGTAATGATGTGCAGGGTTTTTCCGGGCCGGAAGAGGGTCTGGGAGATGGCCAGCAGATGGCTTTTCAGTGAGGTGCGCCTTTCCGAGTGATGCAAGTGAGGCTCTTGGAAGGTGAGCAAGGCGCCCAGGGAAATGGCCACCAACGGGATGGTGGCAAAGTACGCCAGCCGAGGAGAAAGCAGCGTGGCCACCAGCCCGCCAGTAAGTGAGCTGATGATTAAAGCCAGGCTATTGAGCAGCTTCACCTGGCTCAGACGCTTCTCAAAGGCGTGACTGTGCCCGGTTTGCTCAAGCAGCGTGTCGTAGACGATGGATTCGTAGGTGCCCGACACCAGGGCGACCTCGACACCGAAGAAGAGGGTGCTGACCAGGTAGGTTGGCACATCGTGGCTGAGTCCCCCAAGCAAGGCGTTGAGCATGGAAGCGACGGAGGCCAGGATGAGGACACCCTTGCGACTCCAGCGATCGGCCAGAAGGCCCGAGGTCAGATCCAGCAGCGGGATGAGGCTGGCGTAACAGGCGGCCATCAGGCCAAAGGCGGCCTGGTCAAACCCAAGACTTTTCAGAAACACCTTCTCAACGGGGGCCCAGAGCACCAACCCCTGGGAAAAAGCCGCGATGAAGAGCGGCAGCAGACGCCTGGTGAGCAGCGGTTGAGACGGCGATGCGAAAGGCAGATGGTTCGCGAGAGGAAGCTGCATGTCTATGTTCTCCTTCTCTCAAGAAGACAATGTCACTTGCAATTTGCAAGCAAATGTACTCTACTATTCTCAAACCAGCAAGCAAAAGCGGAAACGCTCACATGTGAGTCTTGCGGCAGGTGTCAAGCCTCCCGTGATAGGCGATCAGCGGAAGAACACCTATGGGGAGTTCTTCGCGTCAGAGGAAGGAAGTCAACCTCTTCTAGCAAATCAGCTCAGCTTCCCCTCATTTTGTAGTTGGGAATTGCTCTCAAAGCATGACAGTGAGCCTCAGCGCTCACCCTCATGCCGTGTTGCACCAGCTCGGGCAAAAGTGCAGGATTGGGCACAAATTTAGCAGAAAAGTACTCGCATTCTACCGTAATGTATCGCATACTTGTCCTAGCACTATTGTGTAACGGCAGAGTAGCTAGGAGGTACATATATGGCGCGGCTTTTAATGATTGTTTCCAGTGCCCGCAGCATTGACCTTGCATCCGAGAAGGGACATGAGACCGGGTACTGGGCGGATGAAGTACTCAAGCCCTACGACAAGTTCGTGGGGGCTGACGTGGAGGTGGTGGCCGCCACCCCAGATGGAAAGCCGCCGCATGCTGATCCGATTGGGCTTGAGCCACGGTTTCATTACCCTGACGAAGACAAGGATTTCCTCTCTCAAGTCGTACGCAGCTTCGCACCGGATCTGGACGATATCCGGGTGACGCTCCACCACCTTACTGAACTTGACCTTATCGCGGCCCGGTGGGTGTCCCAGGCCCTGATAGTAAGCGGACTGGATCATGACAGCGCCTGGAGTCTCGTCACCAGGGCGGCACGGACTGCCTGGCGAGAGGACCGCAACTTCATCGAGGTCCTGGCTGACGATCCCGAGATCACGGGCAAGCTGAGCCCAGAGCACCTGCGAGCCCTTGCCCTGGAGGTGCAAGACGAAAGCGTCGCTCGTGCGACGCACATGGCCGAACGACTCACTGCCATCGAGACGTTGCAGCACCCGCGGGACCTCAGCCGGATGTCGGACGAGCAGATCTTGAGCTTCGACGCGGTCTTCTTCCCGGGTGGCTACGGAGCGATGGTGGATCTGGCTTCCAATGCCGATGTAGGGCGGGTGCTCCGGCTGCTACACCTGCGAGAAAAAACGGTGGCCGCTGTCTGCCACGGTCCTGCCGCCTTCCTCTCCGCTGGGTCAGGTCCGGAGGGTGCCTGGCTGTTTGACGGCTACAAGCTTGTCGGCATCACCGACGAGGAGGAGGACCAGATGCCCTATGGTAAGCTGGGCATGTCCTGGTACCTGGAGAGCGAGTTAAAGAACTATGGAGCCGTCTTCGACGACGGCAACGCCAACTGGGTGTCCCACGTGGTGGTCGATCGCAACCTGGTGACAGGCCAGAACGCGGATTCTTCCGAGGCGACGGCTGAAGCCATCCTGAAAAAACTGGGGGTAGAGGTCAAATGAGCAGCATTGTTGTTGCACGCACCTTCTTTACCAGGATGGACGCTCGTGACACGAACGGTGCCCTGGCCCTGGTTACCTCACACGCAAGCGTCAACCTGGTGCCGTTGAACCTTCAAGGAGACGCAGAAGTGGTAGGACGCCACTATTTCGAGCAGTTGACCAGCGCGTTTCCTGATCTTTCAGTGCGCGTGCGCCGACTCTTCGCCGGCAACGACGGCACCGCCGTCGCCCAGGTCACCATTGAGGGAACACAGGCCGCGGACTTCTTTGGCATCATCAACCAGGAGAAGTTCATGGACCTGGACCAGGTCTGGTTCTTGCATGTGACTGGTGGGGCCATCGACCGCATCAAGGCCTATTGGTGCCAGAACCAGCTCTACCGGCGGCTGGGTGTGAAGCGATTGGACCACGTCACCATCACGGAGTGAAGGCGATGATTGAAAGCCAGCCTCTAACGCCGCTGCGCGGCTGAACTTAGACAACTTGCCAACGACGCTAGCGCGTCTACTGCTTCGCAGTCAGGCAAGTTGCAAGGAGTGCGCCTTCGGCTCAAGAGGCTGAAAGGAACGAAGCGGAGAGATGAACATGAGCGTGACAAGCATCACCAGTGCGGTCGAAGTGGTCACCGCGTTCTTTGATGCCTACCGGGCGCACGACGTGGAGCGCATGGTGGAGCTCTGCGCTGATAATGCCGACTTCCACTATGTTCCCTTTGAAGTATGGGGCAAGCAACGGGTCATTCGAGGCGACGGCAAGGTCCGCACCATCGGCAAGGTCATCTGGAGGACACTCATCGACTCGTTTCCCGACCTGACCAACGAGGTCACGTCTATCACCTCGGATGACGAGGGGAACATTGCGGTCGAGGTAGTCATCTCCGGTACGCAGGCCAAACCATTCGGCTCGATTGGCAACCAGGGACTCCACTACGACTTACCGCATGTCTTTTTGTTTCGTGCCGGGAAGGAAGGCCTGATCGAGGAAATAACCGCCTATTGGGATACAGCCGACTGGCAGCGCCAGCTTGGCTGGCTCGAGGTGGACTAGTCGACGATAGAGAGATGAACGAGTTGATACAATAAAGGAGGCTACTATGGCACGGATGAAGCGGGAAGAGTGGTACAACATCGCCCGCGATGTCGACTGGACCCGGTCCTATGTCGACGAGGAGGCGGTCTTCCCCGAGTGGCTGTCTGGAAGCGGCAAGGTACCCCGCGAGGCCTGGAAGAGCTGGGATGAACCGTACAAGTGCGCCTATTCCGACTACGTGGCGACCCAGCGCGAGAAGGAAGGTTCGGTCTACGCGGTCAAGGCCGCTCTGCAACGCTCCAATATTTTCGAGTCCCTGGACGAGGGCTGGAAGTCGACCGCCAAAGTACACTTCGGCGCCGTCTCACTGGTCGAATACCTGGCCGTGCTTGCCGAGCAGCGCATGGGGCGCTTCGGGCTTTCCCCGGCGTGGCGCAACATGGCGGTGTTCGGAGCGCTGGACGAAATCCGGCACACGCAGATGGACCTCTATCTGGCCCACGAGTTCATCGCCAAAGACCCGCAATTCGACTGGGCGCTCAAGGCCTACCACACCAACTGCTGGTGCGCCATCGTGGGCCGAGCGACCTTCGACGGGATGATGATGAACCCGAACGTGGTCGACATCGCCATCCAGCTCCCATTCACCTTCGAGACCGGCTTCACCAACCTGCAGTTCGTGGCGCTTGCCGCCGACGCGCTGGAATCGGGCGACGTCAGCTTCGCCAACATGATCTCCTCGACGCAGACCGACGAGGCCCGGCACGCGCAGCAGGGCGGACCAACCCTCGAGATCCTCATGCAACACGACCCCAAGCGCGCGCAGTGGATGATCGACAAGACGTTCTGGATCTCGGCCCGGCTGTTCTCCCTCCTCACCGGGCCCGGCATGGACTACTACACGCCCCTGGAGCATCGCAAGCAGTCCTACAAGGAGTTCATGGAGGAATGGATCGTCGCCGAGTTCCTACGCCTGATTGAGGACTACGGTCTCAAGAAGCCCTGGTACTGGGAGGAGTTTCTCGCTGGTCTGGAGACCTGGCACCACTCGCTGCACCTGGGCGTCTGGTTCTGGCGTCAAACCGTGTGGATGAAACCACAGGGAGGCGTGTCGAAAGCCGAGCGCGCATGGCTGCAGGAGAAGTACCCGCACTGGGAGGAGCAATGGGGCCCCATCTGGGACACCCTCATTCAGAACATCAACGCAGGCAACATAGGAGGGACCCTGCCCGAAACGCTGCCCTGGCTATGCAATCTGTGCCATCTTCCAATCGGGACCGCGGCTTCCCCCAATAACCCGAAGTACCCCGTGCGCAGTTATCCGCTCACGCACAATGGCTACACGTATCACTTCTGCTCTCGGCCATGTCGCCAGATCTGGTGGGAGGACAAGGATATGCTGCACCAGAAAACGATCGTTGAACACTTGCTCACCGGGGAGATCCAACCGCCTGACGTGGGTGGCATTCTGGCCTGGATGGGCCTTACCCCAGAGGTTATGGGTGACGATGCCTACAAGTACAAGTGGGCAGAAGAGTACCGCGAGCCTGCCCCGGTCGCGGGGGCAGAAGGAGGTTCGCATGCCTGATCCACAACCCGTCCCCATCAATGCCAAATTCGACGACGACTTCGTCACCCAATTGGTCATCGTGCTAAATACGGACACCATGCGCGAGGTGGCGATCAAGGTGGCCCAGCACGTGGTCGGCAAGCGCCTGCCAAAGAGGGACGCGGACATGGCGGTGCGCTACCAGGGACGCGACCTCCCTGCCGACATGACGGTCGCCGAGGCTGGCATCGCGCCGCTGCAGAACGTCTACGTCGACTGGGTCGAGAAGAGAGTAACGCTATGAAGAATGCTGTCGGTCCCGTGTTGCGCATGTCTGAAGGCGTCGAGGCGATCATTGCGGCTATCGAGGAGGACAATCCCGGCACCGAGATTGAGGTCATCGACCGCGGAGCCTACGTCCGCATCCAGGCGCAGCAGCGGATGAAGGTGACGCGTGCCTCAATAGAGCGGCACATCGGGCGCCCGTTCGAAATGCGGCAGCTCGAGCCCATGATGCCGGCCTTCGCCGGCCGCATCGAAACCACCTCGGATGCTATCCTGTGGTCGTTCAAGCGAGAGGAGGAAACGATCTCATGAGCCAGAGACCAGCGCGCAAACTGCGCACCTGGAGTCGCTTCGGCCAGATCCGCCGGGTGCCCAGCGAATATGAAATCGTCACCCATGACACCAATTACACGACCCGCCAGGGCAGGGCGTCGGCCCTGGAATCCAATCCGACCACCCCGGTCAACATGTGGTTCCTGACCTACCGGGATTACTCGCCGCTCTCGGCGGAGGACTGGCATGGCTTTCGGGACCCCGATGAACTCACGTACCGCAAGTACGTGACGATGCAGGACGAGCAGGAGACGGTCGTGGAAGGCATTCTGGACGAGTTCGGCAAGGTGAACCACGATGCCAACCTGTCGCTGCAGTGGCTGCAGGTGCTGGCAACCGTCTTTACCCCGATGCGCTTCCCTGCTCACGCGCTACAGATGACGCAGGCCTATCTCGGCCAGATCGCTCCCTCTTCCTACATCACGAACTGCACGGCCTTCGCTGCAGCCGATCTGTTGCGCCAGGTGTCGCTGGTGGCCTACCGCACGCGCCAGCTCCAGATGGCCCATCCTGATGCAGGCTTTGCGACCGGAGAGCGCCAGATTTGGGAGACGCACCCAGACTGGCAACCCACGCGTCGTGCGCTGGAGACCGCGCTCATCGCTTATGACTGGGGCGAGTGTCTCACTGCAGTCAATCTCGTCCTGCGTCCGACGCTCAGTGAGATCCTGCTCCGGCAGCTGGGAATCGTGGCGGACGAGAACCGCGATCAACTCACCTGGCTGCTCCTGTCCAACCTGGCCATTGACGCTGAGCGCAACGCTCGCTGGAGTGCCGCACTCGCTCGCTATGCAATCTCAAAGCGGCCAGAGAACGCATCCGTGCTGCGGCACTGGGTGCAGCACTGGACGCCAAAGGCAGACGAGGCAGCAGCGGGCCTGGCCACTATGCTCTCCGAGCTTCCAGAAATCGGCCGGGAGGCGGACACGACGATGACTGCCGCGAAGGCGGCGCGGGAACGTGTGCTGTCCGACGCAGGCGTCCTGGCCGCTATAGTTTGAGGTGAGTGTGCTCGCTGGCGAACTGTACGGAGGCGCAGGGAGTCAGTGAGCAGACTGAGGAAGAGGTGGTGACGATGGTGCTTGTTGATCCGCAATCTGAAGCAGTGGTGCTGCCGGGCGAGTTGGTCGCGCTCGTCGCCAGGCAAGCGGTAAACGAAGGCCCGACGCGCGCCGCGTGGCCTGGCCTCACGTTCTACCGCTTTGAACAGCGCGTCGCGACGCACTGGGATGAGGTTAGCTCTGTCTCCCTGGGCATGGTCGTCCAGGGCCGCAAGCGTGTGCGCGCGGGTTCGATCAACTATTTTTACGATCCGTTCCATTACCTGGTCATGAAGCGCGAGTTGCGCTTTCAGGGGGAGATCCTGCAGGCAGCGCCGGAGCGTCCTTTCCTGTCGTTTGTCCTGCAGTTGCAGCCCGAACTGGTGAACGAGGTCTATGACGAGATGAACCGCCTGGTGCCCGATATATTGCGTATCGAGCCTGCCCCGCCTACACCCGATGTGTATGTGATGGCCCTCGACCAGCCGCTGGTCGGTGCGGTGCAGCGCTTTCTGCTGGTCCTGGAGTCCGAGCCGGAGCGCGGGGTGCTGGCTCCCATGTACCTGCGAGAGATCGCCTACCGGCTACTGCGCTCGGAACAGCGCGTCTGGCTGCTGGAGAGCGCTGCTCGTGAGAATCACGGCAATGTGATTACTGCAGCGATTGCCTTCATGAAGCAGGAGATGCACCATCCTCTCTCCGTGCGGGACCTGGCTGAGGCCGTCAGCATGAGTGAATCGGGCTTCGCGCATATGTTCAAGGCGGCGACGGGCGTCTCCCCGTTACAATTCTTGAAACAGCTGCGTATGGAGCAAGCACGTCGGCTCTTGATGGGCGGGTCCAATGTGAGCGAGGCCGCAGATAGCGTCGGTTACTCTAGCCTGTCGCACTTCATTAGCGAATTCAAACGCTATTTTGGGAAGTCGCCCAAGGCCTATACCCAACGGCTACGGGACGTGCATGCGGCAGCTATCAGAGATGCCAGCAGCATTTAGTCAAAGGGTTCAGCTATGCAGTGGTACGAGATCATGCCGCTCGACGATCTCTGGATCGGAGAGATGCTGGGAGTCGAGGCCGGAGGCGTAAAGGTCCTGTTGATCAACGTGGAAGGCGCGGTCCAGGCCTACCTGGACCGCTGTCCTCATCGGGCCTCGGCGCTCTCTGAAGGAAATTTCGAGGGCCTCACCCTCACCTGTGCGACCCACCTCTGGGAGTTCAACGCGCTGACCGGGCGCGGGATCAACCCGGAAAGCAGCAAGCTGATCCGGTTCCAGGTGCGCATCGAGAACGGAATGATCTGCGTGGAGGTCCCTGAAGCAGGCGCCATTCCCCAACACGTTGATGAAGGCGAGGAGGCTAAATGATCAGGTATCCTGGAGCCGGTCTGCGCAGGAGTTCTAACTCGTCCACGCCGAGCGCCTCGGCCAGTTGGCTCAGTTCGTGCGATTCGGGTTTATATTGCCCTTGCTCCAGTGCCGCAATCGTGGCCTCGTCCAGGCCAGCCCGGCTCGCGAGTTCTGCTTGTGTGATTCCTGCCTTCGCCCGAGCCTCCGCCACGGTGGCTCCGAGCCTGGCGCGTGATACCAGCATCTTATTTACCTTCTCTTTGGCGAGGGTTTACAACAATAAAATATAAAGCAAGATTACCACAGTTCGCTACAGATTACCAACGGTGTAGAGTCCAGGAGGAAAGCGATGAAAGGCGATACGATCAACGTGGTTGGCTACGAGGTCTCGCCGATAGAGGTCGAGGAAGGCCTGCTACTCCATCCAGCTATTGCGGAAGCTGCCGTGATCGGTGTTCCGGATGCTTACCTCGGCCAGGCGATTAAGGCCTTTGTCGCGCTCAAACCCGGAGCTTCTGCCACACCAAAGGAGATCATCGCCTTCTGCAAGGAGCGGATGCCCAGGCACAAGTACCCACGGCAAGTGGAGATCGTCGACGAAATTCCGAAGAGCGAGACTGGTGAGATCTTGCGAGGTGAACTGCGTGCACAGGAATCGGCGAAACTGCGCGGCCAGCGGCAACCGCACCCACGCGAGCCATGACCCGGTACAGTAAGGTGTTGCTTGGAGGGCGGGTTGACAGTTCCATCGTTGTTACGGAGGAAACTCAATCATGACCGATCAACGAGTACGACTGACCTATTCTCCATGTGGCAAGGGTGGAACAAGGCGAACCAGGAATGGTGGACTCAGATGAGGCCCTCAGGTCCGTTCCCCGCCTCGATGCAGCCGCGGCGGCCAGAGTTAGGGAGCATACTGGATGCCTGGCACAGGAGCGCTCTCCATCGCCCCCAACGCGCGCAACGTCGTCTTCTGCGCCTCGGTCAATCCCTTCACCCCGCTGATATCGAGACGCTCGTAGGGCCGGTCGCGCCGCAGCGTCCGCAGATGCTCGCCGCTCTGGAGATCCCAGATGTTGATGGCCCCGTCATCGCCGCAACTGGCCAGTCTGCTGCCATCGGGACTCACTCTGAGCGACTGGATCGCCCCCTGATGCCCCTGCCGAAGCGCCAGGCACTCCCCGCTCTGCACGTCCCACCAGCGCATGCTCCCATCGCTGCCGCCACTGAGCAGCACCGCTGCGGTTGGACTCCAGGCCAGCCCGTACACGATCGCGCTCGGCTCGCTCCAGGCCTGCAGGCGCTGCCCACTGGACACCTCCCAGACGAAGATCTCCCCACTGCCTCCTCTGCCCCTACCGCCACTGGCCAGCCGCGTGCCATCGGGACTCCAGGCCACGCTCATGACCACGCCACGATGCCCCTGGAAGCGCTGCAGCCGCGTGCCGTCGGAGGCTTGCCATAGGCACACGCTGCCATCCTCGCCGCCACTGGCCAACAGGGTGCCGTCCGGACTCCACGCCACACGACGGATCCTGGTTGGCTGCGAACGGCCCACCCACCGACGAGTGCTTGTGGTCACCTCCCACACCTGCACCCCCTGCTGATAGCTCCCAGCGGCAAGCCACCGGCCATCGGGACTCCAGGCCACGCCATAGAAGGAGGTGTCGACGCCGTCGGGGTCCCGCAAGATGTGCACATTGGCTCCCGTGGTCGTGTCCCACACCCGGATGGCATTGTCCCACCCGCTACTGGCAAGCCACCGGCCATCAGGACTCCACGCCACCCCATACACGTTCCAGTGATGGCCGCGCAGCACCCTGGGCGGCGTCCTGTCAGCACCATCCCAGATGGTCAGCAGCAGATCCGAGCCTGCACTGGCGAGCTGGGTGCCATCGGGACTCCAGGCCACGTCGTAGAGCGAGACCGCGTAGCCCTGCATGATACGCACACACTGCCCACTCTCCACGTCCCACACTCGTAAGGTGCCATCGTCACTGCCACTGAGCAGGCTGCGGCTGTCAGGCGTGAAGGCCAGGCCATGCACACCAGCGGAATGCCCGTGCAGCACCGCCCGATAACTGCTCCTCTCGACATCCCAGAGCCAGATCGTTTGGTCCCACTCGCAACTGGCCACCGTGCGCCCATCCGGGCTCCAGGCCACCGCCCACACCCGGCCTGTGTGCCCTGAGAGCGTCTCGCGCACACGTCCGCTGGCCACGTCCCACAACTTGACGGTGCCATTCCAACTCCCGCTGGCCAGGGTGCGTCCATCGGGTGTAAAAGCCAGTGTGAACACCCAGTCGGTATGCCCCACGAGCATCCGCACGCCGGGACCTGGCTGCGCCCCAGAGAAATCCCACAGTCGAATATGGGTGTCGAAGCCCCCACTGGCGAGCAGGCTCCCATCGGGACTCCAAGCCAGGGCATACACCGGGCCGCTATGGCCGGAGAGCGTCCGCAGGTGCGTGCCCCTGTGGGCGTCCAAAAGCTGGATGACCGCATCTGCCCCGCTGCTAGCGAGCGTGCGTCCATCGGGGGCAAAGGCCAGGCGCTGGATATTGTTGGTCTGCCAGCTCGTCCAGAGCAGGGTGCCGCTCTCTAAGTCCCACAGCTTGATGGCACCATCCCAGCTCCCAGTGGCGAGCGTGCCTTCATCCGGGCTGAAGGCGAGGGTCGCCACCGTGTTGGGATGCGCCTGCCAGGCCAGGTGCAGCAGCTTCCCTTCCTCGCGCCACACCCTCACTTCCCCCCACCTGCTGCCCGCAGCCCAGTACTGTCCGTTGAGGCTTGTGGCCACCGCCCAGATGGCATCGAGGGCCTCAGTAAAGGCCGTCTCACGCAAGGTGGCTCCCGAGAGCTTCGTATCCTGCATTTCGACCCCTTGCAGAGACGCCCCGCGAATGGCGAGCTGCGACAGGTTCAGGCCGCGCAGGTGTCCGCGCTGCTGCGCGAGCAGCGCCAGCAGGTTAGCCGGTCCGTAGCCCTGGGCGTAATCTGCCCGTGTGCGCAGCTGGTCCAGCAGCGCCAGCAGATGCTCCTCTACTGCGGCTCGCTCCAGGTACACACTCTGCACCTGGGCGAGCAGCGGAGCCACGATGAGCCGCTCCTGGGTCTGCCGCACGTAGTCCTTGGCATGCGCCAGTTCCAGTCCATGCTCGATCAGGCGAGTCAGGCGGCCCTGCTCGATCTCGCTGCTCGCCTCCGCGATGTGCCGCCCGGTCGCATACTCCAGCACCACCGCTTGCAGCGTGAAGCTCCCCGGGCGTTTCCCACGCTCAAGCAGCGAGCGGCGGCGCAGCGCCTCCACGGCTTCCAGCACCTGCGCGCGCGAGAGCGGCGTGACCAGCACCGCCAGCAGCTCCTCCAGGCTCACCGGCTCGCGCAGGATCGCCAGCCACAGCAGCACCGTCTGCTCGACCGCCGAGAGGCGGGCGAATTGCTCGTCCAGCAGCTCCCGCACACTGCCAAAGATCACCTCGCCTTGTTCCAGGAACGGGGCGATCTCGCCCCCGAAGAGCTCCACGATGGTCTGCGCCACGATGTTCAAGGCCAGCGGGTTGCCCGTGTACACCTCCACCAGGCGCGCCTGGTCTTGCGGGAAACCGACCACTTCTTTCTCCGCCAGCAACTGCCGACTTGCGTCTGTCTCCAGCCCGGCGAGGCGCAAGGCGCGTACAGGCTTCCGGCTGCCCTCCAGCGGCACGAGGTCGCTCGGTTTCTCCCGGCTGGTGAGCAGCAGGCAACTCTGGTGCGCGGTCTCGCCCACCCGGCGCAGCAGCTGACCATAGCCCTCGTACCCGGGCCGCATACGGCCCATGCCCTCGCCTTCCGCCAGCAGCGTCTCCAGGTTGTCCAGCACCACAAGCGCACGCTGGTCACGCAAGTGCTCCATCAGGAGACTGAGGCGTCCTTCGAGGCTGGCAGGCACTTCCCGCAGCGGTTGCGGGGCGAGCACCTGCAGGCACTCCTCCAGCAGCGCGGAACATCCTGGGGCATCGCGCAGTGAGCGC
>Ga0207684_10001560_pt1 | contig 24493 bp, 27 predicted proteins | sample KBSK5501metaG_FD_184342 | JGI IMG/M metagenome (GOLD analysis project Ga0207684, IMG submission 184342) | Corn, switchgrass and miscanthus rhizosphere microbial communities from Kellogg Biological Station, Michigan, USA - KBS K5-50-1 metaG... | ecosystem: Host-associated > Plants > Roots >...
CCCCGCCCAGACCGCGACCGACCCACGGGCCGGCAGCCGCGGCACGAACACGATCAGGAGGAGGCCGCCGATCAGAAGCGCGCCGACTTCGATCCACTGGACGAGACGCGGCCGCGAGAGCAGCGATCCCTCGACCATGTTCTCGAGAAGCTGGGCGTGAATCTCGACACCCGACATGCGATCGGCCACCGGCGTCGCCTGATAGTCCGCCAGTCCGAGCGCGGTCACTCCGATCAATACGAGGCGATCCCGGAAGAGCTGTGGGTCCGCGCGCCCCGCGAGCACGTCGGCGGCCGAGACGAAGCGGGTCGGATCCTGGCGCGTGTAGTGGATCCAGGCGCTACCGTCCGGCGCGCTGGGAAGGACGAAGCCTCCGACCCGGACGGCCTCGATGCCGGAGGCGGCCACGCGCACGAGGAGCGGGGGCGCTCCTTCCGCGACGCGCAGCATCTCGACGCCGAGGCTCGAAACCAGCGTGTCGGCCACCCGGGCCAGCAGGGGCGCGCGTCGGACCACGCCCCGCTCCGGGTCCATGCTGGTCAGTCCGTGGCCGACCGCAGCACGGTCGATCTCGTCCAGGCTACGAAGCGCGGCCTCGAAATGCCGCACCAGCGGTGCGGGATCGCCCCCGATGGCGCGCACCGGGACCTGGCGCGCCGCCCCGGTCGCCTCCGGACCTCGGGTCTCGAGCCCGGCGATGCCCAGCACCACGCGCCGCCCCCGCATGGCCTGGGCGAGAACGGAATCGTTGCCGGGCAGCCTCGCGAGACGCCGCACCACCTCCCGGTCCATGCCCGCGACCAGGTCCGGCAGTCGGGCCGGTGACAGACGGTCGGGCTCCGGCATCAGGATGTCGATGCCGATCGCGGCCGGCCGTGCATCGGCGACGGTTCCCACGATCCGGGCAAGCCAGGTACGCGGCCAGGGCCACTGGCCGTAGCGCTGCAGGCTTTCCTCGTCGATCGCGACGATCACCACGGGGCCGGCGCGGCGTACCCGCGGGACCAGGCTCTGGTAGGCGTCGAAGGACACCGACCGCAAGGCGCGGAGCCCCGGGACGTCCGGGAGCAGCACGAGGGCCGCGAGGAGGCCGAGCATCAGCACGCCGAGCGGCCGGCCTCGCCCCCCGCGGAGCACGCGGGCCCACTGCCGCTCCGCCCAGTGCGGCGGCGGGTCGGGCCAGTGCGAAGGGTCGGGGCTCAGGCCCGTTGCCTCAGAGCGTGATCTCCAGGCCGTCGTAGGCGGCCGAGACATCCACCCGGTGATCGCCGCGCGTGATCTCCTCCAGCCGACGCGTCTCGGCCAGGAGCGTGGCGATGCGCTCGTCGTCGAAGATCGGCTCGTGGTGATAGAGGCAGAGCCGCCGCGCGCGGGCGAGCTGGCACATCTCGACGCCCACCACGTTGCTCGAGTGCCCCCAGTCCTCCTTGACCGAGATGGAATCCGCCAGCGAGTACTGCGCGTCGAAGATCACGAGATCGGCGTCGCGGAAGAACTCCACGAACGCCTTCATCTTCTCGGGATCGTCCTGCTTGTGCTCGGAGTCGGTCGAGTAGACGACCACCTTGCCGTGCTTCTCGATGCGGTAGCCGTAGGAGTCGCCGCTGTGCTGCTGGAGCTTGGCCCGGACGCGGAGCCCCGCGATGTCGTAGTCGCGCTCCGGCTCCAGTCGGACGAACTCGATCCGCGCATTCATCCGAGAGAAATCCACCGGGAAAGAAGGCGCCGCGTTCTGCCGTCGGAAGGCCTCCTCGAGCGTGGCGTGGCAGCCGTAGATGCGCACGTGGTTGCCGGGCAGGTAGGCGGGCATGAAGAACGGAAAGCCCATGATGTGGTCCCAGTGCAGGTGCGACATGAACACGTGGAAGCGATGACCGGCCGGTCCGCGGGTGGCCAGCACGCTGTTGCCGAGGACCCGCGCCCCGCTGCCCAGGTCACACACCACGTAGTCCTCGTCGCCGGTCTCGATCTGCACGCACGAGGAGTTGCCGCCGAAGGTGTGCGAGATGGAGAAGTCGAGCTCGCGCTCCACGAACGCGCGTGCCTTGCCCGCGGTGTCGAGCCCCCGCCCGGCCGCGGCCACCAGTGCGTTGACGAGCTTGCGCTGCACCTCGGCCGAGCCCATGGCCACCGGAATCGAGCCGCGCGTGCCCCAGAAGCGAACGAGCACGCGCCCGCCCTCAGGCGGCATCGAACGCGGTGAGCGCGGGCGCCGAGAGCTTGGCCAGCGCCTCCCGTAGCGTGGGAAAAACGTCGAGGACCAGATTGAAGCGGCTGATCTCGAAGATCTCGCGCACCACCGGCTGCAGATCGGCGACCGCCAGCGAGCCACCCTGGGCCTTCGCCTGCTTGGAGGCGAGCATGAGCACGCGCAGGCCGACGCTGCTGATGTACTCCACGCCGCCGAGGTCGAGCACGACGCGGTCCCGTCCCGCCGCGCAGGCGGCCAGGTGGGGAACCAGGGCAGCCCTGAACGGCTCGGCGGTGGCGTGGTCGATGCGGCCGGTGGCGAACAGCGCCACCGTGTCCGCGAAGCGCTTCGGAGCCAGCTCCATGTCCGCTCCCAGATCCGGTGAAATCGGAGTGCCGATTCTAACATCAGGGACCTTGTGGCACACTGGGGCGTCATGGACAAAGCGGATCTCCTCAGCCAGCTGCGCATCGATCGCGGTGCGGACCGCCCGCCGCGTCGGCGCCGCCGTCTCTACACCGTCACCGCGCTCACGCTGTTGCTGGTGGGCGCCGGGCTCTGGTTCGGCCTGGCGCGCGTGCGGCCGCCGGTGGTCCAGGTCGCGGTGGCGCGCGCGGCCGGCCAGGGCCCGGGCGCGGGCTCCGTGCTCGACGCCAGCGGCTACGTCACCGCCCGCCGCCAGGCCACCGTCTCGGCCAAGATCACGGGCAAGGTCACCGAGGTGCTGATCGAAGAGGGCATGCAGGTGCGGGAGGGCGCGGTGCTGGCGCGCCTGGACGACACCGAGGCGCGGGCCCAGCTCGCGCTCACGCGGGCCCAGCTCACCGCGGCCCGCTCGCAGCTCGCCGAGGTGCGCGCCCAGCTCGAGCAGGCCGAACGGGATCACGCGCGCCAGCAGGCCCTCTACGACCAGAAGCTGGTCGCCCCGCAAAGCCTCGACGCGGCCCTCGCCCAGCGCGACATGCTGCGCGCCCGGCTCGCCAGCACCGAGGAGCAGATCAAGGTGGCGCAGGAGTCGCTCTCGGTCGCCCAGGTGCAGATCGACAACACCGTGATCCGCGCGCCGTTCAGCGGCGTGGTGGTGGCCAAGTCGGCCCAGCCCGGCGAGATGATCTCGCCCATCTCGGCGGGGGGCGGCTTCACGCGCACCGGCATCGGCACCATCGTGGACATGGACTCGCTCGAGATCCAGGTGGACGTCAACGAGTCCTACATCAACCGCGTCACTCCCCAGCAGCCGGTGGAGGCCACGCTCAACGCGTATCCCGATTGGCGGATCCCGGGAGAGGTCATCGCGATCATCCCGACCGCGGACCGCAGCAAGGCCACCGTGAAGGTGCGCATCGCGATCAAGCAGAAGGATCCGCGGATCGTGCCGGACATGGGGGCGCGGGTGGGCTTCCTCGATCCCAAGCCGGCGGGAGGTGCGCCGGCTCCAAGCGAGTCTGGCGTGCTTGTCCCGGCCGAGGCGGTGCGTCCCGATGGGCCCGGCGCGATGGTCTTCGTGTACGCAGATGGCAAGGCAGAACGCCGGAGCGTGACCCTGGGGCCGGACACCTCCGGTCAGCGCCGGGTGGTGAGCGGCCTCCGCGACGGCGAGCGTGTCGTCGTCGCACCACCCGCAGCGCTGAAGGACGGCCAGGTCGTGAAGGTCGCCGAGGGCAAGTGATCCTGTGACCAGCCTCGTCGAGATCCGCGGGGTAACCAAGATCTATCATCGAGGGCGGGAGCGGATCGAGGTGCTGCACGGCATCGATCTCGACATCCCGCGTGGGGACTTCGTGGCCCTGATGGGCCCCTCCGGCTCGGGCAAGACGACGCTCCTCAACCTGATCGGCGGCCTGGACCGGCCGACGGGCGGGAGCATCGTGGTGGAGGACCGTCGGATCGACCAGCTCTCGGGCGGCGAGCTGGCGGCGTGGCGCGCCTCCCACGTGGGCTTCGTCTTTCAGTTCTACAACCTCCTGCCGGCCCTGTCCGCCCAGCGGAACGTGGAGCTGCCGCTGCTCCTGACCGATCTGGGGGCATCCGAGCGCCGACGCCGCGCGCGGATCGCGCTCAGCCTCGTGGGCCTCGAGGACCGCGCCCGCCACAAGCCGAGAGAGCTGTCGGGCGGCCAGGAGCAGCGCGTGGCCATCGCGCGCGCCATCGTCTCCGACCCCACGCTGCTGGTCTGCGACGAGCCCACCGGCGATCTCGACCGTGCCACCGCCCACGAGGTGCTGCGGCTCCTGCAGATGCTGAACCGGGATCACGGCAAGACGGTGGTGATGGTCACCCACGATCCGAAGGCGGCCGAGTACGCGCGCCGCCGGGTGCACCTCGACAAGGGCACGATGTCCGCCGAGGCCGTCCCCGCGTGAGATACCTCCCGCTGCTCTGGGCCGGGCTCTTCCGCAAGAAGACCCGCACGACCTTGACCTTGCTGTCGATCGTGGTGGCCTTTGCGCTCTTCGGCCTCCTTCAGGCGGTGGAGGTAGCCTTCGAGTCCGGGGCCGACGCGGCCGACGCCAAGCGGCTGCTCACCACCGCGCGCTATTCCATCATCGAGCCGCTGCCGATGGCCTATCAACGGCGGATCGAACAGGTCCCGGGCGTGGTGGGGGTGGCCTTCGCGGACTGGTTCGGCGCCAAGTACCAGAACGAGTCCAACGCCTTCCCGGTCTTCGCGGTGGATCCGGCGCGGTACCTCGACATGTACCCCGAGTTCACGGTGGCCCGCGAGCACCGGGAGGCCTTCGTCAAGACGCGGACGGGCGCGCTGGCCGGCCAGCGCCTGGTCGATCGCTTCGGGTGGAAGGTCGGCCAGAAGCTGCCGATCAGCTCCGAGATCCATCCCAAGACGGACGGGAGCATGAGCTGGGAGTTCGATCTGGTCGGCATCATCGACGCCGACGATCCGGCGGTGCGCGGCAACACCGACATGGTGCTGATCAACGTGGCCTACTTCGACGAGGCGCGCCAGTCCGGGCGCGGCAAGACCGGCTGGTACATCGTCCGGATCGCCGAGTCGGGACAGGCCCGGGCCATCTCGGCGGGGATCGACGCGCTCTTCATGAACTCGCCCGACGAGACCAAGACGCAGCCGGAGAAGGAGTTCGCGCTGGGCTTCGCCAAGCAGATCGGCGACATCGGCGCGCTGGTCACCCGAATCCTCATCGCGGTCTTCTTCACGATCCTGATCCTGACCGGCAACACCATGGCCCAGTCCATCCGCGAGCGCATCCCGGAGCTGGCCATCCTCAAGACGCTCGGCTTCTCCGACCTCAAGATCACCGCGCTCGTGCTGGCGGAAGCGGTGCTGCTCCTCGTCCTGGGCGGCGGCATCGGGATGGGGGCGGCGGTGGCCGCCATGCCCGGCCTCAACGGCGCCACCGGTGGCCGCTTCCCGCCGCTCTTCGTCGGCCCCGACACCTGGCTCCTCGCCGCCGCCATCGCCGGGCTCGTAGCCCTCTGCGTCGGCCTGCCCCCGGCTCTTCGCGCACGCCGCCTCAAGATAGTCGACGCCCTGTCAGGCCACTAGATCTCATGCGCGCGCTGACTCAGGTACTCGCCATCACGGCCATGAACCTGCGCAACCTGCCGCAGCGAATTGGCACGTCGTTGGTGGTCGTGGTGGGGATCGCCGGCGTGGTGGGAGTGCTGGTGTCGGTGCTCGCGATGTCGGAAGGGTTCCGCCACACGCTGGCCAGCACCGGTCGCGGCGACCGCGTGATCATGCTGCGGGCCGGCTCCGACGCCGAGATGTCGAGCGGCGTCGACCGCGATCAGGCCACCGTGCTGGCCGCGCTGCCCGGGGTGGCCCGCGACGCGAGCGGCCGCCCGCAGGCTTCGGCCGAGCTGGTGGTCATGGTGGACCTGCCGCGCCGGGGCGAGAGCCATCCCAACAACGTGCCGTTCCGCGGCGTGCAGAAGGCCGCCTTCACCATTCGTGACGAAGCGCGCCTGGTGGAGGGACGCCGCTTCGAGTCCGGGGTCCGTGAGGTCGTCGTGGGACGGAAGGCGGCCGCCCAGTTCTCGGGGTTGACCGTGGGCTCCCGTATCGGCTTCCGCGACAGCGACTGGACGGTGGTCGGCATCTTCGAAAGCGGCGGCGACGTACACGAGTCCGAGATCTGGGCCGACGCCGAGGTGGCCATGTCGGCCTTCCGGCGCACCGGCTACCAGTCGGTGACGGCTCGGCTCACCGACGGCTCGAACGGAGGCCTCGCCGCCTTCCGCGACTCGGTCGCCCGCGATCCGCGCTTCTCGATCAGCGTCCTCCGCGAGCCCGAGTACTACGCCAAGCAGGCCGGCGTGCTGGCCACCCTGATCAACGTGCTCGGCTACACGGTGGCCAGCTTCATGGCGGTGGGCGCGACCTTCGGCGCGCTGAACTGCATGTACTCGGCGATCGCGAGCCGTCAGGTCGAGATCGCCACCCTGCGCGCCATCGGCTTCGGCGGCGCGCCGGTGGTGGTCTCGGTGATGATCGAGGCATTCCTCCTTGCGCTGCTGGGCGGCGCGGTGGGCGGCGGGCTCGCCTACCTCTACTGCGACGGCGCCTCGCTGTCCACGCTCAACTTCAGTACGTTCTCGCAGGTGGCCTTCGACTTCCGGGTCACGCCGGGGCTGCTGCTCCGCGGGCTCGCGTGGGCGCTGATCATCGGCGCGGCCGGGGGGCTGCTGCCGGCGGTGCGCGCGGCGCGCATTCCGGTCACCGAGGCCCTGCGGACTCTATAGGTGATGCGGCCGCGGGCGCTATAAGTGATATATCAGCAGCTCAACAGGGTGGACGACTCCGCCCGCGCGTATGAGGCCGCCATCACCCTGCGTGGTCAATAGGATCTGCGGGCAACGCCGTTCGGCGGCGACGATGACCGTAGGGGCTAGTCAGGAAGTGTCAGCCAACTGACACACCCTGCCAGGGCCGAATCCGATCAGTCCAATCTTTGTTCAACTTTCCAGTAGCTTAGGTCTGTTCCCCACTGGCAATCAGCTTGCAGCTTTCCCGGCTGTCCCGGGCGCGCCCCGGGTCATCGAGAGGAGGCCAGTATGGGTGTCACTGTCGCCAGCAGGCTGGAGCGGCTGGTTCGCTTCGTTCCCGGAGTGGCCGGTTATCAGGACCGGGAGAACTCCCGAGCCACCGACAAGCAGGTGCGGATGCGCCTCGTCCACGACCTGGGGCGGCTCATGATCGCCCTCGAGGAGGACAAGGCGCGGCTCGCCGGTGTCGGCGACCTTTCGAGCCTGCCACTCCTCGACCGGTTGTCGGGTCGGGTCGAGCGCCTGAGCCGGACCGTGGAGTTCGCGGGCCGGGGCTACACGGGGCTCTTCGACCTTCACAAGGTGGACGAGGACACGCTCGATCAGCTCTACGCCTTCGACCTCGGGCTCTTCGACGCGCTGAATGCGGTCCGCGCCAAGGCGGAAGCGGTGCGCGCGGTGCTCGGTGACGCGACCGCCCTCAGGCGCGCGGCCGAGCAGATGACGGCGGCCCTGGGCGACTTCGAACAGCTCTTCGACAAGCGCCGGCGCATCGTCGACGCGGACTAGGACGGAGACAACCATGGCCCCGATCATGATGGAGGTCATCGAGTGGTTCGACCAGACGGGCACTGGAATCGTCCACCGCTATCCCGAGGAGGGCTCCGGAGACATCAAGATGGGCGCGCAGCTCATCGTGCGTGAGAACCAGGCCGCGGTGTTCTTCCGCGACGGCCAGGGGCTCGACGTGCTCGGGCCCGGACGGCACACCCTCTCGACGCAGAACCTGCCCATCCTGACCCGCCTGCTCGCGCTGCCGTGGGGGTTCACGAGCCCGTTCCGCGCCGAGGTCTACTTCGTCAACCTGAAGGTCTTCACCAACATGCGCTGGGGCACGAAGGACCCGGTGGCCTTCAAGGACAACCAGCTCGGCCTGATCCGTCTGCGCGCCTTCGGTAGCTTCACCATGCGAGTCACGCAGCCGCTTCTCTTCGTCAATAGCCTGGTGGGCACCCAGGGCTCTTACAGCACCGATCAGATCGAAGACTATCTGCGGGAAGTCATCGTGGCGCGGCTCAACGACTTCCTGGGTGAGACGGTGCAGAGCCTCCTCGAGCTGCCGAGGCAGTACGACGAGATGGCGGCCGCGCTCAAGACCCGCCTGGCCGAGGAGTTCCGGAAGTACGGCTCCGAGATGGTGGACTTCTACATCAACCGCATCACCCCGCCCGAGGAAGTGGAGCGCATGATCGACGAGCGCTCCAGCATGGGCGCGGTCGGGGATCTCGACCGCTTCCTCAAGTTCAAGGCGGCCAAGGCCATGGGCGACGCCGCCACCCAGAGCGGCGGGGCGCTGGGCGGCGGCGCGGCCGCGGGCGTTGGCGTGGGCGTCGGCGCCGGCCTCGGCATGATGATGCCGGGCATGCTCGCCAAGGGCCTGGGCGCGGAGCCCGCGGCGGCTACCATTCCCTGTCCGGGCTGCCAGTCGCCGATCGCCGCGGACAGCCGCTTCTGCCCACGTTGCGGCCGCCAGCTCGCCACCACGGCTCGGTGCACGCGCTGTCAGGCGGAGCTGTCGGCGGGCGCCCGCTTCTGCTCCTCGTGCGGCCAGGCGGCGCCCGGTAGCTGACGCCGGGCGCGGAGCCTCGCTTCTTCCCGACGGTGCCGGAATGAGCCAGGTCGTCGTCTCCACCGAGTGCCCCACTTGCGGCGGGCCCCTCGACTTCTCGGAAGGGGCCAACGCCATTCGCTGCCCGAGCTGCCGCTCCAACCTGCTCGTCACCGGCCGTAAGCAGGTGCTGAGCTACTGGGTCGCGCCCAGGGTGAAAGCCGAGGTGGCGGGGGCCGCCGCACGCACGGGCCGGCTCGAGGCGCGCGTGGCGCGCGCACAGCTCTACTTCGTGCCCTTCTACCGGCTGACCGGCCATGACTTCCAGTGGCAGGACGCCCCGCCCAAGCCCGCGCCCGAGAGCCCCGCGCTCGCCGCGATGCTCGTGGGCGGCGCCGATCGGGCCTCCGACCGGACCGAGATCGAGATCCCCCTCGGCTCGATGCTGGGCTGGGGCGCCGATCTCCTCCTGGGCCGCCGCGCCGGTGACGTGGTACGCGATCTGCTGGGCTCCCGTCCTTCGCCCGAGCGCTCGCTCGAGCAGGCGGTGCTGACCGCCCCGCGGCCGGCCGCCGCGTCCGCCCCCGAGGCGCCGGTGCAATTTCTGGATCGCTACGTCGAGAAGAGCTTCCCGGCCGCGGACCTTCCCGGCCTCGGCGTTTTCTCGCTCGGCGTGCGCACCCAGGCACTGCAGGTCTCGTTGTTCCGGCGCGAGGCGCTGGCCGCGCTGGGCAAGATCGTGGCGCCGCAGATGGACGACGCCACCGCCATGGCCCAGGGCCTGGCCGCGCGCGGCTTCGAGCACGTCGTCTACCGCCAGGTCCTGGGACGGATCCTCTCGGTGATCTACTTCCCCTTCTGGGTGGTCGAGCTGGCGCAGGGCGGGCAGGAGTGGCTCACCATCGTCGACGCGGTCGCCGAGTCCATCGTCCAGCCCCGCGCCCCGGTCGCGCTGTACGACGCGCTCGAGCGCGGCGCGACCGGCGAGCCGCAAACGGTGGGGTTCCGGCCGCTGGTCTGTCCCAACTGCGGCTGGGACCTGCCCGTCGAGCCCGACGACGTGATCTTCTTCTGTACCTCCTGCGGCCGCGCCTGGCAGATCCACGGGGTCGAGCTGACCGAGACGCCGCACGAGATCGCCGAGGTCGCGCCCGCCGGCACGCCAGACACCGCGTCCGGTGTCGCGGATGGAGGAAGGCCGGCCGACACCGTCTACCTGCCGTTCTGGTTGCTCGACCGGGCGGCCGACGGACCGGACGGCCGCGTCTGCGTGCCCGCGTTCCGCTATCGCCGGCTCAAGGCGCTCGAGGATCTGGCGACGCGCCTATCGACGAAGCCGCCTGCCTACCGTCCCTGGACGGGCGAGCGGCCCACCGTGCACGGCTGCTTCTACGATGCGGAAGACGCCGTGCTGCTGGCGCGATTCACCGCGGCGGGCCGGCGCCGCACGCCGGACGCGGTGAAAGCGGCTGCGGCCGCCGAGCCCGCATTTCAGGGAGCGCGTCTCGCATGGTTCCCCTTCAAGCGCGAGAGCCAGTCCCTGCTCGATCCCTTCACCGGGCTCGCGCTCCAGGAGACGCTGCTTGGCTAGAGTGGCGGCCCGCCCGCGGGCTCGCTCCCGTCGCGTCCTGAGCCGGGCCTTCCTCATGCGTGGACTCTTGCTGGTCCTCCTTGCGGCGGCGCTGGGCGTGATCGGCTTCCACGCGGCCCGCTTCGCCCGCTCGTGTGTCACGCTGGACGGCGCCCGCGAGGTCATCGAGGCCCACGTCAAGGGCAAGCAGGTGCGCCGGATGGCCCGCGTGCTGAAGGCCGCCGACCGCGAAGTGCTGGCGGCCCGAATGACGGTGCGCGTGACCGCGCTCACGTGCGGGCCGAGCCTGCTGGGCGGCATGACGTGCCGAGCCCGCTACCTGGTGAACGGGCAGAGCGTGGGACTGGACGGGACCGACCACTACTTCCGGATCCGCTATTCGTTGCTGGCGGGCTGGCAGCCCGCGAGCGTGACCGAGACGTCCGGGGTTCGCTACTCGCTCACGCCGTGTCGCTGCTCGTGGGGTGCGGACGGGCGATAGTCCCGCGGGCCGCCCGCCGGCCGCGGCCGGCCGTGCCCCAGGCTCAGCGCGGGGCGTCGGAGATCTTCGTGGACAGCTCCCGCAGCCGCTGCAGCGTCTCCGGCCGCAGCATCGCAGCGAAGCCGGCCGGATCGGACTTGGCCTGTTCGAGGGCCTCGTTCATCCGCTTGGGATCGCCGCCCGAATTCCGAGCCAGGTCGGCGAAGACCTCCGCCGCGATACCGTAGACCTCCTGGGCGAGCGCCGAGGAGCCCGCCATGCTCTGCACCTGCCGGTCGATCGACGCGGCGGCGGGGTCGGCGGCGAGGACGCCGGCACGCGCCGCGGGGTCCGCCAGCATGCGGAGCGTCGTGGCCAGGGCCTCGGCGGCGGCGGGGTCGAGCACCTGGGCGTGGAGCGGCGTGGCGGCCGTGACCGTGAGCAGGAGCAGTGAAGCGAGCGTGGTCGTCCCGAGTCGGGTAAGCATGGCGACGAGAATCAGCAAGACTCGGACCACCCCCGTGGGCTTCAAATCCGCTCGGAATCGCGGCGTTTCATGCCGGGCCTCGGCGCTCCGCTGACAGCCGGTGTCAGCCGGCGCACCCGGTGTGGACGCGGCTTGACCCCCCGACCCGGGCGGAGAATAATCGCCGGGCGACGCCACCCCCCACTGCAGGAGGAGATCACGATGGCCACCGCCGCTCACCGGGAAGAGATCTGGGTACCAGGCATGCCCCAGCCCATCAGCCACTTCGTCCACGTGGTCCGCGCCGGACGGCTCGTCTTCGTCTCGGGCTGCGTGGCGAGCGACGACCACGGGCGTACCGTGGGAGGCGGCGACATCGTCGCCCAGACCCGCCAGACCCACGAGAACATCAAGCGCTGCCTGGCCGCGGCGGGCGCCACCTTCGCGGACGTCTGCAAGGTGACCGTCTACCTCAAGAACGTGGGGGACCGTGAAGCCGTGAACACGGTCCGGAAAGAGTATTTCGGAGCGAGCCGGCCCGCGAGCACCCTGATCGAGATCTCCCAGTTCGTCCGCCCGGATTTGCTCATCGAGATCGAGGCGGTGGCGGTGCTGCCGGAACGGAGCCGCCCGAAGCCGGGCGGCAAGGTACGCGCGGGCCGCGCCGCCGCGCGGAAGTCGCGCCGCCGCTGAGCCGGCCGGGGCCTCAGCCCTTGACCGCACCCGCCGACAGCCCCTGGATCAGGTGACGCTGAAGGTAGGTGAAGAGGATCGCCACCGGGATCGTGCTGATGATGACCCCGGCCGAGAGCTGGCCCCACTGGATCTCGTACTGGCCCACCATGAACAGGAGCCCGGCGGAGAGCGTGCGCATCTCGGTCTGCGAGGTGAACGTGATCGCGAAGAGCAGCTCGCTCCACGAGGCCACGAAGGCGAAGATCGCGGTGGCGGCCACCCCGGGCGCGGCGAGCGGCAGGACGATGCGGCAGAGCGAGCCGAATCTCGTGCAGCCATCGAGCATCGCGCTCTCCTCCAGCTCGCGCGGGATGGACTCGAAGTAGCCCACGAGCATCCACACCGTGAACGGCACCGTGAAGGAGAAGTTGGAGTAGATGAGGGCCTGGTAGGTGTCGATGAGCCCGAGCGCGTGCCACTGGGAGAGGAGCGGCGCGATCAGCAGCACCGCCGGGAACATCTGGGTGGCGAGGAACACGAGCAGGAAGGTCTGGCGGCCCGCGAAGCGGAAGCGGGCCAGGGCGTAGCCGGCCAGGATCGACACCACCGTGGTCCCCAGCATGGTCACCGACGACACCCACAGGCTGTTGGCGAAGAACCGGCTGAACGGCGTGAGGCGCGACGTCCACGCCTCCACGTAGTTCGCGAAGCTGAGCGCGGCCGGCAGGTAGACGATCGGCGTGGCGTAGAGCTCGGCCCGCGTCTTGAACGAGGCCAGCAGCACCCATACGAAGGGGGCCACCGCGAAGAGCGTGAGGGCGCCGAGCCCCGCCCACAGCACGGGTCCGCCGAGCAGCCGCTCGGCCCAGTCGAGGCCCGGGGCCCGCCTCATGTCACGCTCTCGAGCCCGCGGGTGAGCCGCAGGTAGAACACGGTGAACGCGAGCATGATCAGGAGCAGCGCCACCGATAAGGTCGCCGCGTAGCCGAAGTCGAGGTTCGAGTAGGCCTGGAGCAGCGTGTAGGTGGAGGTGATCTGGGTGGCGTTGGCGGGCCCGCCGCTCGTCATGACGAAGATGAGGTCGGCGTAGTTGAACGTCCACACGATGCGGGTGGCGGTGGCGACCACGATGATGGGCTTGAGCATCGGCAGCGTGATGAAGCGGAAACGCTGGAGGACGGAGGCCCCGTCCACCCGCGCCGCCTCGTAGAGCTCCCCCGGGATGGCCTGCAGCCCCGCCAGCAGCATGATCGCGAAGAAGGGCACACCGCGCCAGATATTGGTGAGGATCACCGCGGGCATGGCCAGGGCCGGGTTCGCCAGCCACGCCACCCGCTCGGTCATCAAGCCGGCGCGGCTCAGGACGTCGTTGAGCAGACCGTAGTTGGGCTGGTAGATGAACTCCCATATCAGGGCCACCACCACTCCCGGGATGATCCAGGGGAGCAGGGTGACCGTGCGAACGAGAGCCCGGCCGCGGAATGACTGGTGCAGGAGAAGCGCCGCCGCGAAGCCGCCCAGGAACTGGAACAGCACCGAGCCGAACACCCACTGGAACGAGTTCCACAGGCTCAGCCAGAAGGTCTCGTCGTGGAGCAGGCGCGCGTAGTTGGCGAGCCCCACGTAGCCGTACTCCTGGGGTTTGATGAGCACGTGGTTGTAGAGGCTCATCTGCATCGCCTTGAGGATCGGGAACAGCACCGTGCCTCCCAGGGCGAGGATGACCGGGATCAGGTAGCAGTAGCCGGTCAGGAGCTCCCGGGCGCGCCGCGACAGCAGCGGGCGCGCCACGGGAGCGGCGAGGGTCGCTTCGCGGGCCATGGGCCGGGGCTACGTCATGTTCTTGGTGAGGACCTCGGCGAACTTGTCGAGGAACTCCTTGGACGAGAGCTTGCCCACCAGGGCCTGCTGGAAGAGGGGCACGCCTTCCGAATCGATCTTGCCGCCCCAGCCCGCGTAGGCCAGATACGGGCTCACGATCGAGAACGGGAAGGACTTGATGAAGCCCTGGTAGGCCGGGTCGTGCATGAACTCCGGCCGCTCGAACAGGGTCTTCCGAGACGGCAGGAGCCCGAGACCCTTCGTGTACATGAGGTTCGGCTCGTCTTCCATGAGCCAGCTCATGAAGCGCCAGGCGCCATCGCGGCTCTTCCCCTTGTTGAACGCGGTCAGCGTCTCCGAGAAGTAGAACGAGTTGCGCTTCTTGGCGGGCCCGAGCGGCAGCGGCACCGTCGAGAAGTTCTTCTCGCCCACGAAGCCCTTCTGCTCCTCGGCCGAGCCGGAGTTGTGGATGTAGGTATTGGTGACCCCGCGGCCGAAGCCCTCCACGATGCCCCGCCAGCCGTCGGTGGGCACCGAGGGCGGGCAGACCTTGTGCTTGCGGAAGAGGTCGAGGTACCAGTCGAGCGCCTCCGCCGCCTCCTTGGAGTTGATGACCACCTTGCCGTCCTTCAGCACCTGCGCGCCATTGGCGTACATGAACTCGGTCGCGTAGAGCACCGCCCACGTCCCCTGCCCGCGCATGCCGAAGCCGTACTGGTTCTTGTCGGTCTTGGTGAACGCCTTCGTGAAGGCGAGGAAATCATCGAAGCCCCAGTCGTCCTTGGGCGCCGAGAGCCCGTACTCCTTCATGCGGTCGGTGCGGTAGTAGAGCGCGTCATTGGTGACCACCCAGGGCAACGAGGCGATCTTGTTCTTCACCGTCACCGTCTGCCACGCGAGCGGCAGCACGTCCTTATAGTGCTTCCAGTCTTTCACCTTGGGCGTGAGGTCCTCGAGCGCGCCCATCCCCTCGAACTCGCCCACCCAGTTGTCCCAGACCTGGCAGCAGTCCGGCGGGCTGCCCGCGGCCACCGAGGTGATCAGCTTCTGCCGCGCCTGGGCCTGGGGGACGAACTCGACCTTCACCTCGAAGTCCTTCTGGGTCTGGTTGAAGCGCTGGACCAGCGACTCCACGAGGGCATTGCGCTTGGGCTCGGGTACGCTGAACTGGAAGCGGACCGGCGCGGCGCCCCAGGCCCGCCGGGGGCGGAGCAGGGGCTCCTCCCACCACTTGAGATCGGCGGCGGTGAGGGTGCCCGCGGCGGCCATGGTCTTGAGCAGCGCCCGGCGGGACAGGATTCGGCGTTGGTTCATCGGGAGCCTCCGTGCACTCGTCAGTGAGAGTTGGTGATAGACCGTGGCCCTTCTACCGGGCCCGGAGACAAGCCTCCCCGGAACCGGCTCGAAGCGGATACTACACCAACCACGCGTTGACACCTCGGGAGCCGCCCGGTAGCATCCTGCCCGACCATGATGCGCCGGGGGGGTGTTGCGCCGGCCCTATCCGTGATGGCCGCGTGCACGCGCGGCCTCGTTGCGCCGTTCCTGCCCGTGTTGGCCGTGCGCGCGCGCGCCGAGGAGCCCGCTCCCTTCCCGGTCCGCGGTGGAGTCCGCCTGCAGCTCCGATGACGACGATCCGGATCCGGGTGGGGCCGCTGGCCTTCACCGCGCGCTGGGAGGATCGGGCGGCCCCGCGCACCTGCGCGGCCTTCCGGCGTCTCTTGCCGTACCGCGAGCGGATCATCCAGGCGCGATGGAGCGGGGAGGCGGGCTGGATCCCCCTGGGCGACTTCGACCTGGGCGTGAGCGCGGAGAACGTCACCGCCGAGCCGGCTCCGGGCGCGCTGCTCTTCTATCCGGCCGGAGTCAGCGAGACCGAGATCCTCTTCGCTTACGGGACCGCGCGCTTCGCGAGCGTGAAGGGCCCGCTGGCCGGCAATCACTTCCTCACGATCGTCGAGGGGCGCGAGCGATTGCCGGAGGTCGGGCGGCTGCTGTGCTGGGAAGGCGCCCAGGACATCACCTTCGAGGCGTAGCCGAGGCCGCGCCGGGGCTCTCCGGCTTCGGCCGCCAGGTCTTCACCATGTCTTCGCCGCGGGCGGCCTGCTCCGGCGTCAGCGTACTCTTGATCGAGTCGCGCGCCTGGCGGGCGGTGTCGGCCTCCCTGCCGAGCAAGGCCTGAGCGGCGAGGCTGAACCACAGATATGCCTGCACCGGGTCGCGCTCGATCCCCTGGCCGTTGGCGTACCGCACCCCCAGGTTGAACTGCGCGAACGCCACTCCTTGCAGCGCGGCGCGCCGGTACCACTTCGCGGCCTCTTCGTAGTCCTTCGTCACCCCGTCGCCGTTGGCGTAGCGCACCGCGAGCTGGTACTGGGCGGGGGCGAGCCCCTGCTCGGCGGCCTGCCGGTACCAGCGAGCCGCCTCGGTCGCGTCGCGCGGCACTCCCTCGCCGCTGGCGTAGCGGAGGGCGAGCTGATACTGGGCGGCGACCGCCCCGCGCTCGGCCGCGCTCCTGAGCAGGAGCGCCTCGCGCGAGCCGCCCGGCCCCCCCAGCCGATTCTCGGCGCGTAGCTGATCGAGGGCGACCTGCGCCGCCCGATTGCCCTGCTCCGCTGCGCGCGCGTACCAGCCGGCGGCCTGCATATCGTCGCGCTCCACCCCGCGACCGAACGCGAACAGGAAGCCCAAACGGAACTGGGCGTGCACGTCACCTTGTTCGGCGGCGCGGCGGTACCAGGTGATGGCCGCCGCGGGATCGGGCGCCCCGGCCTGCCCGCGCTCCTGCATGAAGCCCACCAGGAACTGCGCGGCGGGCTCGCCGCCCTCGGCGAGCGGAAGCCACTCACGGTAGGCGGCCGCGTAGTCACCACCATCGTAGGCGCGGCGCCCTTCCTCGAAGCCGGCCCAGGCGGGCGCGGCGGTCAGCAGAATCGACAGCGCGGCGCGCGAGAGGCGCGCGATCACGCGGGGCGAGAGTCGGCTACTTCCAGCGCACCTGGACCTTGATCTTGGGATACTCCGGCTCCTTGCCTTCCACGTCCACGATGCGCAAGACGCCGTCACTGCTCTCGAGGAGCAGGTTGTTGTTGGAGAAGCCCACCAGCTTGCCCCACGCGCGCGGTATCCCGACCTCGTACCTGGCCGGCGTCTCGGCGGCTGCCGCGGAGGGACGGAGCTGCGACAGCCAGAGATGCGCGGCGATGGCCACGAGGGCCAGCGCGATCACGGTGAGCACGCCCTTGACGTATCGATCGGCGAGCATGCGTGGCTCCTCTCTAGAGCAGGCCGGGTACGAAAGCGTCACGCCCGCGCACGTAGGTGGCCTGGCGCTGGGCCGCGTTTCGGTTCACGAGCGGGCGCATGTACATCGGATGCGTCGCGCAGCGGACCTCGTGCTCGATCTCGGACAGGCGCTGGCCGCCGTCCGGGTCCACGATCACCTGGAAGCGATACTGGTACGGGTTGCTCTCCTCGGTGACGAGCCCGTGCTCCACCAGCCACGCGTGCGGGCCGGAGAAGTCGGCGATGTAGATCGCGATGTGATGCTGATCGTAGGGCCGGATCGGCGCGTCGGTCTCCCTGAACACCAGCTCCTGCCGGTGGCCGACGCTCACGCGGGCGGCCGCGCCGCCGTCGTCCTGGGAAACCGTGGCGGTGGCGCGGAGCACGCGCTCGTAGAAGCGCGCGATCCCCGCGGCGGCCCTGCGTCCCACCGGGACCTCGACGCGCCCGATGCCGAGCGTCATGTCCCCCCACTCGGGGCCGGGGCCCACGCAGCGGAACTGGTTGCCCCAGGGGCAGGTCACCGCCACGTGCTTGTCGCGCACCTCGTACGCGAAGGCGGTACCCGCGAGCGGCTCCCGCACGGCGGCGAGCCGGCGCGTGAGCGCGTCCAGGTCGGGCACCACCAGCTCCACGTGGCCCTGCACGACCTGCGGCTTACCGGTCGGCAGGTGGAACTGAGTCTGGCCGCCGTTGGCCCACATGTTCTCCACGCTCACCATCAGGTAGGGATCGCGCGTCAGCCCGAGCCCCGCGATGTAAAAGAGCGTCGCCGCCTGCTGATCCGGCACGCGCACGTTGACGTGCTCCAGCAGAAGGATGTTGCCGAGATCCTGCTCCCGCCGATCGTAGGTCATCGCCGCCATGCCCCGGCCCTCCTGTGGCCTGCGGCAAGCATACTACCTCAGCGCGCGACCCGCACCCCTGCATTCCGGCCCGCGACCGGGTCGGCCGGGGCCAGCCGACGCCCGAGGCGGATGAGGGCCACGCCGAGGCGGGAGGCGATCCCGGACCGGGGTCCGCGCACCGCCTCGAGGAGCGCGATGCGGCGCCCCGCCGCCCGCAGCTCGTCGAGTCGCACCGCGGCCAGCTTCTCCACGACGTACACGCTCAATTCCATCGTCTCCTCCGTCCGTCACGCGGCCCGGCTCAGCCGGCCCGCCGCGCGCGTCGATACCATCGTCATGGTGCGAGCCCGCGGGCGAGACTCTTGTGGCCGCAGTACCACGCGCAGGCGTGGCGGATCCTCGCGCTCGAGGCGTCGAAAAACATCGTGGGTGATCCGGGTGATCGCTCCCACCATCTCCTCGCGGTGGAGCGGCACTCGCACCGAGACGATCCATTCGCGCGACCGGCCCCGTCGAACTTCCGGGGCCGCCGCCGCGCCCAGCTCACGGTGGATGGCGTCGGTCAGCGTGATTTGCCGCGCGATACACGCCTCGCGTCGCTCACGGATCTGCCCGGCCAGCCACAGCAGGCCCGCCACCGCAAGGAACGGAAGCGACATCGTCGTCACCATCACAATCTCGGGGGCCATGTTCATCGCGTCCTCCTCTCAGCTGCGTCCTCCATCTGTCAGGTGAGACACCGCTGGCGACGCGACGTGAAAGGGCGTGGACACGGTGATGATCAGGCGGGCAGCGGATGCAGATCGGGCCGGCAGGTCGCGCAGGGAGCGAGCCCGGCGGCCTCCGCACGCTCGCGCGTGCCGAACAGGGTGAGCTTGGACAGCGGCGTGGTGGAGAGCGACCCGCAGGTCGGGACGCAGTACTCGCGGTCGCCGTCCATGAGGGTGTACATCGCCTCGCGCGGCACCCGGAAGTCGTGGGGCACCGTCACCGTCTTCACGCCCTCCACCGCGAGCAGCCGCTGCTTGAGCTCGACGCGCTTGCCCGCGTAGCCGGTGAGCGCGCCGGTGCTGCCGATCACTCGATGACACGGGATGACGATGGGCAGCGGATTCCAGCGGAGGGCCTGCGCCACCGGACGCACCGCGGTCGGCGCCCCGATGCGGGCGGCGATGCCCGCGTAGGAGGTGACCGCCCCGTAGGGCAGCGCGGCGGTGGCCTCGAGCACCCGACGCTGGAAGTCGCTCCGCGTCCGCCGCAGGTCGAGCGGCCAGTCGAGCCGGGCGCGCCGACCCTCGAGGTACTCCTGCAGCTCGACCCGCAGGTCTTCGGTGGCGGCGCGGTCCTCCACCGCGTCCTCCCCGAGTAGGCGGCGGACGTGGGCGGTGAGCGAGCCTCCCGCGGGCAGATACTGCACCAGCGCGACCCCCTGCTCCGACCGCCCGATGAGCACCGGGCCCAGGGACGACGCGAAGATCCCGAAGCCGACCATGCGCGAGCGGAGATCGGCCAGACGTGACGCGAGCTCGGCCCGCGCCAGGGTCGCGTCGTCACCGTGGAGCGGGACACCGCGCAGCGAGCGCACCATACCCTCCAGGGCCCGATAGTGATGGAGCTCCGCCCGGCACGCGCGGCACGCGGCCACGTGGTCCTCGACCCGCTCGGTGGCGACGGCCTCCGCCTCGCCGGTGGCCACGGCCAGGAGATGTGGCTCGATCTCGCGACACCCCGCGGGCTGTCTGCTCATGGCTCGGGCTCCGTCCCGGTGGGGAGATGACCGTCGAGTTCTCGCCGGATCTTCCGGAGTGCCTGGAACACGTTGGCCCGCGCGCTCTCCGCCGAGCAGCGCAGGCTCGTCCCGATCTCCGCGTAGTCCAGCTCGTGCATTTTCCTCATGATGAAAGCCAGTCGCTGCTTCTCGGGCAGCCCTCCGATCACCCGCTCGACCCGCGCGCGGGCCTCGTCGGCCAGTACCTGGCCGTCGGCCCGCTCCGGCGCCTCCCGCCGTGACTCCCACGCCGCCGCCGCGTAGGCCCGCCGCCGGCGCGACTGCCCGCGAAAGTGGTTGCGGCCCAGGTTGGTCGCGATCGTGAACAGCCACGCCCGGACGTTGGCGCCCGCCGGCAGCGCGCGGTACGCCCTGAACGCGCGGAGGAACGTCTCCTGCGAGAGATCGTCGGCGTCGCTTGCGCGCGCCGTGACCCGCAACAGGTAGCGTCGGATCTCCGCGTGATGGGCCCCCACCAGCGCCTCGAAGGCATCCTCGGCCATCACCCTGCCCATTGAGACCCCGGACGGAGCCGGCTGTGAAAGGGGCTCGGCCATTCCGCTAACCGCGCGCCACCTGGCGCTTCTTCGGCGTCGAGGCGGCCTGCTGCTCGCGCACGAAGCGGACGGCCACCACCGTGCTCACGGCCAGGCTCATGGCCAGGGAGACGAGCAGGGTCGCCCCCAGGGTCAGGAGCACGGCGCGCTGGCCCTCGAGGATCTGGCGGACCGAGCCCGCGTACACGAGGCTGACCCGCACGGTCGGCATCAGCGCCTGGGTCACGAGCCATTCATCCTCGTCGATGGTGACGAGGCCGTCGGCGTCGCGAAGGGCCAGCTCCTCGACGACCGGATGGCGCTTCCAGTCCTGCTGGGTGAGCTGGCGGGTCCGGCGGTCCAGGTAGATGGCCTGCTTGTCGCCGTCGATCATCACGAGCCACCCACCGGGGCCGGCGGCGGCCTGCTCGATGGCCTCGACGGAGGCCTGCAGCCGGATGCTCCCGAGCAGGTACGCCATGCTTTCCTGCTCCATCCGGATCGGCACCGCCGCCCCGACGACGAAATCGCGGCTGGCCCGGCCGAAGACGACGCCGGAGACGGCGGCGCGCTGGGTGCGGATCACCTCCTGCAGGAGCGGCCGATCCGCGTAGCGCAGGTCGAGGTTGGAGCTGCCGTCGGGCGCGATGAGCGGGCTGAAGGCGAGCGGCCGGCCGTCGGGCGCCACCACGAACAGGGTGGGCATCTGTAGCATCGCCCGCATCGCATCGATCTCCCGCTGGAGCGCGCGCGGCTCGTGGGAGGCCCAGCTCTGCGCCAGACGGTCCGCCACCGGCACGAGCGCGTCGAGCCGGTCGCGCACCTGGGAGTCGGCCAGGCGCGCGAGCACGCGCACGATCTCCTGCCGCTGGGCGCGTGCGTCCGCGAGGGCCTGGGGCTTGAGTCGCATCGTCCACGCCAGCCCCACCACCATGAGGGCCACGAATGACACCACCGCCCAGGTGGAGAGCAGGAAGAACAGGTGCGACCAGCGGAGCCCCGCCCCCGGCAATCCCATAGGCGCCCGATGATACCTCGCTTGACACGGCCTCCGCCCCGCCGCATCATCGAGCGCGCAGCGTCCCGTCCCCCCCGGAGGAAGCATGGCCGACGGCGTCAAGATCGACACGGTGCGGTCCGGCTCGAGCGGTGTGCTCGGCCGCTCGCTCAACAGCGCGCGCCATCAGCACTTCGTGCTCGATTCGCCCTCCGGGCCCAACGAAGCGATCACCAACGGCGAGGCCTTCCTGGCCGGCATCTCGTCCTGTGGCGTCACCCTGATCGAGAAGCACGCCCACGACACCGGCGTGCCCCTCGCGAGCATGGAGGTGGTGATCGAGGGCATCCGCAGCAACGCGGAGCCCAACCGCTTCCAGGCCATCAACGTGAAGTTCGCGCTGCGCGGCGTGGACCAGGCTCGCGCGGAGGCCCTGGTCGAGACATGGCGGGAGCGCTGACCCCTCTACCGCACGGTCGCGGTGGCGACCGAGGTGAAGGTCGAGGTGACCGCGGTCCCCAAGTAGACGACACCACCCCTCGGCCTCTATAAGCCCGCACCCTCACCCTCATAACCCCTCACCCTACCCTCTCCCCTGAGGGGAGAGGGTGAGCAAGGAGATTGCCGTGAAAGCCGCCGTCCTCTACAAGGCCAATACCCCGCTCGAAGTCGTAGATCTCGTCCAGGAAGGCCCGCGCGGAGGCGAAGCCCGCGTCAAGGTCAAGGCGGCCGGCATCTGCCACAGCGACTGGCACATCATGAACGGGGACTGGACGCCACCGCTCCCGATGGTGCTCGGGCACGAGGCGGCCGGCATGGTCGAGGAGGTAGGCCCGGGGGTCACCAACGTCAAGCCCGGCGACCACGTCATCTTCTCCTTCCGGCCCCATTGCGGCCGCTGCCTCTACTGCTCCATCGGCCGCTCCATCCTCTGCGACGGGCATACCTCACCGCGCTGGGGCATGCTCGACGGCACCTACCGCCTCAAGCGTGCCGGGCAGGACATCCATCAGATGGCGCGCATCGGCACCTTCTCCGAGAAGGTGGTGTGCCCGGCCGAGATGCTGGTGCCGATCCGCAACGAGATGCCCTGGCCGCAGGCGGCGCTGATGGGCTGCTGTGTGCCCACCGGGGTGGGCGCGGTCACCCGCTGTGCCGAGGTGGAGGCGGGCGCGTCCGTCCTGGTCATCGGCTGCGGGGGCGTGGGACTCAACGTCGTGCAGGGCGCGCGGCTCGCGGGCGCCTCGATCATCCTGGCCGCCGACCTGCTCGACAGCAAGCTCCGCTACGCGAAGGAGTTCGGCGCGACCCACACCATCAACGCCAAGGCCGAGAACGTGGTGGACCGCGCGCGGGAGCTCACCCGAGGGCGCGGAGTGGACTACGCCTTCGACGCCATCGGGGGCGAGGCGACCACCCTGCAGATCGTCGACGCCATCCGGCCCGGCGGCCTGGCCGTCATCGTCGGCATGGCGGCGCTGAACGTGCGCGCCCCGATCACCCCGTACAACATGGCGCTCCAGGAGAAGACGATCAAGGGCACGATGTACGGCTCGGTGCGGCCCGACATCGACTTCCCGAAGCTGGTGGACCTCTACCTCGATGGCCGGCTCAAGATCGATGAGCTGGTGAGCCGCACCTACACGCTGGACGAGATCAACGAGGGCTTCACCGCTCTGCGCTCGGGTCAGGTCGCCCGCGGCGTGGTCGTCTTCAACTGAGCGCGGGCGCCCGCCTCGGCCGGCTGCTGCTGCGGTCGCTGGGCCGGCTCCTCGACCGCCGGCCCCGCGGCCCCATCGCCCCACCCGCGCCGCTCGAAGCGGTGCTGGTGGGCGACGACGCGCCGGGGGCCCTCGCCCGCCTCCTCTGCGGCCGGGACAACGCGGCGCGGGAGGCCGCGCTGGCCCGCTATCTCCAGTACCGGGGCGTCGCCTTCTCGCGTCACCGCTTCGCGCGCGCCGAGGGGCGGGGCGACTCCTTCGCGGTCGAGCTGGGCGAAGGGCCGCGCGTGCTCGTGCTGTGCGCGCACCACGACGCGGTTCCCGGCAGTCCCGGGGCCAACGACAACGCGGCCGCGGTCGGCATCCTGCTGCACCTCATCCCGCGCCTGCCACCCCGGATCCCGCGCGGCTGGCGCGTGCGCCTGCTCTTCACGGCGGCCGAGGAGATCGACTACCTGGGCGCGCGCGCCTACGTGGAGGAAACCCCGATCCAGGACGTCGCGGGCGTGCTGAGCCTCGAGCTGTGCGGCATCGGCGATACCGTCGCGCTCTGGGACGCGGGGGCCGAGACGCCGTTCCTCGGGCGCGTCACCGCCGCGCTCGAGGCGGCCGGCGTCCAGCGCGACACCGGATATCAGGTCGTGGGGCGCATCCCGATGTTCGGCAGCGACCATCGGGCCTTCGCGGCGGCCGGACTCCCCGCCTACGGCTTCACCATGGTGCCGGCCGCCCACGCGGTGGCGCTACGGCGATTCGTGCTGAGCCCGGTGCGCTCCGGCTTCCGGAGCCTCCTCCGCCGCCCGCCGCCGTTTCACACCTATCACACGAGCTCCGACGCGCTCGAAACGCTCGAGCCAACCGCGCTCCATCGCGCGACGGCCGCGCTCACCGCCATCGTGGCGGGCCTCGCCGACTAGCCGCGGGGGCCGATTAAAGCACCGCCAGCTTCTTCCGCTCGATCAGCTCGAAGTCGATCTGGGCGCCCAGGCCGGGCGCGGTGGGCGCGCGCACCATGCCGTGCGAATCCACCTCGATGTCGGCGACGAGGCCGTACTTCTGCGCTTCCGCGGGCAGCAGCACCTCGAAGAACTCGCAGTTCCGGATCGCCATCGCCACGTGGAGATTGGCCACGTTGTTGAGCGAGTTGCCCCCGTGGTGGATCTCGAAGTTCATGTGAAAGGCCTCGGCCAGGTGGGCCGTCTTCACGAGGGCGGAGATCCCGCCCTTGACCGCGACGTCTCCTCGCAGGAAGTCGGTGGCCCGGGCCACGAGCCAGGGCGCATAGGCCGTGAAGCCACCCGGGGCGTACTCGGTGGCGAGGATAGGGATAGACAGGTGCTGCTTGAGCTTGACATAGTTGTAGAGATCGTCGTCGGCCAGCGGATCCTCGTACCAGTAGTAGCCGAGCCGCTCGATGGCGCGCCCGACCCGGATCGCGGCCGGGTAGTCGTAGGCCCAGGTGGAGTCGAGCATGAGCGTGAAGGCGTCGCCCACCATGCCGCGCACCGCTTCGCAGATCTCGATGTCGAGCCGTGGATCGGTGGGCGGATGGATCTTGTA